>Ga0123354_10003534_pt1 | contig 21641 bp, 18 predicted proteins | sample TergutLab28metaG_2_FD_97872 | JGI IMG/M metagenome (GOLD analysis project Ga0123354, IMG submission 97872) | Labiotermes labralis P4 segment gut microbial communities from Petit-Saut dam, French Guiana - Lab288 P4 | ecosystem: Host-associated > Arthropoda: Insects > Digestive system > Gut ... | reverse complement strand
GGACTGATTTTTTTGTGAGTGAATGAGTAGACTTAACGGCTAGTTGGTCTTGTCTCCTTTGAAATAGTGTCCTTGTGCTTGTATGCACTTATTCCAGCGCTCCTGCCACTGACGAAAGCACCTCTGGTAGTCACTTTTTGTATAGCCCTTAGTTGTCTCGTCGTGTTGGCTTGAATATCTTCAACGTAATCAAATCAGCGACCTTTCATTGTTTTCTTAAGTTGTGGGAACAAGAAGAAGTCACACGGAGCAAGATCAGGGGAGTAGGGAGGTTGAGGGAGCGATGGAATGTTGTGTTTCGCCAGAAATTCATTTGTGGTGACAGCCCTGTGGGCAGGGACGTTGTCATGGTGCAGGATCCAGTTGCCGGAGCACCAATTCTCAGGGTGATGTCTGCGCACAGCGTTGCGGAGGCGTTGCAGGACTGTTTTGTAGAATTCCTTATTTACCGGCTGTCCTGTAGGGACGAACTCATGATGAACCAGCCTGTCAATGTCGAAGAATGCAATCAACATGGTCTTGATATTGGACCTCACCTGCTGCGCTTTCTTCGGTTGAAGAGATGATGATGTGCTCCACTAGGAGGACATTTGCTTTGTTTCCGGGTCATACCCGTAAACCCAGCATTCGTCACCAGTGATTACCGAGGACATGAAGTTGGGATCGTTTTGGGCTTGATCATGGAGGTCAGTTCAAATTGACACGCGATTGTCCTTCTGTTCCGCCATTTAGAGAAGGGGCACAAATTTCGCTGTCACACATCTCATTCGCAAATCTTCAGTTAGAATTTTCTGGCACATACCGAATGCTATCCTTACTTCCTCTGCAACCTCTCTGATAGTCAGATGTCAGTCAGCACGAATTATTTCTCGCACATGTGCCACGGTCTCCTCGGTATGGGAGGTGGAAGGCCTGCCTGGGTGGGGGTCATCTTCAAAGGATCAGTGTCTACTTTTGAAATGGGAATACCACTCAAATGTCTTCGATCGACTTAGGCAGGACTCTCCAAAAGCTGCTTGCAGCATTTCGTATGTTTCAGCACCAGTTTTCCCCAGACAGAAACAGAAATCATTGCACACACGCTGCTGCACTTTCTCCTCCATCGTGAAATGCGACGCACACTCTTGTAGACGTTCACCCAAGGGCCTCCACAGAGCGAATGTGGGGAGATACTGACCTCCGGTTTTGCACATACACTTGTACAGAGTTGCCACGTGTCCCACTCTTTCATTTCGCTATGTATTATAGTTTCCCGAAAAAAAAATCAGTCCCGGAATTAAATGATCAGCCCACGTATAAGTTAGAATTATATTTGTTGAGTTCATTTTTCTATATTCAGAGAGGAGCAGCACCACCAGAAAACAACCAGGCACAGCTGGAGCAGTCACTGAGAGAGCTGCGAATTTTAAACTCTTGTCGTCATGACAACATATTGCCATTGTTTGGGTTCAGTGTGGGGGGTGATGAACCCTGCCTTGTATACCAGTTCATGCCCAATGGCTCATTGGAGGATCGTCTGCTATGTCGGGTAGTTATTGTCATCAGTATTATGTACCAGAATTGGAAATATTTTATAGATTGTTTTGTATTAATCAAGTTAATTGGGTGGCAGGATGAAGAAATTACATTTGGAAGGTATGCACCAGTGGTATTTATGTTTTCCAGATGTGGTCTCTGCAGTTATGTGGATGTTAATGGCATTGTGGTTTGTTTCTTGCGGACTGAAATTTGTTCCTGTAAAGTGTCACAGCACTTACTGTTCTGATAGATCCTTTTTCCTTGTATTCTACAAAGTATGGAACATAGTGCAAAGTATTTTGAATGAAAGTTCTAGGTATTAATGATGGCTGAAATTATGTATCATATACTAACTTTTGTATTAATGATTCATTTTTGAGAAGCAGTTTGATTTAGGTTAATGTAATGTGTATTGGCTTTTTACTGGTCCCCAGCAGACCAAAATTAAACTTACTTGATTTTTCTGTATACTCCTAGTACCAGAGTGAATTGAAATCTTCTGAGTACTTAGAGAGATTAAATGTGAATGCATGGACAGATGCGTTCATTATATAAACATTGTCAGAATGAGACATAAAAGTTTTTAAATTTGCTGTGTGTAAAGTATGGTGTAAGTCTAGTTCAGCATCTGTCAAATCTACATTTGTTTCTATAGCTGCTTTAAGTTTGAAATAACATTTTTCCAGCATTTACCAGTATGTACAAGCATATTTATTCATGGGACTTACAAGAGAATGTTGAGGTAGTGAGTTTATTTGGGTTATGCAAGTTGGAAGTATGCTTTGTGTATCTTCATTTTAATAATATTGAGTGTTGGAAAAAATTGTTTGTAGTATCAAGTAAAGTACTCATTATTACTGTTGTTTATGGTTGTTCAATTTATTTGCTCTTGGTACATTTAATAATGCCTTCAGTAGCTCAGATTACATTACATCAGATGGTGTAATGACTTATGAAGAATGAATTGGTGAGAATATGGAAGTAAGTGGCCTTGGCTAATATTTTAACTGTTGTGAGGACTGTCATGTCATACATTTTAAGATTGTGTGTGTGTGTATTTTATATTCTATTGTGATTGGTTTTATGCTATATAATTTGTGCTATTGCATGCACCATTATATGTACCTTGAGTAAATAAGCAAATAAATAAGTTAATAAATAAATTAGAAAAGTGATTGGTGTAATGTGGCATCTTCTCTTCTTTCTGTACTGCCTAATGGAAGGTAAGGATTCTAAAGGATGCAAAACATGATTCTGTTTGTAGTGTGGCTCCTTCTGTATTCAGTAGTTAGTACTGAAATAGCTAGTTTTCTTTGTGCTGCTTTTATTTCTGTTGTGAAGTTACTCTCTGCGCAGTGAAAAGTATGACTCATTTAGCTTTAAAAATGCAACTGTTTCTACAGCCGGAAAAGTAGTGAGCAAAGTAAAACAGCTGACACATGAAGGTTCAGCCATCTTCAAGGTCAAACACTCTTCATGGTTGGCTTGACCTTGAAGGTGGTTACTCTTCCCTCCACTGAAACATTGGTAACTGTTTACCATTTGTCATCATGTAACATCTGAGAAGACTTCAGTCTTCATCAACAATGCTGTGAGGACTTAAAATCTTGCAGCAAAAAGGTGCACTGTAATAGTGATTGCTTATTTCTAGCATTTTGTAATTGGCATAGGTTATGTGTGGCAGTGTGTTAAATGATGAATTGGTTGGATATGAGAAATGCCTGTTAATCTACAGTGCTGGCATGTGCTGTGAGAAAGTGTAGAACAACACTGAAGACTGTCTTAAGACCATTCACTTAAAAAACCAAATTGTAAACCTCTGTGTTGCAGTAGTCAGTAATATAATTTGACGATGGAATTTCAGGTGCCATGCATTCAAATCAACATTATTTCCATACATAGCACAGTGAGTACATTTAACAGGGACAGTTTGTTTCATGTTCATTGTCGTGTTTTTATCACACTCTAGAATCTGGTAAAATTAGATGTCCCCTCCAGCACTTACAGTACTAACATGTGGTGTATACATTTATACGAGTCATTTCATTTACGTGGTCCCGTAATATCGGGATACAGTATAATTCTGGAATGAAAGTGAAAGCTTTGTTCATTGTTCAGAAATTTTTATGAACCACTGTATTTTAAGAGCTGGATAACCTGGTCACTATAGTGAACAGGCTATGGCCTGGATGACTGAGGAACTGGTGTTTGATTTCTGGTAGGGTCAGGAAATGCTGTGAATCATTCAGACCAACTGTGGGGCCCATCCAGCCTCCTACCCAGTGGGTAGCAGGCATTCCCTAGGGATAAAGTGGCTAAGGTATGAAGCTAACGGCTTATCCCTGACCATGGCTGAGGTTAAGAATGTGTGTATGTGTAGATCTGTACCTCCACTTCCTCATGCTTTTGTCATGTGATACCTAATTAAATCCAAAGATAACTTTACTGTGTATTTATACCACTATGTTGAATGGACTTACAGAAGATGCAAGAGGTTAAGATATGAATGAAATTGTCTTACAGAAAAAAACGCCACCATTGACATGGGTTCAAAGGCATAATATTGCACAAGGAACAGCAAGAGGTCTTCAGTTTCTTCACAACAATTCAAAGCCTTTTATACACGGAGACATAAAAAGGTAGGAGGAATTGATGTGATCATTATGCTATAAGTTTTTCTGTAAAGGTGTCTTGGTATTTCAATAATGTTATTTTGTCGATTTGTTATGGTTCTGTAGACACATTAATTATTTTGACTCGGAAATATTTCTATGGAAAGGATCAATTGAAATCCTTGTTGGACTCCATTTTTACTGCATATTATTGAACCTTACTGAGTAAAACTCCAATTAATATTTTGCCTAGTATGGTAAATAGTGAGTATGTAGCAGTATTGCAAGCAGATTCAGAGACATTGAAATGAGAAGAAAACATTAAGAAGACTTTTAGAGAAACTGGCTGTGGGGTGGAAAGGAACTAGCTCAGGATAGTGTTTTGTGGTGGGCAGTGTTGAACCTTTGGGTTTTGCTATCAAGGTTAACTGAAATTGGCATACTCTTTGTCTTTATTGCATTTTGTATTAAGTGTGAATAATATCTTGATAATTTATTAATAAAATTAAACTATATATCTGCTTCTTTCTTGGCTTGTTTCTTGAGGTATAGTGTGTTAACTAACTTGGACTTTAAAATGGTAATTTATTTTGAATTTTAATTTTAATGGTACTTTTTTTTTGTCCAGCGCCAATATTTTATTGGATGTGAACTTCATCCCACGTATTGGTGATTTTGGTCTTGCAAGAGAAGGACCTCAGAATCAATATACACACATGAAAGTGAGCAGGGTCCATGGAACTCGGCCATATCTTCCAGATGAATTTTTGCGTGGCAAGCAAATGTCAACAAAAGTTGATACATATAGCTTTGGTATTGTAAGTATTAACTGGGGACTACAGTAATCCTTGTGATATACAGCACGTCTGGGACCAGAGGGTAGCTAGATAGTGTAGTTTTCTAGATATTAGAACTTTATACCCAGTGGAGTATCTTAGGGAACCTTTAAACCTAATGGACACTCCTAACCATTTAAGTTGTCACTTGATATTCTGTTATGTTGTCTCAGCTGCACTTTCTGTTTCCTTCTCTTCACATCTAACATAACATGGTGTATATATAGTCTAACAAGATGGGTGAGGCACATGTAACCTAACATTGAGGCACATTCACGTGATAATTGTTGCTATGGAAAAGCAATACATGTTATGATTGTATTTTTGCCTTAGAGTAGAAATAGAGTAGAGCACAGTAGGGTGGGCACAGCAGTGACCCTTGCACCTCGACCATTCCCAGTCTTTTGTGCAACCCTTTGCTTTAGTGAACCCTACACTTTGAACTAAGTGCAGTACCTTGCTGATGAAGATATCAGAAAGTTACTTTGTTTCAAGGAAGGATGGCCCAGGTGCCTAAATTTTAATACTGCCCTATTGCCTCACAGTCACCAGCAACATGTGAGACTGTTTCAGATGCCTATTTGCATCTGTTACACCAGGGGCTGTGTACTGACCCCAGTTTAAATAGATGTCCTTCAAATGACAGTACCCTGGTAACAGTCCTGTCATTATTCTTAACTTGTTTCTGTTAAAGTTGAGTAATTCACCAGCTGTCTTAGTGGACGGTATTTTAACAAAGCCCTCACCTTGCTTTTATCCACAAAAGAACTGCCAGTACTCTTGGTGTTTGCAGCTTGTCCAGTCCATGATCACTCCCTTGGTAACCTTTGCAGATATATGGAGGGTGGGCTGAGGTCATGTAAGCGGATGTGGGGAGTTTAGCCTGGCAAGTTGATGATCTGTTTCATTTCCATCAATCCTCATGTGTCCTGGCAACCTCAATATCTTGTCCCTGATATACTGTTGCACCAGTTTCTCTGTCACCTTCAACATGAAGGACAGTAGATTAATAGGACAGTATGCCCTAGACTGAGTATAGTTAGCCTTTCTGGGTTTAGGGATAAACATCACCTTAACCTGTCTCCAGCTTGGCTACATACCCCCTTGCCACACAGGGTATGTAAATTGTAAATTTCCTCTATGATCTCTTTTCCAGTTTGTGTGTATTGGCCATCACTTAGTTTAATAGACCCCCACCCTGTTGGCCAACTGACTGGCCATGATCCTCGTGAGTCTGGCCCTGTCAGGTACATCCTCAGTCGCCTAACAGTAGTTCCTCTAAGAGGCTGTTTGGCCTTTTTCTCTTTATTATAACAGTTGTGAGCCTTCTTATATAATTCCCAGTTACCTGTTCTTTTTAACGTGATTAACAAGCCTTTTTGTTGAAGATTTGAGGTGGCCCAACTCTTTATTCCACCATATCACCATCCTTGGCAATAGAGTCACCCTGGCTGGACAGTTTTGGTGATAGATGAAAGGATGACCTGTTGCACTATGTCAGCAGCCAGCTGTATGCTCTGCACCGAGCATATCAACTCTTAATATCACCCCTTGATTTGCCTTGGGGTCTTCCTTATAGACTTCCCAGTTGGTTCTCTTGGGGGCATAATATGGCACCCTGGTAACTTCCAGGTCACCAAACTGAATTTGTATGAGTCTGTGGTGTGATGAAGAGATCTCATCAGATATGTGTCAATTGGATACTAGGTCCCCTGTCTCTCAGTCCCTAGTGTCAAGTCTATAACCTCCTTCCTATTGCTGATTACAAAGGTAGGTTTGTCACCTATATTAAAAATATTATGTTTTGTGCTTATCAGATATTCCTTTACACATTCCTCTCATGGATTGATGTCTGTGTTCCCCCAAATAATGTGATGTGCATTGGCATCACATCCAACAATGAGCTAAATTTTGTTCCTACTGCAGTAGTCAACATCTCTTCATAGTTTGATGGGGGTGGTTCATCTTAGTCATAGGTGAGGTATACTGAGGTAATGATTAGTTCTCCTGTGCTTTCTTTTGTATGTTATCCTCACAATAATCACATCCCTAGAGCAGAGCTCTGACAACAGCAAGGCATGAATTGTGTTTCTTACAAAAATACAGCATCTAGGAGCAGTACTGGGTCCTGCAGAGAACAGTGTCCACCTTGTTGCACAAGCCCCTTATTGGTCCCCATATACCCAGGGTTTCTGAGTAAATGCCATGTCAGTCTTCCCTATAGCAAGTTTTCAACAAAGAAGTATTATCGTATCCTTGCTGTGGTGCAGATTTCTTTGGTTAAATTTATGGCCCATAGGTCTGAGCTGTAGGTTTGAGGTTTTGTGTTCTGGTTACACTCAGTTCCTGGTGCCATTCTGACCTGCTGAAGTTTTCTGAGGCTTCCTCTCAAGAGCCTCAGATAGCTGGGTCTTGTTAAATGCAGACCCACTGCCTCCTCAAATTTGCTGTTACCTCCTGGCATCAGCATGCCAGATGAACTGGCTCTTTGAAGGGTTTTCTGCTTAGGTAAGTCTGACATTTGGGAGTTCTTTACCTTCTATTTTTTGTATAATTTGCTAAGGTTTTCTGGACATGCCAGCCACTTGGAATGGACCACCATTATTGCTGGCTATCTGCTGAGCAATATTATTCAGGTGTCAAACAGAGTCCCTGCAGTTAAGGATTGCTGTTTACTAGACATCTCTTATATGAGTCCACACATAGTGGGGCATAACAGTTGGCACCTACAGAACCTCATGTGGGTGGAGAGTATAAATGAAATGGGGTGCTGCCTGGTGCCCTTAGGGGATTGTTTGTGGCACTGCTATCACCACCCCAGTGTCATGCAACCATCAGCATGATGTCTCAGACCTTGGCTTGGATGGACCATTGCCCCTGTTAGCAATCTGTAGACGTTACCCCTGTCTGCGATGTAGATGCCGTAGGTTGTCTTTTAGAGGGGTATTCTTGCCGTAGTTATCCAGCGTTCAAATCGATGTTGACTGTGCAGCATTATATTGTCATCTGTGGCCTGTCTGGCTCTATCATACTTTTCACATTATCTCATAAATGGCACAATTTTCAGAAAATTAGTTATTGAACATAAATGTGTGTTTTGATTTTCACTACAACTTTTGTATGAAACATTTCCCATTCTATGAAGAATTCAACATGATACCATAAGTACATAGGTGTCCATGTACAGTTTCTGCTATTCCTGTCAGGTTTTAATGAAACTTGAAGTTTCTTGACAGATTTCCAGTAAGTCCTGAGATATAAGATTTCATGAAAATCCATCCAAATGGGAGCCAAGTTCTTCCATGCAGACAGACAGATGAACATACATGACAGGAGGATGGACAGACATGATGAAGCTAGTGTTCGCTTTTTGCATTTTTATGAACACACCTAAAGAAAACAAGACACCAGTATTTCAATCTCTTAATTATCATATTCAGATCACTGCTATCCATAAATAGAATAATGAAATGTAATAGGCCTCTTAGTTCCTGGTTAATAGAGCTCTTTGGATCATACAATCCTGGGAATTGCAGGTTTTATTTTACCGCATAATATTTAGTACCAGTACAGTATTAAAATTTATTTTTCTATTTTGATAATGTTTGCATTATTAAACTGTTACAGTTACTCAATTATTTTACCAACCACTGCACTTATATAAATTTTATAAATTTATATAAGTGCAGTGGTTGGTAAAATAATTGAGTGACTTGACAACATGCACGGTATAACAACGAAAATAAAAAATGTTACAGGTACTCTTTGAATTGGCAACTGGCCTCAGGGCATATGATGATACCAGGTCCTACAAACTTCTGGTAAGCATAATTTAATGTCTGACTTAATTATTGCCCTGATTGAGTAGCAGAAGGCATATAACATTTTATGTTTGTGTACTTGTTTGTAATTCATTCTGCTAGGTGTAGGTTACATGAATTTCACATGTAGTTCAGTGATTATAGTGTCCATATTTATGTGCCATGCTGCTTTATCTGCATGCAGACATAGCTATAATATTCTGCCTGCAAGGTGCCTGAATTATAATATCAGCTGTGTGAGATTTGAGGTTGTCATGGCAGTGGTTACGAAGATACTGTCTCCAGAGTCTGATATTAATAATTTTTAGATTTGTGTAAGTGTCCAGGCACAAATAAGAGGTGTCCCTTTCTTTTGCCTGAAGATAAGTACAGAGTGAGCATAGAGAACCTATTATTTTTTATTCAGCTATGTGGTGGACGGTGTTTGTAGCAAATATTGCAGTGATGGTACTCTACCATTATCACAGACTATTCATTTTTAACTTTCTACAATTTGTGTTGAAATATACATTCATGATTAATAATGGAGTTTGTGTATGTGCTATTTACAGGTTTTTTTTGGGGTTAAGAGTTGACTAAGTAATTTGATTGTGTGCTTAGAAAGAGCATGTGGAGAACTGCACCAAGGAACAGTTGGAAATGTTAATTGACAGGAAGGCAGTACCTGAAAATCCAGCATTATTCCAACACTTGGTGTCTTTAGGCCTTGAGTGTGTAAAGAAGATACCTAAACAGCGACCTAAGATGGAGAAAGTTCTAGAGGAGCTGGAAGCAGTTGCTTCAAGACACCAAATTTGTGACCAGGTTCAGTGTATGTGAATCTCAGAAACTATTATTATTTCCCAGAGCTGGGGTTAGTTTTCCTCAAGTATATTACAGATTGAATGTCTTGGAGTGGTTAGCGAAAGTGTGTCATGTGTAGAATTCACAGTGACAGATCTCTGGTAGAAACCAATTTTCTGTAATTGAGGATTTTCTTATTACCAGCACATTATTTTTAAAATAGGCCTGGTCCACTTCCTTTCTTGTGCTTTTCAATGTGTCATATATAAATAATTCTAGAATTTTGACTCTATGCAGCTTGTGAAATTTGGAAGCATCATTAAATAATTAGGGAATCAATGTATAATCCTTATCTGTAAATCCTCCTGGAGTTTGTCTTCCATTTCCTTCTTTTGTGTACTGAATCTCTTGTTGGCGAAATCAGTAACTTTTTAAAATCATTATATCATAATTTATTTTATGGTTTTCTCTCATCCTCCAGTTCCCTTATTATTCGTTATTGATTGTTATCTGATTCTTTGATGCTTTGTAGCTTTGAGGTACTGACAGTATTATTCAATAAGCTACAGTAAAATAAATAGATAAACAAAATAAATAGGGCATGGAAAAATTGCCACTATCTGTGTTTTGATTAAGAACAATTTTAGTGTTCTTAGGTGAATGTGAGAATGACCAACAAGATGCACACTTTTTCTGATTAATTTATTGCAATTAAACTATCCTTTACATGTTTTGAACAAATAACTGTTCATCATCAGGAGGTTATTTCTGTGCATGCAGCGTATAGTATTTTACCATGCATTTTATGGGGTGTCTAGCTGCTAATGTGCATTGAAAATGAATTTGTTTTAGTAGCACTTAGAGTGATACTGAACAGATTATTTAAATACAATACGCAATTTATTTTAGTATGTGTAATATCAGTGTAGATTCAGTTTTTAATATCAGTTGTTTATTCATATGGTACATAACTTCAGCTTCTTGTCAGTTTGAATAACATCAACTAACATGAAACAGTTGCAAATAAATTTGTTGTTTGTTTATTATAAGGGACCATTTCATTGTAGTCATAATTATTAATTCAATGAAGAGCTTTGCTTCCGTGGATCACTTCAAAGTGAATGTGCTTGTTATCGTGAACACTGTAAACTGTAACATTCCTATTCATATATTGATTTGTTTCATTTGTTGACAGTTACAAGTATGGAATGCATTTGAAACTTGTTCTTGTTTCCATTTGTCCTAGATCCAGGGAGCGCAGGGGCTGTGTCAGCAGGTGGACAGTGCATCAGAACAAATCTCACACTTAAAATTCCATCTCACCATCCTGTTGGCAGTGTCCAGCAGCCAGGTCTTAACAATGTATATTTCTGTCTCCCCCCAAATATTTCCAATAGCCATAACTTTCTGCAAGTTGCCACTTTTCCATCACCGTCCTGTTCTCCATCAGTCAGTCCACAACCCATTTCTGCAGTGGGCGTGCATTCTCCACATGCTGTTGGTTTAGCTTCTCCTCCATTTCCAGTTACTCCACAGTATATGCCATCCCCTGAAGTTGAAGTGTCACCACCATCAGAAGAAAGTTGCTGTTTGGATGATAATCAGCTGTCATCTGGACTGGTGAAACAGAACTCTGATTCACGGAGATCTCCTGGACACGACATTTTAGTAAGTTAACTGATTACAAGACTGTGTTCTTCACTTCTGTATTGAATTTTGAGTTTTGGGGATTAAAAGAGGAATTAAAACTTAACAATTTTCTCGTTCTCGGACGTTAACAGGTATCCCACTATCATAAATGGAGCACAGTATCATATTTATATTACTAATAATCCGGTTTTTTAATTAGAATATCACCGTTCTCAAGATAATTATAGTGTTAGGGGCCATATTATTTGGGCTAAAGGCTGTGACTCATAATATAATATTCTGACACTTTTTATTTTATTTTTTTTGTAAATTTTCCTCTTCATGTCTGAGGTTTGGCCCAAAAATTAAATCAAACAGAAAGAATTTGTATGTAAGAAAGACCATCAAGATGCACACTTTTCTTAATAATTCATTTAACTTAGATTTTCCTTGGCATGTTTCAAACAAGTAATTGTTCATCATCAGGAGCAATTCTCTACAAGCAGCTTACAGTATTTCATCGTGCGTCTTAAGAGGAATCTAGTTGCTGACACAATGTGAATGATATCATTCATAATGCATGGTGAAGTACTATAAGCTGCTTGTACAGAACTCCTCCTGATGATGAACAATTACTTGTTTGAAACATGTCGAGGCTAATCTAAGTGAAATAAATTATTAAGAAAAGTGTGCATCTTGTTGGTCTTTCTCACGTACATGTGTCGCAATACACGATTCAGAGAATGTAAAGAAAGAATTTGCTATAGCATAAGATTTCATGACAGCATGCAATATAATATTACAGTGTCCAGATTAATGTTGCTGCTTTATTCAGGCTGTATCATGGCAGTTGCTTGCCAGCTGCTCAATGTGGAGGTCCTGATTTGGTCTGAGACCAGTCCTTGTGGGTTTTGTGGTGAACAAAGCGGTACTCGACAGATTTCCCTTAGAGTACTTGGGTTTTCCTGTTGTTATTGTTCCACCAGTGTTCCATACAAATTTGTCCATTACCAGCTTGATATAGCTTTGGCAGTGGATAACATTGTTAAATAGCAGACTAAAAATCTGCCTGTTATGATGCTCAAAATTGTCTTATTTCATATAGGATTGTATTAAATGCTGCTAAAGATGTATTTTGTTTTATAATCACCGCACAGGGCAGTTTGTCACATAGCTTCTATCAAACAAAATGTAGTTCATTGTCACACAGGAATAGTTTGTTAAATTTATGGAACTGATTCCACAGTAAAATTGTAACCATCCTCTGGTTGGTTTTATAGATGAGAAATGTCAGCAAAATTTGAGAGTGGCTGCAGAGAGTGTAGAAGTATATTTTGGCATATCTCAGTCTGACAGGCTTTATCTGGCTTGATATTTTAATTTCATAAGATTTGTTTCATTCCTATCACAAACTAGCTAATGTTCTTCCCACTGGAGGTATTCTCTTTTAGAGGGAAAATTATTACTACAGATAAATACTCGCATGGAGTTAAAATGCTGTGTTTGTCTCTCCCTCGCCTTCCAGCTATTAAACCAGTGGATTACTTGTTACAAAAACTGTTTAAACGATATGCCTTTGGGGGCCATTGCAATATTTTACTGTTAAATTTTGTGCATTTGGTAATATCAATATTATGGACATATAGACTTGTAATGTGGGAGTGACATTTTAATTTAGGATCCTAACATGATGCATGTTAACAGGTCTTTTGAAAATATGCAACTTTTAGTCACAGTAATTTTTATGGAGTAGTAAAATAATACCATGGCTGCCATGTGAGAATTGTCTTTGGTGTTCATTTTGATGTGAATAATTGAGTAAGGAAATTCTGTACCTGCCCCTGCTCCAATTGTAATATCAGTTGTAAATATGTTTTATATATGTGACTTCTGAACATTCTTTCTGGCTAAGGTACTCTCTGCCTCCCATGCCATGTCTGAAAGAAGATTTAATGGAAAATTCTGATATATCAGGGTTGATCCTCTGCAACCCAGTAAATAGTTGTAAGAATAATTTGGGGATGGTGGCCACGCTACTGGTGCAGAACTGTGCGCTCAAAGACCTAGAATCTGATATTACCAAATTGTGTCTCCCCCTACCTGCCGAGTAGATCTTAAGTAGTTTGGTGAGCCATTATGTATATACATTGTCAAATTGTGCAGGAGCAGGAGCTGATACCAGCTGCAGTGGATGATACGAATATTGTAGAACCTTCAGTGCAGAATGGAGATGCTGTTAGTGTTCTGCTGCCTAATTTGTCAATACTTGGAGTCAGTGAAAGTAACCATTCATCTCACGTTGGTACGCTACCATCTACTTCCTGCCTTGATGTTACTGTAAACCCAAAAGCAAGCAGCTGTGATTATTCAAGTTTGAGCTGTTCAACTGCACAGGGCAAATCATTGATCTTTGATGTCAGATCTGTGGTAAGCTATTCAAATTGATGTAATGTTTATGTTGCAATATAAATATCCCGCTATTGCTGTACCAGTGTTTCCATGAGTTGTCCCATTACAGCTGAGGCAAATGAGATAAATGTTTAATAGGTACATCTGATATGGAGAAAGTGCAGGTCTCGTATTTAAGAAAACACATCATAACTGTACTGTAATTGCATCTAGTGTGGAATATATGTAACTACCAAGTTCAAGAAGTGAAGCTGCATTGGTATACCAATGGAAAAAATGTCATACTCATGATATACATTTTCCCTCCCTGTGTTGCTTCATCTTCATTTTGGATGCTCTGAAAGAATGTCTTCTTAGTGTCACATGTATGTGCACAGTATCAGTATATAGTTGATCCTTATAGAAAAGTCACTAAGTGTTAGAAAGAATTGAGAAAATAATTATTTTCAGAGAACTATGTCCAGAACTTACGTCACACATTTTAGAAGTTACTAGAATTATTGCATGATTAACAACAGAGTTTCATTGGCTATCATAAGTGTCAGGTATTGATTGTTACCATGGCACCAGTGATATACAAATATATCTTGCATAATTTTGCCATTAGTGAAAAATTTGCACAGTTACTGAACTGCCATATTTTGGTCCCATTCATCACATTTGGACTGCAGGTATTATTCACAGTGGCCATGTCTCTGATACATACACAGACTGTACAGGCACTGAAATCATAGATTCAGACTCTCTGACGATGTGGATATGTGACAGGTTACTGTATTCCTTGAAGGTGGTGGCTGAACTGTACATCCACAGAATCTTAATAAATTCTTACAAAAGTCCCTTCTGTAAAAAAGACATGGCAAGGCTTCATGTAGGCAGTAGCTGCATGTTATATAGGTTTTTTTTTTTTAATATTTCAGGGACCGAGAGAACAACTTGATAGCACGTCTGCTAGTAGTGATGTAAGTGTTCATGACTTGTGAGTGCAATTTATGAGATCAGCTGGGCAGAAGAGCAGAAATTACAATTGGCAGTTTTTTGCCATTCTAATTTTATGTTTAACCTTTTGACGCCTAATGTCAACTATAGTGGTCGTACCGCACCGCTAATCTCTAAAGTTGCATTTTATATATTTATTCAACAAATACAGGTACTGAATATTTTAAACATGGTATATGCTGTCCGCTTTTTTCTCTTCAAAATGCAGTTTGTTTCATAATTCTAACATATTTGGGTCCTATATTATTCACATTTTATATACAGGTGTGCTAAAATTAAAAAAAAAATTCCGGCGCCGAAAGGTTAATTCTGGCACTGCAAGGGCACATGCAAGAGTTATATTCATGTTGGTTATAGCAGATTGAAAGTTGAAACAAGAAATAGAAAAAATAACATGAATATTAAATATTTCAAAATTCGTATCACACATCATTGATAAATGTATGCTAGTTTGTTTTTAAACAGCATTATATGGACAAATATTTGGAGACAGATGTTACCCTTCCCCTGGCAGAGCCGAAATAGAACTCCTAAGCAGTTTTGAAAATTTCTTGGCTGTTTATTTATGGATGCATACGTTACATTATGAACTAATTTTGTAAAAATATGTGAAATGTAGCTACAACATGTCTACTTTGTAAAATGGTTTTTTTATTCATTTTTCCTACTAATCAGTTTTTTTCTTGGACATAATGTACAGAAAAATGTAAATTAAAATTATACATATATATATATATATGTAGGCTTGTACTTATTCAGTCTTCATTTTTTGTATTGAAATTCTTGTAGCCCACACTGACGCCAAATATCCCAGAGTTGTCTGTACCTCATTAAAAGGTGAGCCGGCCTGGTTTATATGCTGCTGTACAGAATTAGTGCATCCAAATTCTTACTGTTCATTTTCCGTGACCATTTCCAAGCTTAGTGGAACAGAATTTGATACACTTTGTTGTAGCCTCTGGTGTTCCAGGTTATGAATGCAGACTCTTGATGTTGTAAGTAGTGTAACAGAGGCATAGCTGAAGAGTGGACAGGCACATGGGTATACAGACACATTCTTCTTCTACTTGTTCTTCACCTAAAAAACAAGGTGTGATAATTCAGTTTATACTGGTTCCAAGGAAATGGGAGACTTCTTCTTCTTCATCTTCTTCTTCTTAGGGCCCGTCAGCTTATGCACCGAATGCACCGCAGCCTTAGGCTTATTGTGCAGCCCTAATATTTCGTTCAGAACAGCCTCAATAACCCTGCGCCTTGTATGAAGAGGCAAAGGTCCCTTACTGAGGCTGTGCTTATGTCTTTTAGTTCTACAGTCGGTCTCCCAAAGACGTTATAATGCTGTCAAGCCATCACCTCACAACAGCAAATAATGTGCTGCACTGTTTCAGTCTCCATCCTGCAGAATCTGCAGATTGGATCCCCATCAAACAGGCCCATAGTATACAGGTGCCCCCTTACAGGAGCATGCCCTGTATAGATGGCAGCTACCATTTTTAGTTGATGCCTACTTAACTTTAGTAGGTCATCAGCTTTTTTCTTACATGGTCTACCTATAAATAGTTTGCCATATCTGAGGCCTGGCAGGTCTATTCAGGATCTAAGATGTTGCACTGCAGTCCATTTCTTAATTGTTTCTCTTAACGAACACTTAGGCATTCCAAGAGCTGGCTGTGGACCGAGTAACGGCGTAGTGGATGCTTGTCTAGCAAGCTTATAAGCTTCCTCATTTCCAGAAATGCCCCGGTGTCCCTGCACCCAGGCGAGGGTAACCTTATTCAGGTTAGCCAACGCTGAGAGAGCATCCAGGTACCCTGCAACCAGTCCAGAGGTTACTTTTGGGCCACTGAGTGCCTTAAGTGCAGCCTGGGTGTCAGAGAAAATGAGAATCTGCTTATTCTTATAGGCCCTTCTTATATTTTCACGTGCACATTGTAGAATGGCATATATTTCAATTTGAAAAACTGGCAAATTTACCCAATGGGAAGCTGAAACTTCTATTTGGTCTTAGGCCAAAAATGCCAGACCCTGTTCCCGAGTTAGCCCTAGAGCCATCAGTGAACCAGATCAGAGCATCCTTAGGGAACACTGGGTCTTTATTTTTCCAATAGTCCCAGTCTGTAACGACACTGAAGGCTTTGGAATAATAATAAACTGGAGTAGTATAGTCCGCCCACATTTCCAAAAGAGAGTTACATTTTTCCAGATAGATAGCAACCCTGCGTCTACCTTAGGATCGGCTGGTTGCTTGAGTATATGCAGCCTGTAGAGTGCCATCCTCGCCTCCGCCTGGATCACCAGATCCAACGGAGTCAGATTCAAAAGTATTTCCATTGCTGCGGTAGGGGTCGATTTCATAGCCCCCGTAATAGCTAGGCAGGCCATTCTTTGAATTCTGCCTAATTGAATTTTAGTGGTTTTTTGCATGGCCTTGGACCACCACATCAAGGAACCATGAAATATGGATGGTCTGATTACCCTAGTATAGAGCCAGTGCACCATATTAGGTCTAAGACCCCATTTTTTCCCACATGTGCATCTAACTACCACAAAGGTGGTTTGCGCTTTATCAATTATTTTCTGCATATGCTGGTTCCAGTTAAGTCTGGAGTCTAAGGTCACTCCCAAGTGCTTAACCTTATTCTGAATTGTAAGTTCCTTACCATAGAGTGTGGGAGGTCCTAAGCCCTCTGTGTTCCTTCTGTTGGTAAATGGTACTATGGCTGTTTTGTGGGGCTAATATTCAGACTCTCTTTTACAGTCCATTTGACTACCACGTTCAGGGCCTCTTGCATAATCTCCCTGACAGTGTGTGCAAATTTGCCTTGGACTATGATAAAAATGTCATCAGCATAGTCAAATGTGCTGAAGCCTAGGTCGTTTGTAATCGTCAAAAGCCTATCAACAACTAGATTCTACAGGAGGGGGGACAGAACTCCTCCCTGCAGACAACCACCTACAACTTCGGCAGTCAAACTGCTGCCCATAATGAAGGTATGTACCATTCTGCTCTCAGGCATGGACCTGATCCACCTGCAACAGGTTTCCTCAAGTCCGCACTCTCTGGCAGCTGTAATTATAGCGCTGAAAGAGGTGTTGTCAAACGCCCCCTTAATGTCCAGGAAGGCGCCCAGCATGATCTCTTTATGGTTCAAGGACTTTTCCAGTCTATGAACAACCTGGAAAAGAGCCATTTCTGTAGACATACCTACCCTATAGGCAAACTGGTTCTGATGAAGTGGTCTTTTGACCAGAACACCATCCTTACTATGTCTATCAAGTAGTTTCTCAAGTGTCTTGAGTATAAATGACGAGACTAATGGGCCTCAGGGACTTCGCTTGGCACAGTGGTTTCCCAGGCTTAGGTAGAAATACCACCCTGGTGTGCCTCCAACTCATGGGAATATATCCTAAGGCCAAACTAGCTCTTAGTAGCATCAAACGTTTTCCAGCAAGCAGTTCAAAACCCTGCTGTAGCATGATGGGCGTTATTCCATCAATGCCTGGAGATTTATAAGGTTGAAATGATAAAACAGCCCATTTCAGTTTTTCATGATTAATGACCCTTTTGGAAGACACGCATTCTTCCCTTGATCCTTTCCATTTTGGAAACTCAAGTTCCAAGGCCATCCCATCCTCCAGAAGGTTCCGTGATTATTTCTGAACCAGGGAAGTGGACCCTGAATAACTCTTTCAGGATCCCTCTCTCTGATGTGGTATATTTTCCATTTTCAAGCTGGATAGAGCTTTCTGCACTTGGCCCATCCTTTGAAAGAATCCTATGGAGTCTGGCACATTCTGGAGCCTTCTCAATCTCCTCACAGTGTCTCCTCCATGATTCTCTCTTGGCCTGTCTGAGTGCCTTGTTATAGTCTGTTAAGGTTCTTTTGTAGTCAGTCTTTGCTAAATTCAATAATCAGTGAACTTTCTTCCTTCTCTCCGCGAGGTCTTGATTCCACCAGGATATATTCCTGTTGTTCTTCCGCACGGTGAGAGGACAATTTTCATTATAGGTGAGTACAATAGCATCCTGAAACTGCTTAGCAGCATTCTCAAGGTCTGCCGAGTTGGATATTTTGTCTGTCATATTGCTCAAACGGCCCAACAGGTCGGTTCTAAAAGATTCCCGGTCGGTCCTACATGGATTGCGATAAACTTCAACTGATCTGTCAATGCCCGTAACAGTAAAGTGGATGTATCTGTGGTCCGAGCAACTCACTTCCTCAGTTACATGCCAATCTTTTATACAATTGCCAACATAAACAGTGAAATGAGAGATGTAACTGCACTGTTTTTTATTTGTAATTTCAGGTGTTATAAGAATGTTGTGACATAGTAATGTGTGCAGAATGGGTGGGAGCCAGGATAACGTATTCAGTATATTGATTAAGCCACAGGATGGATGATGCAGGGTTCGATTCCTCGCAGGGGCAAGAGATTTTTCTCTTCTCCAAAATGTCTAGACTGGCTCTGGGGCCAGTCCAGCTTCCTGCTCAGTGGGTTCTGGGGGGTTGTTTTCCTGAGGATATAGTGGCTGTGGTAAGAAGTTGACCATGTACCACTATATGTCCTTGTGACATGGACAGGGACAACTTTAACTTTACCTTTAGACTGCAAAGAGTGGGACAAAAGTAAGCTTATGGATAAGGTTTATTGGGCATAAAATTATTTTAATTTCAAATTGCATTTTGCATGAAACATTTGTCCATATGATAAGTATTGGCAAGTTACATTCAAGATTCACATTCATGTACATTGTAACAAAGCTTTATCTTTCCAGTACAAAGCCATTTTTCTTGTGTATGCCTCATGACCACTAAGAAGTACTGGAACAGTCATTTTCACCTGTAACTGTGCCACATTTGCATTTATGATATAAAAGAATGCTGTTTTACTTGGCTGCAGATGAAAATTTGTTTATGCCGTCTAAAAGATGTACATGATTGGCCAATAATTTGTAGTGAATCACTAGTTTTATTCTTAGTAACATTTAAACAACATAATATGACTTAATACATGAACATGTGGTGGCAATTCTGTGTACAGTACAAGTCCTCTGAATAGATAATGGTTCATATGTTGAAGGTAATTAGAAACCAGAGTGGATTGCATCTTGATATTAAATTTTGTTAAAATGTCTTTGAGTTTTACAAAATTCTTCTAATTTTGTGTGTGTGTGTGTGTGTGTCTGTGTGTGTTCTGTTCATCAGTATGTGTCCATATTTGTAATTTTTCACATAAGTGATGTTTTAATGCATTTGTAAGGTCAAATTAAAAGTCACTGTATTTAGACTTTAGCGTATTAAAATGTGCATTATTACAAATGGAATTCTTTTGTGATGTATTAGTGTATGTGTATGTTTCCTTCATCACACAGGTATGTACCACACTTGTGCTTATAAATTTTTATATTTGGTGCTTCATAATATTGATACTAATATTATACATCAATGGCATGATAGTTTAAGGCTAAATTTTTGAATGCTATAAGGGATGGTGTGTGGGCAGGGGTGGATCCAAGTTTTGTTGGGCCTTAAGCTTGTACAATATTTGGGGCCCCCTGTGTAGAAAAGAATACAAAATTACAATTATAAAATTAGGCATGCATGTGAATATTTATTTAGGGCCCCTCCCAGGGCCTTGGAAGGGGCCCTGAAATGTAAGCTTCATGGTAAATTTGCCCCTGTGCATGGGTGCTTCATCAGTTGTTCCAGCAAGATACTTTAGGCTGTAATTTTTTTTTTTGTATAATAAGATATTTAGTTTTAAGAGAGAATTTGGGGTATGTGAACTGAAGGTACAGGAGTCTGCAAGGTACAGGTATTTCTGAAACTGGTACTGACATAATGGTGAAACATTAGCTGTTAGAAAGAGAGATAAAAACAAAATCTAAGCAGTGGGTATGAAAATTCTGTAAATTCACTGAAGGAGGAAGAAGAAGGAATAGATTGAGAAACGAAATTCCTGGAGAAGTTGAAATTCAAAAACTTCTTATAGATTTTGAAGAGAAACCATACAAGTTGTTTGCAAATGCAAAATACTGGCTAGGGCAGATACTGGGAAGCCCAGTACAATTAAAATATATAGGAATAAGACCCATGGAATGTTCAAGAACCAGATGGTTTGGCCAGGTGCAAGAAGATTTCTTGAAGAGAGGTAGGTACTGGTAAGAAATTGAATGAGCAAGATTGTGGGAAGAAAGATGATTTTTCATCTTTTGGCCTGTATGGAATAGAAATGACGGAAGAAGATACAAATTGAGGTATCTAATAATATGGAAGCTCATGAACTGAATAGGAGTGGTGACAACCATATTTTTATAAATAAATATTGAATACTCACTGTCAAAGTTTGTCAGATACATGTATGTGTTTGTATGTATGTACAAGGGTGTATCCAAAAGTTCCAGAACAGTACTTGTAAAAAGAAGTTTGCTTACATTGGATGTTAAATTCCTCCATCTTCTTCAAAGTACTCCCCTTTTGCACAAATACAGCGGTACCAGCGTTTCTGCCATGTATGGAAGCATCCCTGGAAGTCCATTTTTGGAATTGTGTGAAGTACCTGCTGCGGTTCCTCTTGAATATCTTCAATGGTGTCGAATGTTCGACCCTTCATCCGAAGCTTCAGCTTGGGGAAGAGGAAAAAGTCACGGGGGGCCGGATCGGGTGAGTACGGGGGATGGGGGATCACTGTCATGTTGTTCTTGGCCAAAAACTGCGAAACTTTAAAGGACCTGTGATCTGGGGCATTGTCGTGGTGGATAATGAGGTTCTGGTTTCGCCATTTCTGTGGCCTCTTGCGCCGAACATTTTCACGTAACCTTAGAACATCACAGTAGAAGTCTGCATTGACCGTCATTCCAGGTGGGACAAATTCCCGGTGTACGATCCCCTCTTGGTCAAAGAAACAAGTGAGCATCGTCTTCAATTTGCTTTTTTGCATATGTGCTTTTTTGGGTCTTGGAGACCCAGGACTCTTCCATTGCGAAGACTGCAGTTTTGTCTCTGGGTCGTAAGCATAAACGATGCTTTCAT
>Ga0123354_10003529_pt1 | contig 21643 bp, 21 predicted proteins | sample TergutLab28metaG_2_FD_97872 | JGI IMG/M metagenome (GOLD analysis project Ga0123354, IMG submission 97872) | Labiotermes labralis P4 segment gut microbial communities from Petit-Saut dam, French Guiana - Lab288 P4 | ecosystem: Host-associated > Arthropoda: Insects > Digestive system > Gut ... | reverse complement strand
AAACAGGGGAAAAAAGGGTGGTGGACAAAGAAAGGAAAAATAAAAAGGATAATTCAACACCTATTGGGGGGGGGGGGGAAGACAGCAACAAGAAACACATCCACTTGAAGGTGTGTGTGTATATTTTATAAACTTAAAAAGCACACCAAAACAATGGGTACCTGGCCCTAGTGCAACATTCAACATGAAACCTCCAAACATTAACGAATGCCAACTATCACATACAATGTTTATGCTGCAATAGAATGTTGGGTTCATTAACAGTAAGGATTATATTTTCAAATATCACATTTTATTTAATGGAATTTACAATACATTTGCTGAACTTCATGTCACAGTATACAGTGTGGCACTTACTGCCTTTATGTTATTTCTTTGGAACTTGTCGTACTGGATCCGAGGCTCTCCAGTATTGACACAGGTTTGCCAACAGCAACTACCATGTTCCTATCATATTCTACTTGGATGCTGTTTATTCCAACAAGCAAAGATCTAACATGGTACCAACTAGACACTAGTAACAACCACACAGATAACAAAACAGTGCTGGATCTGAATTACAATACCATACTTATTTGAACATATGACTGCCCCACTCACAATCTTCATAAAAACAACCACACAGAGCGTATTTCATTTTGTGTGAAACTAAAAACAGGGTAATCACATTTTTCAGACAATTTAGCAAAGAATTTTCATCTTATATTTAGGTAATATGGCATCACAATCTTCCACTGAAGCTTACATTACAAATGGTAAACAAGTTATTAACCCTAGTTTTTTATGTAAACACTTTTTTTTTTTTTTTAAAATGTGAATGTGTTCCAGTTTTACCACCTCAACTGAAATACTGTGATGGCTGTAGTTCAGCCACCCAGATGTCTCGTTCACACCACATTTCCTACTTCTGTGGCTCTGAGGTATGACCACGTGAGCCGTAATGTAGTCTACCTTTTTGTCAACATAGCACTAAAGTACAATTCTGGCAAAATTTCAAAACTTCGGGTACTTAACTGTGGCAGTGATATATACCTTGAACCACCAATACATGCCACAATGATTTAGTGTATAAACACAGTAGTCCTTACTTGACAGCCATGCGTTGACTGAAACAGTCACATTTATGGCCTAGTTACTTAAACCTGTAACTAACTTAGGAATCAATACCACATACGGAAAGTATGTCTTTTTTAATTCAAAAAAAATCTTAAGTCTAATAAACTGCAACCATTTATCAGCAGCAAAAACTCTAGCAATTTTTTATACAAGAAGCTTTTCTAGAAAACAAAATTTCCTAAATACAAGTGATGCAGATTTTATGACAGGAACTCCTGTGGCATTTACTGTATTTACAAAAATAAAGTTCAAGTAAAGTTTCATTCCAAAGTTACTAAAAATAATTGTGAATGATGAAATTTAAATACCTAACAATGCAGATGACTCCTCAAAAAACTTGCCACTGAGTATGTAAAGACCATGATGCTGGTAAATAAATATTGGAGTATGTATTAATTGTTTACTGAACTCAATATTCAGAATTTCTATTGTGTTTTATACACCAAACTTTTAAGATGTTTCTCTTGTTTACAGTGATGAGTAACATGCCAATGCACTAATGCCACAACACAGAAACTTGCACTAATAAAATACATTCCAAAACTGCAATTACAGAAACTAATGAAGAATGTCAGAATATCCAAAACTGCAGTTAGTATGCCCACAAGAGAAACCAGCTGTCAATAACTTGTCTATGTTATAGCTTGTAGAAAATGTTTATTCCTCTGGTCATCACGAGTAGTTAGCCATCTCATGATACCTTATCAGCTGTGATTCAATAGCTGCATATTTTATAAGTTAACATCTTTTAATTCTTGCTAACTCAAAAGTTTAGTGATCTGCTGCCTGTAAGATACCAGAGCAATGAAGCGAAACAAACCTAGCGACAGGAATAACACTGTAGCCATGCATTATCATAGCAAAATTGCTGTTGGAAATAAGGCAATTACCAAAAAAAACTCAATCTACATGATTTTAAACCTAAACACTTTCTCAGTCAATTTTCCATTCTTTCTGAGGTTAGCTAAAGGAATTTTCTTGTTGTTTTAAAATATACATTGGGGGGGGGGAACTAATGCCTAATTGGAAGTACTGGACATACACAGGAACTAGAACAGAACTTGGCTGAATAAGTAAACTGAACACACAGATGCATACATAAATCTTGACTCTTCACAGAAGGGTGTCATAGCTTAGAAATCACCAAACCCTCTCTTCGGTCTTATCAATGAACTTGGCAGAATGCAACAAATTTGAGTGGTTTACGACAGGACAGAGACAATTAAACCGAACACCAAATATGCTTAAGAAATTCACAAGAAATGAACGTATACAGATTATTTACCTGAACAAGCCATGCTAGTTGCAAATAACACTTTCTGTTTCTGTTTCTTCTTTTTCTTGCCTGAGCTAGATCCATTGTCACCTGAAACATTATTTAATTACGGGTGAGGATTCCAGCAATATCGTAACTGATATCTGTCTTTATTATTAGCATGACAAAAAAAAACTTTGAACACCATGCATTAATTATCTTCTACGACATGTTTCAGACATCACCACGTACAAATTACAATAAAACAGATGGAAGAGTAAAATATCTTGATCGCCTGAGTGGTCACTGCATTCAGAATCAGCCAAAGTGCCTATCCAGCCTCCTACATAATGGGTAACTGTTCTTTTTCCCAGAGGTAAAGTGGCAGGGATGTGACACCACCCACCATATTCTCATGCTGAAGTTGAAAATGGGTAGAGCTACCTTTCCTCAAAGCCTGCTAGGCATACTAAAACTTTGGTAACACTAACAAATGCACAATTCTACAATCTGCATTCTTTCTATTACTTAGGACCTGCATGTTTGGGCAGTCGCCATCTTCAGGGAGCTTACAACAAAATTTCATGAAAACATGCAAGCTATGTGTTTAAATGGAATTTTAGTGAAGTTCCTTGAAAATGGTGACAGATGGTAAAATTGTGCATTTGTTGGCGTTACTAAAGTTGTAATATATCACAACGCACGCAATGAATGATGTAAAAGTCTGCTTGGCATGTTAACGGACTTCTACGTAACCGGTTACTGACTGGTTTTGTGTGTGCTTATAGTCGGTGACATGTAAATAAGCAATTCCCACTCACCAATGGAAGAATTAACGTGTGTTGTGACTCAGATCACTTCAGAACCTATACAGTTGTATGTTTACCAGTGATAAGGAACAGTGATTTCAATTACTGCTATTTCAAGTAACTGGCAGTAGCATTACTCTCTTCTGTTACCTAGCCAGTGGTGAGTGGAAAAGCATATTCCTGAATGGCTGGCATTAAATCATTATTTCATTTCTTCTGCAGTCAAAAGTGATGTAACCTACTCTTTGTCTTGGGAAAGCACTGCAGTAAATATTTCTACACAAAATCTGAACAGGGAATCAACCATTCAACTGAATTTACCACTTACTGCCTAGCAACGAGGTGGTAATTTTATGGTATTATGTAATAAGAAATACATAACTACAGACCTAGACATAACCTATCCCCAGTTAGAAATATCACAAACAGGGCCAAAGCGAAAGGCAGACAGCTCACCTTTCAGGGTTTCTCTGTTAGCAACTGCTTTCTCTAGGGCAAGCGCAATGGCATCACTGAAGCTCTGACTGAACGTGGGGGCAGGAACATATCCATCTGGTTCTGGTTCACTGTCAGAGTTGCGGCACCTTGCTCCAGTTAGTTTGCTCTTACTTGTTTGTACAGCAGGTGGCCACTCCACACAGCTCTTGCTCTTGCCCTCTCGCAGCATCTGGGAAAGATAATTAATTAATGATACAGAACACTAGTAAACGTTCAGTGCTTCAGGCAGTTTGGAATTTAAGCAAGATCTTGAGGGCTTGAACTTCAACATGGAATCTGACACCATCTTCTTACACAATGCTATAATGCAGTCATTTCTTCTACACAATGGTAATAAATATGGTTTACAGTTTACTTTTTTGGGACGGTATTTTACATTTTATGATTTAGAACAATAATTGCAAAAGAAAAACACTATTTTTATATTTTTACTGCCATTCAATCACTAAATACAAAAACTCTTTGTTGAAAGATATTCCCAAGCACTTGGTGGACTACGTTCAAAAGATGGTAACAAACTCTAGTTTTTTTTTATATGAAGCATCTCACTGTACAGACCTAATTCTGAAATTGTAAAACATGCAGAATATCAGACGCAAAAATAATAATTTCCTTTGCATGTGGTTTCATCAAATAGTATCCACCTGAATTTATTCCTCCCATTCCTAGTCTCCTTGGGACTTTATACAGCAAATCAAATTATCATGACACCATTTAACACAATGTGTGAAGTACACTGTTTTTCAAGTTGACAAGTGCATCATGCGATTCCACTTTAATCATGGTGATATCATTGAATCTTCATACCTTTAACACATTACTGAAGTTTGGAAAAATAAGTCAAAAGGTAGTTTCCAGTCTCTCTTGAGGATCCTGGTATACACTGATCTCCTCTGCTCCTCACCCAATTGGCAGGGCATAAATATGGTTAAATCAGATGCACGTTCTCATAGTCTTTCAAAATGGTGCTAAATGACCCACATGAAATTTCCAACACATTATAAAATCAAAGGTAGTTATTCTTCTGTTTCCAAAGACAAGTTCCTTCACTTGATCTGCACCTTCACCTGCTCTGCTTACTGCTGACACCATGAGCATCCAGCATTTTCAACAGAGGACACACCAATTTTGAACATGGAAAACCAGTCATGTACTTGCAATTTCCCTTCCGCCTGCTTTCAAGATACACTGTGGCATTTTTCTACAGTTTAAAAAATAATTGCTGTGGACATGCTGTTGTTTCAACTCTACCATTTTCTGAGTATGTTAAAACCACAAATGGAACAACACAAACTTGAGCTTAATAAGGCATTACTTTACCAGCACATGCCACAGCCTTATTCCCAGCATAATAAGTTGGACTGTATCTGCATCTAGCAGGCAGAAATTTATGCTAGCAGGAATAACGTACCCTCATGATCAGGTCAAAAACTACTGGATTAAACAATGTAACTGCACTCAACAGGATGACCCAGGTACTGATCCTGCACTTATATAGGTTCCTCAGAAACTCAGGGTCTAGTATTCACTTACCACACCCACACCCAACAGGAATGCAGGTGTGCATTAGCAATAGTTCAACCCATCTATCCCAACAATACTGCCGACCATCTGACAAGTGCCAATGGTTCTGTTGACAGCCACAGCAAATTCAGTAGTAGCTGCTCAGTTGCAAACTTTTACAAAGAACTTTTTTTACACAAAAATAACATGCAGCTCCATTTTTTCATTCAATACTACTGACTTTTACAAAACAAAATCATGGCTTTTACCTTGAAATTGTAATACATAGTACTACGATAAATGATACACTCAGTTTTAATTACATGTGTTGCCTACATGTCATTGATTTTTACACATAGTACCTTATTTTCCAAATAGTTCTCAAAAATAGCTTTGTTTCTCAATTTCTTCCCATTGTGCATGAGTTACAGATTTTTCTTCATACAAACCCAGATATAGGACCACCAGTGCCCACAAAAAACTGCAAGGAGAAATTCCCTGTCTGGGAAGAGAAATTCGCTATCATACTATATCTGAATTTACTGCCATCCTTGATATACCGCCATAAACATCGATGAAGAAATGTTATTGCCATACTGAGGTTTGACTGTAAATCCTCTACACTAACATGTGTACAGCAAAAACTCTATACACATAACTGGTGTGTGCAGGGTACCCAGGAAAAGCAGAGAGAGTACATGAAAATGCCACACAGCATCCACTTAAAACACATACCTGGGCAAACGACATTCCTGGCAGTTCAGGTGACCCAACTGTTGGAACGACATAAGCTTCTTCATTCAATGGAGGCTCTAGACTTAAATTTTCAGCTGTTGCTGTTACAGACGAAATGCCATCATGGGAAGGAGTGGGGCTGCTTGCCATACTTGATGGAGGAGGTGAGAGAGAGAAGTTTGTTCTACAAGCAGAAAAAAAGATTGCCAGTAATTCTAAATTCCGGCAGAAACAAACTAACTTATAAGTCAGAATCACTTTGAAATGCAACACATATTCAGCAATAAAGATGCAAGGATAAAGTCAAAAATAAAAAGCAAATATTACAGGTCACTTTTATACTAATAGCGACGTTCTGAAATGATCATCTGGATTCAGCTAGAGTCCAAATGGCAGTTTCCATGAATTGGTGCCACACCTTCAGATCCCCCCAGAAAAGGTGTAATTTGTCTAAGTAACCGTTAAAGGCGTGATACAGATGTCGTACAAAATAAGTTCCCAAATGCCATGTATGAAGTGGAGCATGACAGGATCCCACGGCAACGTTTCTGAATCAGTGAGAAAGCTTTCAATTCCTATAATAACCAGAACTTTCTTTGGCAGGTGAATAACTACAGTGTGTTGAAAACGTTGTTCACAACTCTTCAGTACATATGTGAATTACAGGCAGTAAAACGACAGCATGTAAATATCAGCAAACTCAACAAAATCATCAGGAGCTCAACTGGCAAAGAATGACAAACATGAGCATAACAAAAATTTAAAAAAACTCCTCTTTCTGACTGCTAATGAATACCTACACAGCAGCATCACTGTCTGTTCCACAATGTGGGAAGTGGTGATGTGATTCAATACGAATGTGCGGTGTAGGATAATGGCCCCAACGTCGGTTCTCTTCCTCAACAATTTTCTTTTCTCTGCGCCTTTCATCCCGGGCACGGCGTTGACGTCGTCGTCTTCGCACTTCAAGCTGGTCTGGGAAAAAATTTATCCAATAATTTTACACTGAGAAGATCAAGGGTGACAATACAAATATGCACATACTACCATCACAGACTGATCCTCAGTAGTCAATAAGCTCATTATTTTGTTGTATTACACAAAACTACTTTTGTTGTTTAAGAGGCCAGAAACTACTCCAGTAGCAGGAAATATAATTTGTTTCTGAACAATCAAAATTCAATCATTCAAATACAAGTAAATGAAACTGGTAGAAATTTAATGACACTTTTTAAATGTTCGATATACAAGGTGGGACCAAAAAATAACCGGAATTGTTTTTCTAAAATGGTTTATTAGATTGTATACGATTACAACTCTAGTCTCCTTCAAAGTACACTCCTTTTGACTCGATATACTTGTACCAACGTTTTTCCCACTGCTGAAAACATTTCTGGAACTCTTCCATGCTGATGTTGTTCAAGACCTCTTCTTCACTTCACTGACATCTGTTGTCCAAGACCTCCAGCGTTTTCTTCTTCACTTTGCTGACATCAGCAAAATGATTCCCTGTCATCTGGCCTTTCATACGGGGGAACAGGAAAAAGTTGCATGGCGCAAGGTTGGGTGAATAGGGAGGATGAGTGATAACCATCATGTTTTTTGCTAAAAAAAAAAACTGCTGCACACTCAAGGCCGTGTGGGCAGTGGCATTGTCGTGGTGAAGGAACCAATCACCGCTGCTCCACATTTCTGGCCTTTTTTTCCGTATGCTATCACATAATCTTTTCACAACCTTCAAATAAAATTGTTGATTCACAGTTTGTCCAGGAGGAACAAATTCCTTGTGCACAATTCCATCAGCATAAAAAAAACTAAAAAACATTATATCATTTGATCGAACCTGTCAGGCCTTCTTTGCTTTTGGAGAATTAGTGTGTTTTCCATTGGCTCAATGCTTGTTTTGTTTCTGGGTCGTAACCGTAGCAACAAGTCTCATCTCCGGTCACAACTTCAGAAATAATCTGGGTCATTTCCAACTTGTTCCCTTAAATTGTAACAAACATTCAAACGATTGTTTTTTTGATCCTCTGTCAACAACTGATGAACGAATTTTGGGGAAACATGTTTCATATTCAAACCTTCCTTTAACATCTGCTGACACGAATTCCAAGACAAACCAGTTATCTCAGAAATCTCCTCAATGGTCCAACAACGATCTGCACTGTTTTGCTTTGCGAACTTTTTCAAGATTTTTATCATAATATCAGTAGGTAGAAGGTCGGCCAGATCTTGGCTGGTCCTCACGACCTTTCACACCCCCTGAAACGTCAATACCACTAGTACACTTGAGTCTTACTTAAAGCTTCTTGCAGCATTAAAACAGTTTCAGCAGCTGATTTCCCTAACATAAAACAAAACTTCATGCACACTCTTAGTTCTTTATTATCAGCCATCATAAAAATCGCTGAACTTCCTAGCTGGCACTTAGAAAAAAAGCCACAATAACAGTCAACCTAGATTGATGCCATGTGGCAGACTGCTAAAGTATATGTTGACTCGTGACACCTAACAGCGCATCGCGCAACTACTTCTAGTTTGCGCACCACATTTAAATTCCGGTTATTTTTGGATCCCCCCTCATATGATTCAGTCATTGGAAGCTGGTACTGAAAATGTCACCAGATGAAGGTAAATTAATTACAAATACAAAGAAACATTCCCCGCTCCCCGTTGATAGTACAACCAACCCGCCTAAATCTTATTTTTGCAGGGTGAGGGGGCTTGCAAACATCAAAGAACTGAGAAGGTATGCAGGCAGCAGTCTTGCTGGTGTTAGACCCACTCATGCTGTATGGAAATTTGCAAGCACACTGCCAACCAAAGACAGGACCCTGGTCCTCCAGGTTATTGGTTGGGGGGAAACCACTGAAGAGTACGGAAAAAAGAAAAGAAAATAACTCCTCAAACTATGTAAAATATGTAGAACCAAAGAATGGAAGAAGTAGCTTAAATTCAGGTGGTCAAGGCTGGGATCAGGCTGCAGGACCTGAGAAAATGAAATCAAATACAGCACATCTCAATGCCCATAAGATATGCATTTTATAACAATACTTGCCACAACATTATGTGGCAACAAACTGAACAAGCAAAACTGATCAATCAGAACTAAAATTATTCTTTGTATCTGCCTTTTTCACTTAGAAACAGAGTGAAAAATTCTTAAACATCAGATGTCCTGGAAAAACTGAAGTAACTAAAGTAAAGGTATGTTTTGAAAAATGAGGAGGTTTTAGCAATTTGGTCCTGGATGAATAAATAAATGGGGATTAAGATTCTAAATCCATCATTCTTTGTGGGGGGGGAGGCACAAAATGGCTACAAATATTTGCTACTTGAAGCAACGGGTGATGACACAATCTTGCACGCATGACAAGAAACTAACATATTCTCCCACATACTATCAATACAAACAACATGGTATGGAATTAACAGATTATGTCAAGCATGCTCACCTTGGAAATAGTCTAAAGTTTCTTTTGATACAATTGGAGGCTTGAGCTGTAGTTCAGCCACCTCAAACTGGCAAGTTATTGGAAGGTGCTGAAGGTAGCGTAATCTACGCCGCAGTTCTTCAGTCATGGAACCAGACTCCTTTTCAATGATCCGACCTGTTAAAGTTGGAGGACAGTGCTCTAGGGAACCATAGCAATGCTCTAACATGCGCACATTCAGAGCATGCAGATATAAGTGCTGGCCATCTGCTGCTGCAAGATCAATTTACAACTGATTAGGCAGGTCATGCAGAAATTATATTAACTGCTGCAGATTACAACACCTGAATTCAAGATCTTAAATGTCCTGTGCTCTGGCTTCTGCTTCTTGTATGCTTTTTAGAGATCTTATGAGCGTGAGTGAGTGAAAAGCAAATGTGACTTGCAAGAAGGCACCCATGATACGACCTGTACACAACAGCCCTGTCATACCCAAAAAGCTACCCTTCTATTCTACACTACAGCCCTTCTATTGTGTACATGCCTGTACTCATACACAGAATTTCCTTCATTACAAGTAAATCTGAAGTTTATGACAGGTGTACTGTTGTTGCAATAAGTTCTAGAAATTGAAATATCCCAGGGTATTGTAGAAAAAGAGTAAGGTATGCGGGGGGGGGGACAAAAAAAGACGATTCCAGCTTTATGGGATGTGACATGTTGCTGGGTAAGTGGTTCTTGACATCCAAAAGGAATATCAGGAACCACTCGTCCAGCACAGCAGTGTCACATCGTAGAAGACTGGAATCCTTGACCTTCAAAATGCACACTTTCAAAATTATTTAGAGTAGGTAATTTTGTTAAAAACAGTAAATGAACTCGTTTGATGTAACACACACACAGCTCTTAATTAAAACACAATGCACTCTGCGTTCCTGCATTTCAGAAACATGTACTATGCTACATGAATGCTTGTACCATTCACTTCACTGTTTTGTCTTCTCATTTGCCATCCAGTAACAAGAAGATTAAAGTATATAAAACCACAATTTTATGTATAAAAAGGCTTCACATGCAATGCTGAGTATTTTGATCTGGAAGGAGAGGACCAAGAGGAGGATAGAAAGAACTGCATAAACAGGACCTTTATAATTTGCTTTACCATCATCATCATCATCCCCTTTATGCAGGGTATTTATACTTATATTCCTGAGACAAAGGGTATTTATACTTATATTGCTGAGACAAACTATGTCCCTAGGGAATACAGTGTTGCAGCTATTCTGTTGTTACTATTAATGGTGCTTACATAGTTCGTTTCAGTGTTGAATCTATTGTACTTTTACATTAGTACTTTCCAACATATGTGTGCAGTGCCCAATATGGCTGTTTTCTGCAGTTCCTTGACTTCATGGTTTCCTGGTATGTTGTTCACACACTTTCTTAATGACTTTGAAATAGTCCCAGTCACCCCTATTATTACTGTTATCACCTTTGTTTTTACATTCCACATGTGCTGTATTTCTATTGTAAGGTCTTTATATTTTAGAATCTTCTCGGTTTCTTTTTTAGTCACATTTCTGTCTCCTGAGATTGCAACGTCTATTAACATTATCACGGATTATACTGTCTGGTTTGTTGTTGGGAATAGTTCTGTCAGTTTGTATTTGTTGGTTCCACAATATGGTTACCTTGCCTCCTTGACCTGTTTCTACTGATTTTGGCACATGTTCATACCAGTGTTTTTTGTCCAAATGTACCCGTTTCCTTGCATATGTTGAAGTGTAGTTGTGCACACACTCTATCATGTCTTTTTATGTACTGTTCTTTTGCCAGTATTGGGCATGCTGGTCTATTGTCTCATCAAATTGTTGGCAAAGTCTGCACTTACTGTCTCTTTGTTCAATAATTTTGTCGCATAATATTTTGTTTGTAACGCCTCATCTTGTGCTGCCACTATTTCACTTCCAGTTTCTGCTTTTAGGTCTCCCTTCGATAGCCAAAGGAATGTGTCTTCTTCACTAATAAGCTGTATATCTATATTATTGTCTTATTATTATAGTGTCAGATGATGATGGGCAGTGCATGTAGCACACACAGCAGAGATCAGAAATAAGCATAAAATACTGCTCTGAAAACTTGGTGGCATGATGCTACTTCAAGTTCTGAGAACAGGTGAGATGACAATACTGAATCACATCTTTAAAAAACAAGATATAAACTGGATTCTTTTCTTTGGATATTCAGCAGTGGCAAGCTGATGTGCACACGGTAATGAACAAGCATATAATTTCTGGACTGTATGATGGTTAGCTTTCCAAGAATACATTCCATGTACTAAGTACTACATTACATAAAAAAATATATACCTCACCAATGAGCATATAAGGTCTGTTGAATAACAGGAAACAAGAGTCCATACCTTGATAAAAGTAGAAATGTTTCAGTGGTGGTACTCCTGATTGTCTGATATCTGTGTGAGTCATTGTGGGAATCTCCAAGTCTTCGACAGATATGGCCATGTTACCATCATCACTCCCCATCCCTTCACTGCTCACACTCTCATTGCGACATCTATCCATATTTTCTTTTGACAGTTCCAAGGCTGACTCCTTTGAAGGTAAAGATGGTGTATCAGGAGAATTATCCAATGAAGAATACAAGTTATCAAATGCTGAATGATAAACCACATCCTGCAACCGAACAAGAAGTCCAGCACATTACACATGAATGCAATGAAATGATACACACAAATCTGCACAAACCCTTTATATGAAGGATACAAATAAACTTAAATCCCACTTAAGGTTCAATTTAGAATTTAACCTCACTTAATATTTCAGTATGTGCAATTTGACTACCTCACTCTTACTGTATGTCAATTCAGCATGCAAATCTGTACCCATCAAGCTAATGTGTTAATGCTCTGTGTTCTATCTCATTATATCGCTCACTGAATGCAATGGTGGCACAATTAAAAAATTGCCCATTTGCAGTTAATACTACAACTGAGCTCAAAAATATAGAAACTACATCCAACAAGAATGGCATCTAGCAGGTTATGTTGCGACTTAGTAGTGTGCCGGTATCGTTGGATGTAGATGTCACATTTTTCGGTTCAATCATAGCATGAACTCCAAGTGGCAATTTTTGGATTGTGCCACTCAGTAAGCGATATGACAGCTTCAGCTTCTCTTTGCACCGGGAACTTCTTATAGAACTATAATTTTATTTCCTGTTCTCACAGTTTCCAGTGAAATTTTAAGGTACAAACCTAGGATAATTTCAAAATGATCCATTTTTGCTCTAGAGAATGCTGCTGTTTTTACGTCTTTTATCCAGCAACAAACAAAGACTTCAGAAGTAATGTAATTTGTAAATGTTATGAGGGAGAGGGTAGGGGGCTTATGCGGGAGTCTGTGTGGCTGTCATGTCCCCTATTTTTTTAAATTAAACACTGAAGGCTTTCACTCCAAGTTATTGTACATTTCTGATTTTTGGATATGTTAATCCATAATAAGCTCTAATTTACATGTGGGTATGACTGTCTCTGAAGCATATGTGATGACCACTACCTACACTATCATGCAAAGTCAGTGCTGCTTGCATGTGGTCTTTGAATAAACTGTGTGAAAGTGTCTTGATAGCACTACTGGAGATATAATTCTCCGTTCAAAAATATCTCCATTTACTACGGTACACGAATATTCAATTGTAAGGATACATCATTGTTTCCAACTATCTATTTTTCAACAAATGTGGATTCGCACCTCACTTTTCTTTTCTAAAATACATCCCATACACATAAAAATGGTTAAGTGGGAATATGGTAAAGAATAAAAGGTATGGAGTGTATTATACAGCCGAGCTAATCTAGCCACGGATAGTGAAATCCATAATCTGCAAGTATGGAATGGGATTGGCACATAGATAGGTTGGAAGAGTCAAGAAGTGTTTACTAATTCTAATGGGGAAAGCACATGGAAAGTGTGTACCTCTAAGATAAGATGGACGATATTTTTGTCAGGGATCTTAGAATAACAGGATCTCAGAATGGGAGGAAGTTACATAGCTGGCTGAGTACGGGAAAAGGGGGTAGCCCCAGCCATTTTTTTTTGTTTGACAGTTTTACTGTAGTAAGTAACATAAACATAAAGAAACTACACTTAATCAGCAAGACTTATATTTCTGTAATTAAGTTGACAGTAAAACATAAAAAACTTAAAAAAACTACTTCAAACTTAGTCTTAATTTCAGCCTGTTTAGAAAAACGGTGGGTAGCTCTAGCCGCTGTATTATTTAATGACCAAATCATTTTTTGGCAACACAAACACTACAGTTATAGTACAAATCTGCTGGATTTATATCCACACACGCCTCATGAGCCCAGCCTTTACATGTATTGTACTGGACCCATTCCTCATCAAACGATTCTCCACAAATGATGCATTCTGCTTCCTGATCATGAGAACGTGGTTCAGGTGTAGGATTTTCGTTATTCGATAGGCTCTTAACATTTTTTTGTGGTCTTTGGCAGCTTTCTAGAATCTTTGGTCTTCTCTTTCAACTCGTTTTTAAATGGTGTTGATGTCAAAATCTCACTTTTCTGGGTCCTTCTCTTTCTGACAGACATTTGCTTCCTTGAGGCGTCTGGAAGAGGCGACAAAATCTTAAGCACATCACTAACTTCTTCGGTATTGACTGAAGACCTTGGAGTCTCTTTCTGCAGTGTACTTGAGGCTAAAGTTGAAGCACTAGTTGACGGTTCCGGTTTGTTTTCAGTGGCGGCTGCATGACAACAAACTAGGGTTGTGGATTGGTCAGCTGGATATCGGTCAAAGCAGAACCTAAAATGTCTAGGTCTGAAAAAATTTCACAAAGGGTTGAATTCTGGTGCAGCGGAAGCCGTTTTGGGCTATTACGAGTCTAGCAACTTTACTGAACGCTGTGTTAACTAGTCCAGCTACATCATATTCCATCAGCCGAGCACCAGGATTTTGATGCATCCACAATGCGCTTGCTTGAAAGGTTTAAAAAATACCCGCTCAAGCGGCTGAAGTTTGTGAGTTGTGTGTGGAGGAGTGCTCAGCATGTGGATGTGATTATCTCGAGCATATTCAATAACTTTCAGATCTTTATGGCTACCGTGCCCGTCCAATATCAAGAGAACCGGACGAGCTGCAGAAGAATGCACATGCTGCTGGAAATGTTGGAGCCACTGAAGGAATGTCTCACATTCATCCACCCACTTTCACAAGCAACACCGATGCTTTCTGGAGCACCAATCATTAGACGACCAGTCTTATCCATTTTTTTCCTTGGAAAAATGAACATTTATGGTAGAAAATGACCAGTGGCATTCACAGAAAACATCACAGTGATGTTATGACCTCTTTCTAAAGATGTGAGTTTTCCAACCTGTTTTTTTCCTTTCAGGACAATACCTTATCATTTTTATGTACAGTAGAGACCCCTGTTTCATCAGCACTATATATTTGAGAAGCTTGGAATCCGAACTGTTCTTGGACTTTTAAGAAAAGGTCATAAAATTGATCAACATGAGGTTTATTAAATCCTGTAGCTCTTATCAAGCTTGTCACCTCAGGAGTTCTCAACGCCAAATCTGGATTTCTCTTCTTGGAAGCCAAAAAGAAATCTTTCCCAGCCATCCTCTCTTCCTTATTAAACCTATGACTGATATTACTTTTTTCTGGTAGATTATAAGCAAAGCATAAAAACTCACTTCTTGTTAAAGGCATCAGACAATTATCAAGGCCAATAACATGCTGAAACAGTTGCCTTTCATATTCAGGAGCAAATGTTTGTTGAAAAAGGCCTAGTATTGGTTTAAGAATAATCTGTTGACCCTATTTTACAGCCTTAACACGATCCTGGAGTGAAGAGCGTGGAACTTCGTATCTTACTGCGGCCGCTCTCTCGCACATCTTACGATCAAGAACGTCTTGAATTGCCCTTTTCATATTTTCTTCGTTCCAATCCCTACAGCTTGTGGTTCTGCCTTTGAATTTCGGCATTTTAACAATCACCTACCAAAAACAAATAATAAAAATCAAGAGTAAGGCCGTTTGTCTGGATTTTTAAAAAGAAATAGGCTTTCAAACAGGTGGCTCGGGCTACCCACAAAACAGGTGGCCAGGGTTACCCGAGTTGACTTTCTTCAAAAACATAATTATATTACCAAACTAGGTTAACATTTGTTTAAACACAACAAAAGACATAATATACAATAGTTTTGAAATGTATAAATAAGATAGAATACATAATTACTTAGCGTTAATTTCAATAGAACACTTTTTCAATATTAATAATTGCGTGAATGTTTTTTGCGGAGACGACAAACCATTGCTTCGCATCCGAACGCATCAAGCGATGACGCTGAACTAACTGCGCATGTCTTGCCTCACACCGACGCATACACTGGGGTCACAACGCGGACAGTACAAACGCGGGAAGTTTAAACTTTTACAGCAGCTGAGGCTACCCACTGGCAGGGGCTACCCCCCTTTCCCCTACAGTGTCCAACAGCAGGTTTTGGGTTCTGACATTGGTGTCAGTTCTACATACCTAAAGTACATGTTCACAGACATACCGGTTTCATTTCTGTTGCAAATTTCTCCACATTCAATCCAGGCTGTTCATTTTCAGTCTGCGAAGGTGTTACTTTCTTGGCCAGGATTGCGTGCCTTTCACTTAACAGGTTAATAGCCTGTTCGATGAAACATGTTTCAGGACAATTTTCTTCTTCGGACAACTGTTTCTCGAGTTCCATTCTCTCACGATCCACGATGGATATCACCTAACACACACCAATTAACAGTTTACTTTAGTAGTGAGCAAAGAAAATTCAACTGAAGAATCCACCCAAACTCCTACAGAACTATTCCATACCATCTACTCCTTACTTGACTCTTATTGGCTGGGAATCCATGCAACCTGCATATATAACCCAGCCACATCCTCACCCCAATCATTTGGGTGTCAACTTTGACCTAATCCTTTCACCCGAAGATGGACATAGCTTGTTCCTCTAAAATAAGAATATCCATACCCCAGACTATGTGGTGTCAAAACTCACAGCACAATTAAATTCCAAATATGAAAATTTCTATGTTATATACATTTTCTTGGTTTTAGTTTTGAGTGCTGGACAACTGCAACCTCAGAAAAGCAATTTAAACACATTATAGTATTCTATACTAGGACACAAGGAAAAACCCACAAAATCCCAGTCTTAGTGACCAGGAATCAAAAAGGCAATTATAAAATGTGACAAGCATTCCCACAGCAAAGTGAAAGAAGTGTTATTAGACCCTGAAAACAATCACCTCTTGTGGTGTGGCCAAGAGAAGTTTACAGTGAACTGTATCCACGGCAGTTTCTGACACCGACAGTAACTGGTCAGTAGGACGAATGCCACACTGCTCAACAGGCAGGGCAACAATTGAACCTCGTTCTCGCTTCATCAAGCGCATGGTGACTTCTTCCCCAACTGAAAGCTGCATGTGGGGAACTGCAATGACACTGCAGGAAAAAATAAACACTTCAACAAAAGCTATTTAAGTCATCACAGATCAAGATACCAAGCAGAGGCCATAAACTGACAAAGTCTAACTAATGGCTACCTGGTATCATGATGTTAGAAAGACTGAAAAGGCATATTTCAATTCAGCAAATGTGAGGCCCAATCAAGAAGTAACCAGACAATATTCATTCCACTAGTACCTCATGTCACACTGACATGTTCCTGCATGTCCGCAATCAGTGAGGCCACAATGAAGGAATTCAATTGATACAATTATCACAAACAGCAGTGTTACAGTTGTGCAACAAATGCATGTCTGAGTGTATGAAACTTTTGTGCAAAGATAGTAAAAACAGGTAAATCAATGAATTATTAAATTGTGCAAAGATAGTGAAAACAGGCAAAGAAACTCAATGAATGATTAAAACTGCCTTTTGAAAGGAGGCTAGGAGCCATACATAATTTTTTTTGAGTATTTTTACAGCTTTAAACATGTGCACATATTCACAGTATGCCTCGAGTGTTCTGGATATACTCTATCCAGGAGGAATGATGGCAACAGTGCATGATTTGGTGACAGCAAGTTGAAGGCTAACCATCAGGGAAGTACATGAGGAACCAGGAATCTCTTTCGCCTCATGCCAGGCAATTGTAACTACAGATTTGGGCATGAGAGCTGTGTCAGTGAAGTTTGTCTCCTGGCACAAGCACACACATGGTGAAACCTCTGATACCTATACACTATAGTGCTTACAATGGCTGTTGCTCCATGATACAGTGCAGGGTGATGATAACAGCAGCTTTCGCATACACAAATTGAGCACGGAACTGTCTCTGAAGGTGCCAACTTGTAATATAAGTATGGATATGGGATGAAATACGAAGATCGATCTCTGGTAGACAGGCTTACAAAATGGCAGATGGATAGAACTGGTTCTGATTACATCCAATGGCAGCCTGATATCTTGGGAGCTATTACAAGATTTCATTAATGTACTTCACAGTGCCAACTTCTATTAAATATGAACTCCCCTACCTTCTGAGGTCATTTTTATGCACCGCCTCATAACAGATGGGACATTTTCGCCACGTTTTATCCGACAGGGCCAAATAATGGAGGATACAGGGCCAGCAGTAAACATGGCCACAACGTGTCATCTTCGCAGCAACTGGGGGGTACAGGCAGATTGGACATGACAGTACTTCAGAACTCTGCAAATGCTAAAATAAAATTTTGAAATGGATTAACACACAGAGAATAAATGCCAACCAAATGGATTTACACACACACACACACACAATTAAAGCAAGTTTCTTTCCTTACGATCTGTTCAATGAAGTCCCAGTTAACCAAAGCATCAGGATCTGATGTGTATGGTGTGTAATTACCATCAGCTTTTACCACAAATTGGCAACTGAAAAATCAAATAAGTCAATACATTTAAACATGTATTAATAGCACCTGTCACTGTCAGGGTTGCAAAGGATCATTACTTATAGGTTAAAAAAAGTTATTTCTAAACACCTAATAAAATTAATAAAAGCCCCACTGCATCACTATTATTTGTTGACTACAATTTATGGTGGTGTGTTGAGGGTGGCAGTCAAACTACTGTACAATAGGGAATTTATGTTCACAGACTTTCATGAGAACTAAAAGAATAGTGGCATTAAGTGCAGGGGAAAGTAAGGGAAAACAGCCGACTCAGACACAATGGGAGTGATTTTATAACAACAAAGACTGGAGAATAGTTTGCTATATGTTTATAATACAGCCCACTAAAACTTTCTGCAGATGATAATGAATGTAGTTGAAACTCACTTTGCTTGCAAGAACTGCTCTTTGTTGTACTTATGCTTGTGTGTAGATGTTAACCACCGAGCAGAAGTATGCCGCCCTGAACCTGGTTGGGATGGTCGCCAGTGGCCAGCACCAGGCATAACACCCTCTCTTGGTGCATAATGGAAGTTCAACAGATGGTTTAAGTTCTGTTTCTTACTTCCAGGCACAAACACTGAGCCAACCTCATCTGCTACCTATGTACATAAGAACCTTTATTAAAATGAAATACTGATAACTTTACCTGTCAACATGTTGTAACAACCACATGACTTTATCTCTATCTGCAGCATTTGGAATGGTCCCAACCCTTCCAATTTTTTACACGTTTTTTACCTTGGTATTCTCCTTTCCACTGTAATAACACTGTCCCCTGGGCGGTGGTCTTTTGTCGAAACATTTATTCTTGTGTGGAACAGGTTTTCTACTTGGATCAAATTTTGTAGCACTTGGTGCATTTGGCTCCCGCCGCCGTACAGCACGGGTAAATGGTTTACTGTTGACTGCATCTAACAGACACAATTATTGATAAGTTTCCTGTTCCTCATATAATTTATGTTATTCTGTGTAAGCACACTGAACATGACAAAGCAACAGCAGTGTTTCCATTACATTTCATGTCAATGGTATCACCAAACTGACTACTTTGGTCACTTCTGTTTTACCTTTGGTATAATTTATGAATTCTGTAACAGTTGAAAGTAAGCAGCAGACACACATAAAGTTAAAAGGAATTAAAGATAATACATCTTATGCAGGGGGAATTCCATGCTTAACACACACATATTTACTTGATATTTTTAACAGTAAAATGGCAACTCTAATTTGTTTGTAAAATTATGTAAATCACTTATTAGCATTTGCATTTGTTCCGTAATATCTCAACGATATAATGTCAGCATCACAACAAGACAGACCACTGTAGAAATACTGCAATAGAAACTTTATTACTGGTGTCTATAAAACATTATGAATTCCTGTACTCATATTATCTCTAAATTCTATTGCAAAAAATTACATGTACTGGGTTGAAGGTCTTTTTAACATGCATGACATTTACTCTGGGGTACTTTCTAAGATGGTGCTTTTTTTGAAGTGTGTCATGACACACTGACGTATTGCAAGCACTTGCTAGGAATGTTGCAAGAAATCTAACCATGCACTTACACTAATCATAATTTAGAAATAAACTTGTCAATCACTATTCATCTGTAACCTATACGTATGAACATTCTGAATATAGGTGGGTCACTTAGACTTATTTACTTTTATTAAAGTTTTGCTATTGCCATTAAGGTTTGTTGCTGTATGACAATTTTTAACAATCAAATAGTTCATGTATGCTTTTTTATGTTCACATAATTGAAATTGTGGTATTCCCACGTAAGTGTGTTGCATAAGTGGTTGTCATTCTTCAAGTGTAGCGCGACAAAAAAAAATACTGAGAACCGCTGCCATAAGAGACAATCGACATTAACACCCCCACTAAAAACTGCTACCAAGCATGATAAAAGGAGGTACTCTCCATACTTATACCCAATTTAATTATACAACTAATCGCCTAATTTAAATATTTAATCGCCAACAACTATCTACATAACACAAGTCATTACTTTATCTGACAAATACCTTTCGTAAATTACTATCGGCTCGCTTAGCATATTAACGCAGCCCACCGGCCGACCGCCCACACGAGCGGTGGAATCTATGGGAAGTGACAATCAACAGTTGTCAAATAATTATCCTATATGTAGTTGTCATTATTAACTACCAAGAAAACGTAGTCTTCTACGCTTCATTCCTCCTCCCGACAGAAAAATTATGCTGCGTGCGATGCTACGCACATCGGTTTGACCAAGGTCATCTTAAACGCTAGACGTGCGAATCTATCGTCCTACCTTGAATTTTCTTCAGCTCAGTTCCGTTTGCCTTCCCTGGAACTTGAGTTGAACGACCTGGTGGTTTCTTTTCCATTGTATAATCCTCTAACATCTACAGCAACACTACTGGAGAAATATTCTCCGCATGGAGATACAATAATATTCAGGCCCGTCATTTTTTCAGCAAGCCATGATTAATTATTACAAATTATAAAATACCTATTACCGGCGGTGCACAATCGATTTTAAATGCAGAATATTCTTTAAACAAACCGAAAAAAAAAACTCTTGGGAGCAGGGCACTCCCTGTCGTCGAAAACGACTACTTCGCCACGAAGACAAAATATTAGCAGTCGTCGCATAAATGGCGACGGCCAACAGTGCCTTCTTGCACAACGAAAACCTGAAATTTGCAAAGGGAACTGAACATCTTATGTGAAAACTATTGCTTATTATATAAAAATAAAGTGCTTGTGTAATATTATGGCACGAAAATGGGTTATTAAGTCAAAGTAAACTCGTATTTCATTAATCTAAATATAATGTCCGATTCATTCTCCCCTTCACCACCTTTTACTGTTTCTATGGCGGGATTTTAAATAAATTCGAATCGTTAATTATTTTCACGGCTGTCCTCTCTTACGCAAATGCATGAAGCTTATTTCGTTATCTTAGGGTGGTTCTAGGAACATAACAGAAATTCATGTCGTAATTTATTGGTGGGAACTTTTAAAACAGTGAGTCCCCAAGTAGTGGCGTTTTTGACGCCCGAGGCGAGCAAATTCAATGACCGCCCCTGAGAGAAATCAGGAGTTTTAAACAAATTAAATTACATATTGCATTTCCTTTCACTTGTTTCAATAATTTTAGAATTTTGGTGGGCAGAAAATGAACAGTTTTCACTTAAAATATTCATTGGTCCCTGCTACCCAGGGCGGAAGCATTACACTCCCCCCCCCCACCCCCCCACGCCTTTTCGTATTCAGCCACCGCACCATCACCTCCTTTTTTTTTTTTGTATCGTTTTTTT
>Ga0123354_10003526_pt1 | contig 21652 bp, 10 predicted proteins | sample TergutLab28metaG_2_FD_97872 | JGI IMG/M metagenome (GOLD analysis project Ga0123354, IMG submission 97872) | Labiotermes labralis P4 segment gut microbial communities from Petit-Saut dam, French Guiana - Lab288 P4 | ecosystem: Host-associated > Arthropoda: Insects > Digestive system > Gut ... | reverse complement strand
TTCGGGTTTTTATTTTTTTTTCTTTTTTGGGGGTTTTTTTTTTTTTTTTTGTGTTAAAAACAAAAAAAGTTTTTTTTTTTTAAAAAAAAAAAAAAAAAAACATTTTTTTGTTTAATGACTCTTGCTGCACTCAATACAATGTACTTGTTTACTGTACTATTATGCTCAGTTTAACAAACTTTAAAACTGTTACAGTTGATATGAAAACAAGTACGTTGGAGAACGTAATGCTCAGTGGAATTCTGAAGATGACTTTATCTTAAATAATAATGCAACTTCTTTCAACCAACACAATGTAAACTTATTCAATATCAATAACTTTTCAAAACACCATATCTTAGAACATCACCATAAAAACCTACCAAGTAGGACAAAACAGACTAGAAATGGAAACAGAGAATATCCAAAATTTTTAACTATTTCCTTCTATTGTCTGCACAGTTTGTATAAAGTCCTTCATTATTTCTAATAACTCATTGGGTTTGTCTGCATGAACCCAGTGGCCAGCACCAGGAATGGTTTCAAACTTTGCTGCTGGAAAAATTCTTCTGATCTCCTCATGATCACCAGATCTGTGAAATAGAAGAAGCATGATCATCAGACCTACTATTTACAGGGAATTTCCATACAATAAATACACAACATTAAAATAATGTATTTATTACACTAATACCGTCGTTATTACCAGGCTGTTATATGATGTTTCATTAAGTCACTAAAATCGAAGGAATTTCTTTAATCTCACTAAACACAGAAGTTTACTGTACCATAAAAGCAGTTACTGAAACTAACCTGTAATATTTTTTATTTGTCCACAATATATCTATACATCCATACAATACCATCCATATTTATTGCAGACTGTATATGCAGCCACAAATACACACTGCATGCACAAGAGACTATAACGTCAAATAAATTCTATTGTAAACATGACTAAATAATATTTTAATAATTGTATTAAATTGTAATGTTAACTGCTGCAATTTAGGAATTCATGTAACTTAGCAAAGCACAGATGTGGAACTCTCTCATGACAACATGGAAATGTCAAAACACGTAGGAGTGTGGACTATGTATCAAGACATTGTTGTAATATAAACTTTTGTGATACCGAAGAATAAAAGTCCAACTTGATGTCACTTGCTATTTTATTTCACTTCTTATGTCCGAAACATGTTCAGCACATAAGAAGTGAAATAAAATAGTAAGTGATATCAAGTTGGTCTTTTATTCTTCAACCATCACAACCATCACAATGACGGCCCAATAAACATAAGATTTTGTAATATTAATTGTGCATTTGTTGGTTTTAATGAAAACAATGAAAGATGCACGGCACATGTATTAAAATTAGGAAAATATTAAAATAACCTGTACTATATTATGATTCACCCTGCAAACACTAAGATCATATATGATACAAATTTACTTCACAGAACAAAACCCTTGAGAACCTGAATCACTCATCTCATCAGGAAGTTTCTTGTCTTTCGTGAAATCAAAGGCTCATTATGGCACTGTTTTCACCTTAAGATATATAATTATTTCATTCAGACATCTCAATTATTATATGACTCTTTTCTCTGCATCAGTCTTCCCTGAATTCACATGCCCAGTCTTATGAAGTCACAACCACAATCCGCCAAGGCAGTGCTCTGAACAGATCCTCCCTTTCCAGCACACATGCTACAACACAGCTCAGTTGGTAAAACAAGAAAGTTTCAGTGTCATCCCAACAGAGTTCACTGCCTTGTCTATTCCATCTTTTCATATCCAATATACCTACTGTAGCCGATCATTTTTAGTTTAGTTGTTTTTTAGGATTGCTGGCGTCAGTTACGGATGGTTCATGGCATGCGTTGTAAGTAAATCTGTCAACGTATATTCAGGACCATTGGTGATAAGTAGGAGGGGAGAGATTTAAATGAGAAAACGTTAGCAGCAGCCAACAGATGCTAGCAATCCAGTGCGAATTCAGTCGCGTACGAGTGTGGTGTAAGTAGGTGTAAAGAGAAGTGACTGTGTTAGTTCCCTAGAAATGATCTAGTTGTTTTACTGGATATAGCGCTCCATTATTTTATATCAAGAATAAATTGAGTAAATAAAACAAAAAGGAAAAAAGAAAAAATTAAAAATATATGTGATTCGGTGAACCACACCCGCTTCCCGAAAGAGAATCACCTATCAGACTGAGCCCGTCAGGACAGCAAAGTTACAAAGGTTGATCATGTAGACTACATGAATCAATGTTTCTGACACACAATAGCCAGCAGAACAAGACCCAGTCAACTGATGACTTAGGTACATTCTGCTCTCAAATAATGGAACTATGGATCCACTACCACAGTACCCCTTACTTCATAACATGCATTACCCCAAACTGGATCTAATCAGCGGACAACCTGCTACTTTGTTGTACATAATAAATAAACCCATACAGCAATTTGTCTTTAACTTTAAGGGTTCGATGACACCAAAGAAAAACTTAATGCCGAGTTACAGCCACAAATATCTGTAAAGTGAACAACATCAAGAAACAGACTAGGATTTTCAATATTTAACAAACTGCCAAACATTTATTATTGCTAATCACAGTAACAGCACAATTTTTAGATATCATTTTTTTTAAGTTCAAGACTCACAAGAATTTTATAATATTCTTCAGTGAACCACATACTGACCTAACATAATCTGAATTTGCTCCTGCAATAAACAATGTAGGCACTGGACAAGAGGTGCCTGCTGGTGGGAAGGTTGCAAGACAGTTGAAGTTACGAGTAATGGAATCCAGATTTACCCTCCACTTGTAACAACCTCCCTCAGCTTCCACCAGGTTTGTCAAAATAAACTGGCGTGTCCCGCAATCCTAATTAAAAAAAACATACCATTAGCATATGCCTTCCCTTGGAAACTGCATATATCACACCTGTTCTCAATACAGCAAGTATGTTTCCACTGTTCCCGTAAATGGACACAGTTCTCTCTCTGGTTGTAATAATGCCTATATGATAGATGTTTGAGATTCTCATGGAAGTGACTAAGCAGCATATTTGACACTGTTTGGTCTCATACAAATTCACCAACACTGCAGAGCAGCATGTTGCCATCGTATGGTGGAGGTGGAAACAGCAGGTTTCTCCAAAACCTTGACAAATTTATACCAGACTGCACAGAGTCATACTTCACAGAAGGCAAGAAACATAATACAGTTTTTAACACATACCAACACAAACTTAGCCAGCTGTTCATCTGCCATTCTGCGAGCTTTTGACAATGGAATATTTCTATCAAGCTTCACTGACATCATTCCTTCAAAATACTTAGGCATGGTGAAGAGGGTGGAACCAACAGTAACTGGAGAGATGTCAACAATAACCAACTTTTCCACCAGTTCTGGCTGAAACAACAATTATTTACAATTTACCAAATGAACACACACTGTTTCTTACCATTACATTTTATCGTAAACTGTAAATAGTTGGAACTACCAACACTTGGATCCACTGGGTAGCACTTTTATGTCTAACTGGCAGCACGACAGGTCTTCATTCAGAATGGCATCAAATAACACTCTGTATACAACATCTAACACTATTTCAATAGTAATAAGTGAAATCTATATGATAAATTTTAATCATCTAACTTACATATCTGAGGGCCATAAGCATTGCAGCCCGTCCACCCATGCTGTGGCCAATAAAAGTTGCTTGTTTAATGTTGAGATCACTCATCAGAGCCCGTAAATCTTCTACTAGATGGGTGTATGTCATCTCATTAGTATGTGGACTGTCTCCATGGTTACGTGCATCCACTGCAAATATCTAAAACATACACAGAGTCAAGCACTTAAATCTCACACAAAAAGAAACATGTCATAAATCAACAGAAAGTGAAGAGTGATGGCTCACCTTTCTATTGGTTTTATTGTGCAACATCTTTGACATGGCATTCCAATTTGCCTTTGAGCCCAGCAAACCATGCATTATGATAACAGGCCAATCTGTTGACATAAATGATGCCTTTGTTGATTCATATGATGTATATGCCATTTTTACAGGTTCGATGCTGTGATTAAAACGATTTCCGTAAGTTCATGAATCTGTGCTCCTATGACTGACAACACCAAAGAAGGTTCATGTAATGAAAACCAACTTGATGCACTATTTATCCTCAATTTATTTCGTCAATCAACCTCTACATGTTTCGGGCATATTTGTAGCCCATCATCAGGAGGTATACTTTATATATACAACTGGTACATGTTGTTCTTTTTAGGTGACTGTATGTTGGCCCGACCAACAGACAGCCAACTAAAACGTAGTATACATCCTGATGGGCTACAAGTATGCCCGAAACATGTAGAGGTTGATCGACGAAATAAACTGAGGATAAATAATGCATCAAGTTGGTTTTCATTACACAGGTCGAGATACACGGTCAACAAAACAAAGAGGGATGTGAGCATGACATTCACAGATCTTACAAAATTATGCATTAATATTCACTAACGATACCTGTTTCCCATTTTTACTGAATCACCCGATCCTGGACCTTGTGCCGATACGACTTGATCTCTAGAACCCATTAAACGAGTCACGTTGGGACTCGTTTTTATATTAACAAATTTTATAGCCATATGTGAAAAACCAAATTTGTTTATCATCCTTGAATATTTTACTTCGTAATTTTTAAATATGTACATACAATCAGACAAAAGAAACTAAAACATTGGAATAACCATCTTCATTGCTCTATGCTGAGTGTTATCGTCTGCTAGACCTTGCAGTGGAAATGACTATCTACATTCTGCCAACATTACAGTTAATGAAACCGTAATTTACTAGTTCGCCGTCGTATAGCGCATAATTTCAGTAAGTTGGGTAACATGGGATTAAGTTTCATTCGCATAAAACCAAAGAGCAACATCCGTGTGAAAGCTTCTCGTGTTAAGACCATAGGCTTTGTAATTTGGATGAATCATTTGCAGAATCGTACCGTTTGTTGTTTTAAACTGCATACCAGGAGTGTGGAAGAAAATTATTAATTATAACTTTACAGTGAAACGGGTAACAGACATGGCCAGAGAATATGACCATCTCTTCAAATTACTCATAATAGGTGACAGTGGTAAGTACTGACGAAATAGTTCATTACTGTTCGTGGTTTATAACCTATAAAGACAGCATAGTGTTTTTAACCACAGTACTTTAAATTCTGTTCATTGATTTTGCGACACGTGGTTTATTTAAAAACAGGTGTTGGGAAGAGTTCGTTGTTACTACGGTTTGCAGACAACACATTTTCTGGAAGCTACATAACGACTATTGGTGTTGACTTCAAAATACGAACTGTTGAAATAGAAGGAGAAAGGGTGAAGCTTCAAATTTGGGATACTGCAGGACAGGAGAGGTTCCGCACCATAACCTCAACGTAAGTTTCTCTATTTCATTCTCCAAATTTTCATTCCTGATATTTAAACTTTTACCTTAAGCTCTTCTCTTACAGTTATTACAGAGGGACTCACGGAGTTATCGTCGTTTACGATGTAACAAGTGGCGATTCGTTTGCAAATGTTAAAAGGTGGTTGCATGAGATTGAACAAAACTGTGATGTTGTCAACAGGATATTGGGTATGTATTACATATATGTATTACCATGGCATTATACCACTGAGAAACTGACACACATAAAAAATAAATTATTGACTTTTTACAGTTGGGAACAAAAATGATGCACCTGACAGGAAAGTAGTATTGACAGAGGATGCCCAGCGATTTGCAGACCAGATGGGAATCAGGTTGTTCGAAACCAGTGCAAAGGATAACATAAATGTTGAAGAGGTACATTTCATAAACATATTTTGGCTTCAGTGTAGTTTAGTGTGACCAGAGTGGAAAAACTTTCTCTAGATATGAAATGACATTCTTAAACAAAGCAGTATATATTTTTTTTTTTTTAATTTTCAGATGTTTATGGCAATAACAAAACTAGTCTTGAAAACAAAAAAGGAGCTGAAAGAGAGACAAGCTATTCAGAATATCGACACAGTAAATCTTCGAAAAGGACCTAAACAGAACAAGAGGAAATGCTGTTAACATTTACAGGTACCTACTTCAAGGTGTGTAGCATTCTTAATCTTTGAACATGAAAAGGTTTATTCATGTAGGGGCAAGTGGAATTTTAAATGTGAATTCCGAATTTTTAGATGATCAGGGAGCAATAACATGAAGGTGTACATTATGCCTGCTACCAATATGATGTTTCTGCATAAAAAAGGAGTAAGGACCTAGGCATTGTTGGAAAACGGTTTACTCTAAATTTAGTGAAACTTGTCATCATTTACATTTAACATAATTTGTGAGAAATTATTTCCTGAAGTTGAATGTTTGTGTAATATTTTACAGATAAGTAACACCTTGAACAAAAAAGTGCATAAGATGTGCTAGTTCTGCCTTTTGTCCTCACCTCTCTCCATCTCAGTTGTTATTGTAAGACCATATTCCAGTCACATGTTGGCATAAATAGAAATAACCACAAATACATTCACATGCATGTCTGTGTTATTTATGTGGTTTACTGTTTCTCAGTAGAGTGCATTCATAGTTAAGTTAGTGTAGTTACACTTCTTTTTCAGTAGTGAATATAATGAAGGGATTATTGTCAACACAAAGTGCATTTGTAATTAGATTGTTTTACTTTGTCTTTTAATTGGCATTGATACCATGAACAGTTTTGGTAAATGTGTGTACAGTGAAACCCTTGTTTAAGCTTTCTGTTCATTGCAAAATCTCACAGGGAGAAATCAACCCCAAGATGATTTATTTGGATCACTAAAGCTGAATGTTAAATTATTTCATTGATGCATATTACTTGGGGGTTACACTGCAAGTTGTCAGGACACCTGGGAGGGAGAGATCTGTTTGAATACCAAGTCGTACATGGAAGAATAATATTTAAAAATTCCTTAACCTGTAAACAACCTGTATTCAAATACATGAATACACACAAAAAATTCATTTTATATATTTAGGCAGCAAGGAAATTTACTGCATTTTAAGATGTCCTGTGTAGTCTCTGTTTTAATCTCCACAAAATGTCACTTATGTCATAATTTTTTGTCTTTCTGTTGAAATAATAGATTTTTCATAAATCATGCATTACAATTTAAATACCAGCTTGGTTGATGAAAGGTTAAAGAAGCGTAATGTTGGCTGTTTAACTGGCCCACAATAGATTCAGTGGTGGGCCTCTTGTGAACATAGCTGTCAACCTTCATAAATGGCTGGGAATTTCCTGACTAGCTGAATGGTTATAAGAGTGTTTCATGGTGAACTGTACATCATAGATTCACTAACATTAGCCAGCTGTATGTGAACAATATAACATGTGTAGTCATTTATAATGATTATGATAATACAGTAATTTTATTAAGTTGGGATTTTCTTTATCAGTTCTCATCTAATAATGACAACTTTATATACAACAATAAAGATTTAAGAATATCATGGCATTGGAATAGTACCATAGCTCATTCAGGCTCCTCTCAGCATGGAGGCCCAGCTTCAATCCCAGGTCTGTCCATGTGAGGTTTGTGGTGGACAACAGGTTACTTTGTCAGTGTCTTCATCTAAATACCAGTGCTCCATATTCATTCATTCATTCATCATGTGAGACACCATAATGGCTGCAGTACAAAGGGGCTGAGTCTCATGCCACCCAATGACCTTAGAAAAAAAATTCAACCATTATCCTGCCAGGATGGGTATTTAAATATTAGCACATGGTTTATGAAAAACATGAGTATTATTTGAACCGAAAAAGATGAAACTATGAAATTAGTGGCATTGTGTGGAAAATAAACAGCAATTATCCAGCGTGTGTTAAAAATCCAGTAATTTCTTTTTTGCCTAACTATAAAATTAATTTCTAGGGGTGTTTGACTACGTACACATGCAAGGTTATGTAGCAAATGTGGGTTTATCTGCCTAAGGATAGGGACCAGTGGGATGCTGCTGTAAACGCAGTAATGAACATTCTGGTTCAATAAAATGCAGATTGCCTCGAAACTGGCTGAATAACTCTGTGCTTCTCAAAAAAAAACCTTAAATTTCAGTGTCATTGTTCTTTACAAAGCATAAATTTGTGTCACTTACTTGTTCAGTGTTTCACATATTCTCTCAATTTCTTCTGTAGGTGTTTAGCAATTTTGCTCCAGTATAAAACAAGAAACATGTATATGGCAGATGTAAAATGCAGCCAAGAATTTATTTCATTGTGGTGACTGAGCAAGAGCATGAAGAAATCCATCACAGCTTTCTGGAATGAGCACCAGACAGCCCCACATCATGTTTCATTTCTATCTTTCACAGACTCTGTTTCTTTTTCTGAATCATCAATTTAATGAGTGCCAATTGCATAACAGTTGAATCCAGTGGATGTAGAAGGTTAATGTTGACATAATAGGCTAATTACTATGGCATGCTTTTTTCATTGCCAAATATTGTGAGAGTTATAGAGACAAGAAGTTGACAGCGCTGTATGAATGTGTGAAAAACATGCAGTAGTTAAGTTGAACAAAGTGCAGGGTCAAGAGGAAGAGGGGAGGGGGAGATCCTATTTGTTAGTTCCTTAAAGATACAAACACAGTACATAATTGTATCTGAGGTTAATTAAAGGGTTATAAATCCTAAAACATATGTAAGTAATAATGGCTTACAGTATACATACAATTTAATAAATAATCGCTGTGGAAGTTTCTGCTTCCAACATGAGATTAAATAAACTTCATATATTAACGGCTGTTTTCAGAAACAAATGGTCGTGGTTACATCAGTAATGTACCCTGATAGACAAGAATGTTAAATGCAAGCCACATCCGTTATTTGGAAGAAATCGTTTGCACAAACACTATACATATACTGCAGGACAGCAGTAGTATGTGGGTGTTTGTGTGTGTGTGTGTGTGTGTGTGTGAGAGAGAGAGAGAGAGAAAGAGTATTATGTATCATAATTAAGATGTATATGTTCCTCCTTCAGACTCTTGAACATTGATTGAACCATGACGCAGATTTTATAATGTCCTTTGACATTTACATCTGACTGTTAAAAACAGCCGTTATCATTTGTATAAGACAGAAAACCTGTTCGTACAAAGTAACAGAAATCGCTCAAATTTTAACACTGCATTAGACTGAAGATTTTGTGTATCATATATGTAACATCAAGGTATAATGTAAGTTGCCTGCAGGATGAGTATACCTGTATAATTGTGCATTAACATACAAGAATAGAAAGAAACACTTTTTCAAAGCTTTGATTGTAAAGCAAACACACCATATCTTATAATGATTATGCGTGAATAAATTATACATTTTTGCCATCTTAGAGCCTGATCAGATGTGGATTTCTCTAGCTTCTTAACTCCAAATTTAAGTTTCTCACTTAATGTCTGTGCCCCAGAACTGAACAGGTCTGATATATTCAGTCTTTTGCAGCGTCTACAACTTGACGTAGTGTTGTGATGTTCTAACATCTTTACAGAGAGCTATCCTTTGTATTGAATAATTTTATCTGTATCCCATAAACTAGAATGTTTGTGGTTAAATTTTGATAACCCCACCTGTTACTATAAGAGAATTTATTGTCTTTTAACAGATCATCATCATCATGTAAATAAGATGCATTCAAGAATGGATTCCAACAGGGTGTGAATAATTGAGAATAGTGCAAATGGTATTTAGAGCTGATGTTAGATATTTAGAAGGGAAAGAATGAACATAAATATGTCAGGTTCTTCTGGCACACATCATGCTACATGGATTACAGAAATTTAGATATTTTGAGTGTTAAAAATGAAGTGCAAGATTTTTATAACTAATATAACAGAGTCACTGAACTGTTCAGACTTCCTGACCACATGTAAAATGAAGTGTTTACTCTGTAAGTGTCATTCTGTATTTTTCATTGTTTTTCTGTGTTGTAGATAATTGTACCATCTGCTCTAGAAGTGGAAATCTAAAATTATCATTGTAAAATATGCTAGTTTGGATAATTTAAAATGAAAGCTTAAGGTGTGTTATTTTCTTGAAACAAGATAATTTTTTCAACTTGGAGTTGTTGAGAGCTTATTCATTACACAGTATGAAATTTCTGATGAAAGTTTTATTTTGTATTCTTGTTATATAAATATCACATGTCCATAACTTTAAAACATACAGTGCTGTATGTAGTAAGTATTGCCTTTAATACAAAAAAAAGTTGCTCATTTTTTTACTGCTGCCTCCACAGTAGAACCCAGTCAGCAACAAAATTCGCTATAAATGTGCACATTACAGGACGTAGACATGATGTATTATTAAGCATGAAAACCATGTGTGCTCTATACCTTACCAGTCCAAATTTTTTGCATAACATATATACATCGTTGAGCTTCCTGTGGGGTTTGTTGTATGGGAAAATGTTTTCATATTAATCCAGTATTATCCTTTCATGTAAAAACAGAACATAGAACAAATGAACCTCTCTGAATAAAAATTATTTTACCATAAGTTAGTGATGTGATTGTACTATGGAAATACTGCTAAGAGAGTTCTTACAAGGTGACAGTAGACAGTTACTGAGTATTAATAGTGTTTGTGCCAACTGTCCTGCATTTCAGCTTAAGTGTACTACCATTTTTGAGCATAACTGGTACAAGTCATTTGGTTTTGGTATCCGATGCAGTTTTTTTCCACACACAGTTACTTTCCTCTTGATTTGTCACATTGAAATCACGATTAAAATATAAGAGGGTTATATGGAACATGCAAGAAGACTTTAAAAATTATGAGAAAATTCATGCTAGGCCTATGTTGCAAAGTTGTCATAGTCTGAAATAACATGGGAATGCAGTTAAAGGTGTTGTTTGAATCATATGTGTAGATTATGAACTACTAGATAGAATTCGTGAGAGTGTGAATTTCAAATATTGTACCCGAATAAGACATTTCGGTAATTAATTACACTCTCCAGATCCACTATAAATGCCTAACCTTGTGAAGCCCTGTGGTGGCTCCATCCAGGACATCAGAACTTGTGTTCCTCCCCGTTGACAGGCTGAATACATCTGATTTAAAATACCTGAAAAAAAGAAGGAAGTGTTAGAACAGGGTTGACTTACTTTCTGCACTTGATTCAGTAATGCAGCGTGCAAGAGATGCTGGCCATACATCAGAAATTATAAAATTTTCCAAACTTCATTTTAGAACTGGGAAAACTTTTCTTACAGCTGGTTTGGTATGTTATAATTATAATGCCTGTTGAAAATAGGAATGTTTGTGAATTGTTATATGGATAGGTAATTGTACATCTCAAGAATGGGGATTTCCATATAGATATGCAACATACTCTTGAAGTGATTAAGCATAGCATGTGGTTTAAATCTTTTCATAATTTCATTCACTGTGTCTGGGGTCATATTCTGGCAAACACCTGTCTGTACTGTCATCTTATTTCAAAATTCCATTACTCTTTCAGATCTGTTCTGTTAGCAATATAATGTCAAATCTAAGAAGTCAGCAGTCATCATATAATGTATACTACCGTTAAACTGTTTTCTGTTCTTCTCATGAATTTAGATATCTTCTGAATATTTTTTATGTTTTTCATCCCATAGTGTTATAACGTATAAATACAACACGTCAGTCAATAACACAGCACCTAAAGTAAATTCTGCAATTATACAGTATTTTACAGTGCATTTAGGATCCATATATCACTCTCCCCACTTATTACAATATTTATGGGTCCACCATGTATTTATATCTTAATTGGTGATTCATAACATTTTAAACCCCTATGAAATCTAGAGTATGTTTGTTATGGTGTTTATTTTTTGTGTAATCATTTTTAGAAGTAGCATATCTGTTTATAGACATAAATATTTAAATATTTTCCTTTATATGAAATATATTCATTGTTATTTTCTCAGATCACATACTTTAAAGTATCAGTCAAAAATTGTTATATGTGGGTTCCATAGAAATATGCTTCCCCACTTGTCATACATGACTTGACAAGGATAAAGTGCAGTTTTATCCTTGGTCAAAATACAGTAAAATTAAAGAAACAAATAGTTACCATATGTAAGGTTAGAAAGTAAACGAAAGAATATATTACTTTTGTTCTCTGACCTTAACATTTAATGTTCAGTTTTTTTTTTTTTTTAATCTCCTCTTTGTATAAAATATGCAATGACTCTTTGGGCATGGAGTGTGTTTAAGTGGCGAGTAGATGTATGTAATATATTTGGAGCCTCCATTACACATATATGGCAGCAACAGTGTGGTGACTTCTGATAAACCAAATGTAATTAATGGAGAACACACTCCATGCAGTAACTGTATTTGTGGCAAAATTGTATTGTTCAGAACAATCCTCTTGCATGCAGCAGATGCTACTTGTAAGAATCTCTCAAAGTAGCATCAGCTCAAAGTGGAATTGGCAGTGATAATTTAATGTTGTAGATTTGAGGTTCACCTAGTGGTGTTGCTGAAGATTCAGGGCTTCTGGAACATGACACTATGTCATTGGGTGAGTGTTTCCTGACATTTTGAGGGATCATAGTGCCCAGATTCAAAAAATGCCAAGAGGAGTACTTGGCCCACTGACACAGCATCAAAGTGCCAGAAGTCTCATATCTTCAGATTTTGGTATTCTTAGCCTCAGGACCAGACAGTTGGTAATATAATCCAGCTTGGTTTTAGACAGTGATAAACAAAAAAAAAAAAACATAGGCCTACTTCCAGTGTTTGCTAAACAGTTCAAATGAAGTAAAAATGATATGACAATGGCTGGTTTTAATGAGATCTGAATTTCCAAGCCTCCCCCCCCCCTTTAATAGTTATGATACTGTACCCTTATTTCTAACCCTCTCCCTGCTGTGGAAGGACAGTTATGCCATGAGGGAAAGCGGACTATGTCTTATAGACAGGAACTTGTCTGTCAAATACATAGAATCCTGTTACATTAAGTGTTCTATTGAGAATTTCAGAGGGAAAGAAAAGTAGAAGTTACACAGAGTTTTTGTATGTTCTGAATAAAACATTGCAAAGTGCATCTCTTTAGTTTCAGCATATCTGTCTGAATGTAGCAGTCCAAGAACTGTGGAATGAATTTTTGTGAACTTTGTTATTGGCATTCCACAAAAATTTGTCAACAAATTTCATTGTGGGTTAGAAGTATCCAACAGTATGAGCACCAAGTATTCATAGGGAAAAAAAAAATGTCTGGAATAGAAGTCATAAGGAAAACTGAAAAACATTTTATGCACAATACATTGTTTTCTGTTTCTGTTATGATTTTATAAATAATTTAAACAAGTGATCATGCCACAATTGTTACAATGTGCATACATCTTGTTAAATTTAGATATGTCTGCAGATGAAAGGTTGCATGAATATGTAAATTTGATGCTCTAATGACAAGTGACTAATGTCACATACAACAGCCATGCAGTTTTTCACTGACATTTAAGATTTTAATACTGTAGAAGAGTAGCATAACAACATTCTTGGTATGCAATACATTTTTCTTCAACACTCTGAACAATAGATGATATGCCACTACAATTTCTATGTGCTATGGAGTTAGTAACACTTCAAGTTGAAAAGAGCATCTTCACTTTGTAACTGGAGGCCATTGTTGGAATAGTCACACTTTTTCAAGTACTGTCCCCTACATCTGGTATACTGGGCAGCTCCTGTCTTAGATTTTCACAGACCAGTGCTGTGAATATTTTAATGTCTGTTCACGTGAGAACAGTAGAAGGCCCCTATCCAACTGTTTTTGTAGTCTGTGTAGCAGCTCGCTATGGACTGGACAGTTAGGGAGTCAAATCCTGGTGGGGCAAAATTTTCCACACCCATCCAGACCAGCCCTCGGGCCCACCCAGCCTTCTATGCGGGGAGTGCCAAGGTTAAACAGAAAGTAGAGCTATACCTCTACTCACCCTCTGGCCCATCATGGATCTAGGCTGAACTTCACCTCTCCCCCACCCCCACCCCACCAGCTGTTTCCCTGAATTTTAGGCACAGTAGCAGGGGCAGAGATTTTTTTTTCCCATCACCATGTCCAGTCCTTACGGGATTTGTAGTGGATGGAGTAGTATTGAGGTGGTTTTTTCTTTGACTATTTCAGTTTTCTGCTGTCGGCATCATTCCGCCATTTCTCCATACTCGTATTTCATTATACTTTTATTAAAGCTGTATTTATGTACTTGTAGAATTATTAAATGCAGGTTAAAGGAAGCTTCATCTGCTTATTAGCCACAATGGGAGACTTCAATAATCTTTTGTATTATGCAGCAGGTCAGTATTTGTTGAGTATGCACATTTGGAAAAGAACATCCATTATATTAAACTACAAGACTTGTGGAAAACACATATTGGACTTAAAACATTTGATCCCTTCTTCTCGGTAGCTTTGCATTGAAGCATTCTCCACACCAGTTTGAATCCTGACAGGGACAAGAAATTTATCTCTTCTCAAAATTATCACAACCAGTTCTAGGGCCCAACCAGCCTCTTATTCAGTGGGTCCCATGGCTCTTTCTCCCCAGAAGTAAACACTTGGATATGAGACTGACCATTCAACCTGCATATAGTGCTAAGGTGAAAAATGAGTGGGGCTACACTTCCTCTCCCCCTTTATGACCCCATGGCATCTTTAGGGATGACATTACATTCATACTTTTCACTACAATAAGTATTCAGCAACTTATGTTCAAGATGCTCATCTAATGGGTGGAATGAGGGATCTTGAGAGTTGCTGCATGGGGTGGTTGTTTGGTTGGTTAATTTGTTGTTTCAGTTTTGTTATTGTTATAACAGTACACACTCTTTGCCTCTGGGTGCTACTGTACAGCATTTGCGTGTGATGGAACGAGAGAGAGAGAGAGAGAGATTGTTTGTGTGTGTATATGTATGTGGGTGTGTACAAAAATGCACTTGAGTGCAGAGGAGTTTTTTGTAATGTAAGGAATTGTGTACCAATGGGGAACTATAAAGTGAACGCACATATGTGAAAATGAAGCAACATTAGAAAGACCAGTATAGTGTACATTACTTTTATGCAACAGTGAGTGATTAGACCATTACATAGTGATCTGTAATGCCTTCACACTTGTAATTCTGTTATTAATATTTGTGCATCCTTCATACAGTCTTTTATTTCTATCAGCTGAGCAAAGATCAAAATAAAAGAAACATCACTGTTTTTAAATACATACCATCATAACCATTAATGGTGGTATAGTAGTGTGAGTTACATTGGCTGATTTCCCCATGCTTCCATCATTGTATATTTGTGTTCACATGCCACAAGAGGGCTGATCGCCACAGGGACATCCATCTGAAGAAAATAATATCTGTTTCAGGCAATTGTTCATATTCATTTGTAACAGGCAACACACTGGTAATTAGACTGTGAGGTAGACCAAGACAATGGTTGAACAAGTCTTAGTTGTTGACCCATCATGAGAACTTGAAAGGTGTAGTTTCTACAAAAAATTTGTTACAATTCTTGACACTCCTCAGGTAACTGACCAATAAGAAAAATTACTAACACAATGGTCTCTGATCCACTTGTTAAAACTTCATAATCTGGGGGTAATATACAATCACAAATACTCTTGTCTCAGAAAGATTAGCCATTTGTTGAACATACGTGTCATAAGCTTTTTCATGTAGATTTTATCCTGAAGATAATGTTAGTGAAATAGTTGAAGTTTGGTGTCTGATTCTTTAATGTGAGCTGTTTTTGTTCGTACTGCAAGACCTGTTTTTCTGCTGTCATGTTATTGCTACTATTTTCCAACATCCCAGGATATCCCTTACATGATTATGGTTTGTGTGTATTTACATGGCCTTGTGTCAAAGTTGTAGGTGGAATTGCATCTTTGGGAAAAATAAAATAAATTTCCAACTGCATGTAGCTGCCCTGCAATTTTTGTCTCATCTTTTGAAAAAATGTTGGCATATAATTTGTTCACACCAATTTTGTACTATAAATGCAGTCTTGGAGTAATTTGGAAACCCAGAGTGAGATTACTATGTCTCACGCATGCTGACCTCACTTCAACTGACTGGATAGTTTTGCAATATCTTGAATACATTTCATTTGAACTTATGTATAAATTACTGTAGGTTGATGAGAAATATAATAATGTTGTGTACATATCCAAGTAATATTTTATAAGTACATTTGATTATTCAAATTCACTGACTAAAAGTTATCTCGTCTAGAAAAGAAGAAAATTTGCACGTACATTTTTCGCAGACGTACAAACATGGTAACAAGAATGAGCAGATAATTCTGTTGTTTGACAGTATACATTCTAGGGTGCCAGAACTGAATTAGTTGTGGGATTTCATCCATAGGTGTTCCAAAACACTCCTGTTACAAAAATCTTTGCCTCTAGAGCAGTAGTCCCCAAAGTTTGCTCCGTGGATCCCAAGGGGATCCATGGATACATTTCTGTAAAGGCTACTTTGAAGTTTACTTATTTATTTAGTTACAGGAATAACATTTTGTTAAAAATAATTGTAGGCCTTGTTTAATTGCCATTGTGTTTATTTCATATGACCCTTAGAATAATTAAGAAACCCCCTGTACCAATGAAGCAAGCAACAGTAATTTTAATGAAGGCCAAATCATGCAATGCATTGGTACACATGGTACACGTATGTATTCATAGCTATCTAAAATCAGTTCTGAGATATAAATTTTTAATTTTACATAACCATCATCTGGACAATATATTTATGTCAGCAATGACATGAGGATCTGTGGTTATGTTTTGAAGCCAAAAAGGGTCTGCAAGCAAAAAAGTTTGGGAAACACCTCTGTACATTAGACCACATAAGACACGACAATTATTATGACAAGACTATAAAAGTAATGAAAACACCAATATGCATAGCACTTAACTTTCAGATGCTTGCTCCATTATAACATAGTGGCCTTGTGAATGCAATCCTGTACACAAATGATAGCAACTAATCATTAAAACACAGTTCAACATGCAATACACAGGTAGCAGTCACACAAATGATTATAAAATGGTAATTTCGATTTTGGCCAGGTCTGAAGGCATTCTAAACCACTGTGCAATGACATAAATTACATACTACTTTTACTGTCGGATACAAAAATTTAAGATGTGTAACCTCAATATTGTATACCTTAAAAATGTCTTTTGTTGCTTTCTAGTGCTTTTAGTATGGCACAGTCTAAGACTGGTAATTTGAAACTTGGAGGGCAAGGAAGCCAGGGGTATGGGTTAGTACCTGTTTGAATATATAGCCAGTCATTGCAAAACACCAGTCCCAAATACATTGGGCCCTAGATTCTGTAGTTTGTACACAATAAATGTTTGCAAAAGTAGAAGGTGCTGATCCATTTTATCTTGCCAGGCAGAAATTCCAATCCATAATATATGCATTCCATACACACCATCCAAGTTTCAATTAAGTCTGAGAGCATACTGACCATGTTATGGATTTGAGACATGTGTGAAAGAAAAGTTGAATTTTGTAGAAATATTGCTGCACTGAATGCATGTAATCTGTGATAAGACAGCACAACTTTTTACTTGTGTTACATGAGTTCAAATTTCCAATCCATATTCTTCCACATCTGGAGTACAGTGATTTTGGTTGGCTTTAGGGATTAGGCTGTGTAGAGGAATGAAGATTTCTCAACATTCAATAGTCATTACGGTTACAATCTTCAGCATGAAGGAATCTGGAGGTTATTGGAGGCTTTACAGAGATGTGATAGGTGACTGCGGAGTCAATTTGAGGGATCATATCAAGGACATAAGGAAAGGAATTGAGACAGGAGAGAGTGAAAAGAGGTGATTGGGAAGTCACAAAAACTGGACGAAGAAAAAGTGTTAAAGTATTGGTGTGTGGCCTTGAGGAAAAGTGGATGTGGGCAGAGGTGGAGCCAGGCTTTGCTTAGTCTGTATCCATTCTTTTGACTAAAGTTGTCATGGCATTTCTGTGGCCTCTTCATTGAAGTATGGATGTTGTCTATGACAGCTGCACTGTCAGAGTCAATAGCATACTTTATCTCTGCACTGTTTGTCTACCACTTACTGCTGGCTCACCAGTTGTGTGTAATGTGTCTACAGATTCTAGTGGAGACATGGTGACCAGTCTGGTTAACACGCATTTTGCCAAAAGCCTGAAGATGGCAACTGTAACATTTGCTGATATCTTAAAGAAATCGTCATGCCTTTACACAGCCAGTTCAGTAACTGCATTCTTAAATTACCAACTAATGATACATACAAAATTATCTTAACCTTTGAAGGCCAGATGACAACCTAAGTAGTTGCTGCATGCAATGGCAAGTGGCCCAAGATCAACTAAGGTATTAAAAATGCACCTGTTAACAATGGTGTTGGCACATAACAATGGGCCACTGGGCTCTACCTTAAGCATTAAGAGGTCAAATATGTCATGTAGTTGGACTAAAATTAATCTGGCCTCTGATTATAATCGTTGAGACACAGAAACTATAGACAGCATCCTGAACTGCTTGAAACATTTATGGAGTGAGATAGTACTGTGGAAATTACATTGTCATTTTGATAATAGAATTCTTGTGTCAAAATTTCTTCTGTTCTGTGCAAGTGATACCATCATGGGTTTATAACTTCACTCAGGCAATTTTGAAGTAAATATTTGCTACACATGGAGTAATTAAGTGATATTTTTTGTGAAAGTTCAGAAATATGTATGGAACTTCAGTCAATGGATATATTACAATATTCAGTGCTAAGGTTCATATAGGTTATAATAGAGAGTAAAATGAATCAAATTTGATAACACATTAGACCTATTTTTACTGCCTTTATGTATTTTCATTGAACTACCTTGAGAGTCACTGCTTCCATCTATGTTTGCCCTTTTGATAAGATAACCAAATCAGTGGGACACAAGTAAATTTTGATATGAAGCTGGCCGAGAGAAGTCCTGTGGATAGCACCTTCCCAGACAAAATAAATAAAAATGTTTACATGTTTCATAGTACATACATGATCAAACTATTAAGCAGACAAGTTTACAAAAGTGGCCAATCATAAACTGCAATTCCTTCCTATTAATCCAGCCCCATGCCATTACCTTAGGTACAAATAACAGAACCAGTGATATGTGTTAAGGACCATTATCCCCATTGTGTTTATTAGAACATAAAGGAACAATCATGCATAGGCATAGCAGTCATAACACAACTATATTTGCAATTATACATAACGTATCAACTACATGTTTCGGCCATTTCTGATTTGGCTATCATCAGTTTGGATACAATGACATGTGTTTTGTAGCAGAATCAGAACTGACAAGTTGAGGTAGAATTATGTCCAAATTTTATCATGGCTGTGTGGACAGTTAAGAAGAAATGAAACTCTGAATCTTTAATAAGATGTATAAATCAATTTCTTTTGTTGAAGTATGAAACTGAGGAACCATTCATTTCAGAAGAAGGATTTTGGGCCATGGAGTTAGTTAGTTAGATAGTTAAGTAATGTGCTTTACCCAGATAATGTTCCAAAATAGAGGTCACATGTTCTGTCTGTTACAAGCCATTCTTATATGTACATAGTGCTCAAAGAGTACATACATTTTAACAGCACAAATGTGCTTATCTGTCATTGTCAGTTCCCTGCCACACTGCTTGAATTTCCACCTTGGAAGTAACGTTGGTTCCGAAACAGCTGTGTGCCTCTTTCCATCCACCTCCTCACTCATAAATAAAAGACCAGATACAATCAGACCCCTCCTTCCTTGTAGTATGTTAAGACTTGATCATAAATGTAACAAAAATGGAAGCCATGGGAACTTCTGAGATTAGAAAAGCATTGGCGCCACTCGGTAAGGTGTCTTGAAATTTTGTTTGACAATGGATCCAGACAGGAGACAAATGTTTTATTTAACGATGCTAGCAGGTGCTAAGATTATATAGCATTGGTGATGCAGTAATAATGACAAGCAAAAAACAAAACAAAGTCATCGAGCAGTAACAGTTGGGGGTGGGTGTGGGGAGGGGGTGATTTTAGTATGTTGCTGAATTAGATAAAAGAAATCTGTATAAGATGTTAAAAATGTGTGTGTGTTATTAAACTCTACAATCCTAAATTAAAATTCAGCTGTTCCACCTCTTCTAAGTGTGTGGACTTCATACTCTCTCTCTGCCAGATTTTCATTATGCTGCATGTGCAGTACAGCAAGTGTGAAGATTAGTGTACTGCTTTATGTAAAGTGGGACAATTTCTGCATTGCAACTTGAGATAACTGGTGAAGGAAGGCTGTGACTCTGCGTATTTGTTGTCTGTTGATACAGGCACTATCATCCCACTGCCAAACACTTTTCATCAAATGGTGCATTTGTCACTTTGAAATCACCAAAAGATTCTCATATATCAATCACTTATTCTTATTATTGTGTATGTATTGCAAATCCACCATTTATGTACCATAAATAATATATGGTGATAATATCAGCTGTATTTGTATTCTGAAGTGTTAATGTATACTATGACATTATTTACTGTATAGTTAAATTTGAAATGCTGTAAAAAGTACTAAATAAATGTAGCAATATATATTGCCATATGACCAAGAATTGTGTTAGTGTAACATGCAGTAACTTCGAAATCCTGGACAATAAACCACAGTTTCACTAACGAAGCGAAGGTACTTATGTATGTATGTACACACACATGTACATACATATGACAACACCAGATGGGTCACTTTGCCTTGACTTACCAAGGTACACAACAGGAAGCCTGATGGTGCTGCAGTGGGTTTACACTCGACACCGTTGGCGGCAAATTCTGTGGAAGTCATGTCTGGCAGAAGGCTACACAATGTGGCACTGTACCATTCCACTAGACATGAGAACAGGATCACAATTCACCACTGGACTCTGTTCCTCAAAATTATTGGTTGTCCCTGAATGTGGGGTCTACTTCAATTCATACACTGGCATTAAAAATAATGTCTCCTGGGATGTGACAGAACAGAAATTTACCAGTACTTCAGATGGATCTGCTCCTTCCATCTCCAAGTTTCATCATACTACTACATTACTGCAGGAAACTAAAAGTCATGGCAAAAATGAAGAATAGGAGTCTCACGATGATGATAATGACTATCTTCTTGCAAGGTGGAAGCAACAGTTTCCTCTGAAATGTTGGTAAATTTCCACCAGAATACATGGTGTCACATCCCAGCCCATCCTCTTATTGTCAGTCTTATGTTTATTGGACCGTGCATCATCTTGATAATTGAATAAAGAGAGACCAACTTGATGTCACTTGCTTTATTTCATTATTCAATGCTCAACATATTTCGAATGTTAGTACATCCATCCTCAGGAGCTTGTGACTTATTTGTTGAGTTATTTCATGGCTTCAGCCTGCCTAAGGATACCACACCACCCCAGCCGAACCACACAGTAACAACAACACGCGTCGAACCAGAGCAATACAACCCATGAAATAACTCAACAAATAAGTCACAAGCTCCTGAGGATGGATGTATTAACATCCGAAACATGTTGAGCATTAAATAATGAAATAAAAAAGCAAGTGACA
>Ga0123354_10003523_pt1 | contig 21656 bp, 11 predicted proteins | sample TergutLab28metaG_2_FD_97872 | JGI IMG/M metagenome (GOLD analysis project Ga0123354, IMG submission 97872) | Labiotermes labralis P4 segment gut microbial communities from Petit-Saut dam, French Guiana - Lab288 P4 | ecosystem: Host-associated > Arthropoda: Insects > Digestive system > Gut ... | reverse complement strand
GGGGGGGGGGGGGATTTTAAGGAAAAAGGGTTCCAGGGAAGGGAAAAGGTTTTTCGGGGGGGGGTTATTTTTGACCCCGAAAAAAAAATTTTGTATCTTCCCCCCCCCCCCCCCCCCCGTGTGGACCCCGTCATCGCATGCGTCTGGAATTAGGGGCTCTGATTGGCCGGAATCCTTACAGCGTTTCTATGTAACTAAACATGTTTTTCTCCCACACTTCAGTGTACACCTGTACGAAATCCAGCCCACGTGAAGATGGTGGCAACACGTTACTCCGAAACGTCAGAACAAAGTTATTTTTCTACACGGTGTAGGAACCCAAAAGATATGATCAACAGCCGACATGACTAACAAGAGAGGCAATGTGCGTATAACGTAACATTGATTCGCTTTCGTACAACCATTGTTGCAGTGGAAAAGCAATAAGTACTACACAGTCTGTGTGTGTGTGTTTATTTGTAGCCTTAGGTATCCAGCATTCAATGCGCAATCGCCATATTGTCGTCGGTGGCCTGACCCGCTCTACAACACTTTTTTCCCGCGTTATCTAATAAACGGCACGATTTTCGAAAAAAAAAAAGTTATTGAATTTGAAATGTGTGTTTTGATTTTCTCTACATCTTTTTTCTGACACATTTCTCATTCTAGGAAGAAGTGAACGAGATATGATCAAAATGTATATTGGCCTTTATGTAAAATGCCTGTTATTCTTGTCAGATTTTAATGAAATTTGGATTTTCTCGACAGGGTTTGAAAAATATTCAAATATAAAATTTCATGAAAATCCATCCAGTGGGAGCCGAGTTATTCCATGCGGACGGACGGACGGGCGGGCGGGCGGACAGACATGACGAAGCTAATAGTCGCTGTTGGCAATTTTGCGAACTCGCCGAAAAACGTAGCCGTGCGTGTGTTGAGAACTCTCGAAAAGACACGTTTCGCTCTGTTGTCCATCCTATCTACACATAATATACGGAGAGTGTTAGGGAGCTTCGATTATTACAAGAAACGTGTTTGCTGACCAGCGTCCGTCCCTTCGGTGCCAGGAAGTACGAGTTTGTATTTTGAGCACATCTTCTGTTTGTGCTTTGCCAATCCATGTGACTGTCAGAAACGCACGTCATCTTCTAAGCTGACCCACTTTCAGCTGTGAACGTTTGGTCCTTACCCTATCTTGTTTCAAAGAACCGCATGTTAAAGTGAAGCTTTATCACTTTTGAACGGATGGTAATTTTACCCTGTAAAAATCTGAGTAATGAGATGCACTATGCGGAGAATTCCTTTATGACGGACCCAGGCTTGAGTCTTTTAAATAAACATTATGATTTTATTTCTTATTCATATCGTTCCGAAACATTTTATACTGACTGTAAGTAGAGCCTAATTTGAAATCACAACATACCGATTCATACCAGTGGAATATACAAAGTGCGGCAGGGAAACCTGACGGTTTTCAAAATGAAATAACACAATGAGGTTTCACCTTTTTATGTAAAAGTTGTTATCACTGGAAAACTCAGTACATGCCATTTTAATTTTTGAAAAGTAGTTCACTCAGGTGTCTCCCACCATTTCTCAAACACTGCTCCAGTCGTACTCCAAGATTTTCCGTCACCCGACGAGTCATCTGCTCCGGGATCGCCGCGATTTCTTCCTTTATGTTTTGCCTTAGTTCCGCTATGGTTCTAGGCTTAGAGATGAAAACTCTGCTTTTGAGATACCCCCCATAAAAAGTAATCACATGCGGAGAGGTCAGGCGAACGTGCCGGCCATGGAACATTACCACCACGGGAAATGACGTGTTGTGGAAACATTCCCGCAGAACACTCATTGATGCCCTTCCTGTGTGAGCAGTTGCTCCATCTTGCTGAAGCCATACTGATGAGAGATCGTTCCCACGACGACGTAACTCTGGTTCACAGAAGTTGCGTAGCATTGTCACATAGCGCTCGGATGTCACAATTACGGCTGCACCTTCGTTTTCTTCAAATAAGTAAGGGTCAAGAATCCAAACGATGCGATCCCGCACCAGACAGTCAATCTTTCGCCATGGAAAGGACGCTGATGGAGCTCTTGTGGATCTTCAGGTACCCAGTAGCGACAACTTTGTTTGTTCACATAACCTGACAAGTGGAAATGTGCTTCATCAGTCATTAGGACAGTGCTGAAAACACCATAATCATTCAGCATTTCGTGAAGTTGCTCAGAAGAAATCCTGCGGTTAGCTATATCGCGATCACTTAATTCTTGAAAAATCGCAATTGTCTAGGAATGGAAATTAAGATCCTTGTGCAAAATTCTCCGCACGCTGCGATCAGGTAGTCCTATGGCAGCGGAATGCCTCCTCACTGAACGCCTTGGACACTTCATAATAGCCACCCTTACCTTATCAACATTTTCTGGTGTTCGTACCGTAGGAATTCTGCCTCGGGGTTTCTTTTTAAGGCCGAAGCATTTTCCTGAAAATTCTTTACCCATTCTTTTATGGTGTTACGACAGGGAGCACGGCCATGACGAGGAATGTTAAAGTGTCTGCGAAATAATTGTTGTATTGTGACGGCTGAACCGCTATTCTTGAAATAAGCTTCAACAACGAAAGCACGATGTTGCGCCGTACACTGCTCCATGGCTACTGAAATGGCTTGAAACCAGCTAGCCACTGACCTTGGTTGCATTACCCCACCCCATACGATTGCCAATATGACGGAACTTAAAACCCGTCAGGTTTTTCTGCCGCACTCTGTATTAAATTTACCAGTTGAAGAGAATGATAGCACTCTATATTCTTCACCACACATCAAAACGAACTACCTGTGTGAAGCATAGTTCCTCTTCAGAAGGTAATTGGCCCTTAGCTAGTCAAGAGAGTCTCCACATTTTGTGGACCCGAAGGTTCATTACCGCGTTCACCCATTCTGAGCCTGACGAATCCAGTGCATGCCCTCCCATCCTGTTTCTTTAAGATCCACACGTCGAGGTCTTCCAAGTAATCACTTTCCTTGAGGTTTTGAACCCAAATTCTGCATGAGCTTCTATACGTGCTGTATGTCCTGTCCGTCTATCCTTAATTTGATCACTCTAATAATATTGGACGAGGTGTATAAATCATGAAGGTGTAAATTGCGCATCTCTCACTGAACATCTTTAGGTTCTAAATGAGAATGAAATGGGCGTGGCATATGAGAAGGATTTGAACAACTCCAAGGAAGAACCAGTTTGCGAATTCCAGACTTAGATCTGAGGCCAGGATTGAGATGGTTGTTGAAATGTGGACTTGATCTGGCTTGCTAGGGATAGGGACCAGTGAGAGGTGATGTGGACGTGGTAAGGGAGTTTGGAGCTTGTTGAAAGACGGGCAGCGGCGTTTGGAATTTGTGTTTGGTCATACCGTACATTTTACTGAATTGGTTAGCTGTATGGTGTGGGGTATAGGAATTAGTTTTGAGAAACCAGTTAACGTCTATGTTTTGGCTGGGGGGCGCTATACGTTTAGTGAGGGGGCACATCCCCCGTTGTGTGTATGAGGCTTCAGCCGCTCTCTCCTCCCCCAAAGAGACTAGATCAAGACGAAGAAGCATGCATGAGTACTACTGTTGTGTTGTATTTTTGTTGATCGTGGGATCATGTTGGTACCGCTCACTTTAACATTACACGATGATTGGCAAATAAAGTTTTTTTTATACTTCTCCAGAAAATTTACTGGTGCGGCCCTGAATCTCAGCCCGTACACCCCTGGGTGCTTGGGTGCTTGTCTCTGTTAGTCACATCCAGGCTGTTCTGTGGCAGGTTGCGTTCGCGTAGAACCGAATCCTGGCGTAGATCCCGGTGTTCCAAACTGACACTCTCACTCCGTCACAAAGTCCTCCCGTAGGGAGTGCCAGTTTGTGTAACAGGACAGTCAGATGAGCCAAATACACATCCGATATATTGCTCTGTCCCCCCCCCCCCTTGGTTTCTCTTCATTGATTGATTCTGCTTTGCGTTTGCTGTTGGTTGGTTGTAGACCCTAGGCTGAATTCTTTATTCAGTTGGGAGTTTGAAAGTGAAAGTGTATATTGTATACAACAGTCGAGTCTGTCCCTTTATTGTAAGAAGGGAAACAAGACTTTATTGATTATCGAATGAATTCTCCATGTGCAAGGAAGTTTAAAAAGCGGGATAACAGCAGGATTCTGCCGACAACTTCATTCTGACTTCTGTTTATACATGGTATACGGGTAGCAGATGGTACACATCAGATTTCTGCCCCATTATCCAGATTTAAGCGCATCTCTCACCTTGTCACGAAGGCTTTTTGTTCCGGCTGAGAAGAAATCCGTGTCAAATGACTGTAACCAGGATGTGACAGCTTCCTTCACATCGGCGTCTGTTTGTAAATCGCTTGTCAGCGAGGTGCTGTCACCTCCCAGCTACAGACATTTGACACCTATTTCTTCTGCATTGGGATAAAAACCTAAAGCTAAAAGCTTAAACCTAAGTGGTGTCTATGTGGAGATCTGATACGTATACATTGAAACCAGAATAAAGTTCTCGGCATCAGTGCCTTGATTATCTTACTTTTTTTTGTAAATTATTTTGTATTACAGAAATATATGGCAGTCCAAGATGTGAAGGAAAATATGAGTGTGTGCTGCTGTTTCCACATTTTTCCAGTACGTGTGTTTTTCTTCGCGTTTCACTCGCCTCGGTCAAACATGGTAAACTTTGCAGTGTCAGCAGCGAATGTGTTTGGGGTTAATCCATATTAATTAGTTTAATGAATAACAAATTTCTGTGATGGGAGCTTCATCTGTCAACTGCACTTCTGTTACATGTTTAGCGAGTTATTGATTCGTTACAAACTTGTACCTGACTCTGCTGCCTACTCCCTAAGCACAGGAGGTAATGTATACAGGGTAGAGAGACGAGATGCGTGAAAGAAATGCACATTTTTCATTCTGTTGGCAAGAATGCAGGTTGTTTGCTTCTTTGTACTTTTAAAAGTGTCGATGTGCTTTCCTTTTTTTAAAAAAAAATCTAGTTTATCTAGTTTACCTTGTTTGTAATTTGTATAGAGATCGCCCACTTATGTTAACATATGTGACAATTTTAAGGAGATTCATCACAGTTGTGCTGTTAATAAGGTATATATATATATATTTATTTAAATAAGGTGTATATATATATCCCACTATACGGTCATACGTATAATTATAGGCACAATAATCCCTTTCAATTCATGCCACCCGCATGAACAAAAATATACTACTCTAAGTTCCTTAATTTTCAGATTTAATACTTATCAAATGAAGACAGCTGCCAGAAACAACGAAACGATTTATGTCCGTAACATACTATATAACAATTTCTTTCCACTTCATTTAAGTAGTGATTTCCAAGAAAAAGACAAAAACACAAAAATACCAAAAACAGAAGCAAAAATGTGTTACCTTTACCTTCTTTGGAAAAGAAGCGAATTAAATTGCTAAACCTTTCAAGAAAACTGATTTAAATGTAACTTATAAGACGAAAAGTTGTATTCACCATCTTCTAAAACCTAAATATTTAACCAAAAAAATTTCTATCGTGTTGATATATATCACTTAAAGTGTCCGGACTGTGGAAAGTAATACACGGGCCAGATAGGTAGAAATATTGAAAAACGCTTTAAGGAACGACGCTATAAGGAACATTTGTCCTCATTTAGAAGTAATAACAATAATTGAAAATTTGTCCAGCACCTTTTGGAAAATGGCGACTCTTTTGGGAAGATTAATGACATTATGGAGGTCTTACATTTCAGTAGGAAGGCGTCACACGTGGACACCATAGAAAATGTTTATATTTAAAGTGAAACCATGAAAGGAAACCAATTAATGGTAAACACGAAGTCTTCCAAAATAAAATTTTCGAAACTGTACTAAAAAGGGAAGGGCATTTGACCAGCTGTTCCCCTGAATACTCTCCTCCGCAGTCCGTGTCCATATCGCAGTAAGCAGCTATACACTACGTTGCGCAAACGAGCTTTAGTATGCTAGTGTTTAATGCAACACTGGCCTTCAAGTGGGCACGTAAACATTAAGTGAATTAATCTTCTGCTCACATAAATGTAAGTAAGTGCCCTATTATTTAGACCAACAAGTGCACAATATATTAACAGTAATGTCTGTTTCGTCAAGCACTCCGACTTGTTTCAATGTATTTACATAATTTTCAGAGAGTCTCTTCTTTTATATGCTAAACTTACAAAATCAATGAACTTGATAAAATTAAAATGTTTACATAGGTGATTGTTACAGATGGTCAGTAGTTTATAATAGTTAAAAACGTAAAATTATCAAGTGTGCAGGTGTGATGGTAACCTGCACGCTGGAAACTCAACGCAAAGTGTTTGCACCCACAAGATAGACACTTCGAGATTTTATCGATTGTGTTTTATACAGCCACCAACTTAAAAACATTCTATGTACTGCATTTTTAACAACGTGGTACATTTTACATACAACGTTGTTGATTATAATCTATTGATAACCAGTAACATTCACCTATGTAAACATTTTAATTATGTTAATTTTATTGATTTTGTAACATTAGCATATATAAGAAAAGACTGCCTGAATATGATGTAAATACATCGAAACATGTCGAAATACTTCACGAAATAGACGTTACTGTTAATATATTGTGCATTTGTTGGTGTAAATAATAAGTTATACACTATGCACGGTACATACATACAGTAAGTAAATATAATTTATTTTTTTTTTCGTTTTGGCTATAATACCCAATTGTTTACTTGACGACAATACCTGGTATAATACTAAGTTCGCAAAATTGTGAAAAGCGACTTTTAGCTTCGTTATGTCTGGCCGTCAGCATGGAACAACTCGGCTTCCACTGGACGGATTTTTATGGACTGTATTGTAGCATTTTTCGAAAATGTGTTAAGAAAATTCATGTTTCATTAAAGCATGGCAATAATAGCGGATACTTTACATGAAGGCCTGTGCGCATTTATGTTGTATCGCTGAATACTTCTTACAATAAGAAATGTTCCTGATAATAGATGTAGAGAAACTCAAAACACACATGTCATATTCAGTAATAATTTTTTTCCCCCGAAAATCGTACCCGTAGTGAGATAAATTGGAAAAATATGGTAGAGCCAGATAGGCCACAGATAACAATACAATACGGCCAGTGCGACGTGAATGCTGGGTAACTAAGGCTACAGACACACACTCAGAATATGAAATATTTATTGCTTTTCCAAGGTAACAATGGTTACGCGAACGCGTGTCAATATTACGTTATACGTAAGTTGCTTGTCTTGTTTGTACTTACGCCTCTCTCGGAGATGTGTAAAATGAGTGTCGTGGAATAAATATTTAAAATCGATTTCTTACCTCACCGTAACTCTCTGCTTCTCAATTTAAAAGATCAGTCGGTCACTGCTGTTAGGGAAGTAATCGCTCTTTGTTCTGAGATCCATATAATATTTACAAGTACACTTGTCAAAACACACAGTTCTTGTAGTGTTAAGGAGGTGGTACAGGTAGTAACCATCTGCTTTAAAGGTCTGAACTTATATCTTAATTTTAGAATCTTTTGAGAAGCTTATTGTTATAGGTGTAATATAACTGAATGAATTACTTGAACTTATGTGCCTGAAGATGCATACGTTTGCTTGTAAAGCGGCGAAGTGTTGGCCCTGACGTCAAGTTGGAAACTAAACACGTACGAATTGCAAGCTGACGTGTTTATATTACTAGCGGTATGGAACTGACAAGACAGTTGGATCTGGAATTCATACTGTTACGCCGGAAGTTACGTAGCATCCGTCTGACTTCTGTGCTCATATTCTTTACGCTTCTCATTTTAGGTTCTACATTTTATAAGGTGCAATTTATTCTGCTCTATTCCCGTAAACCGTTTATCCATTTTTCTTACGTACATTATTTTGGAGCCACAAGTTCTAATTTATTAACAAATTTAAAAACCAATTTCTACTATCAGATGTAATGAAAAACCCATTTATTTCTTCTCGATCTGTTACATACAGACGGATGGACAGACGGACAAACATGGTCAACCGAGCAGACCATGTTTGAAACTTTTTTGTTGCGAACGAACTATAAATTGATTAAATGTACAAAGCTGTAATTTTGACTGTTCTTTGGCGACGTAATATTTCTGCCTTCGCCCAAATAAAAAAGATTTAGGAGGATGGACATTGTTCCAATTTTGTGAGCTTCGAAATTTGTTATACACGATCGCCCTGTGTAACTTGCGTGTCCCGACGTGCTCAGTCTGGTAGGAGAACTCCTTTCGGGATACGGGTGGGATTCATCGGATCCACACATTGTCTTCACTATGTTTATATATTTATTTGTATTTGAGTTGCAACATCTGAGCTCGATCAGTTAATCACTTAATAATCATGTTCTAACTAAAAAAAAAAACCAGCAGTCAATTCATTCCCCAACTTGTAAGCTGTTGTTTTAGGTTATCACACTCCACCACTTCACTCACATCGCTTTCGTAATCGACTGCCAGCGTCACCCACACTTCCGTTATCAGATGCTAACCGTTTTCTCGTTTAAATCTCTGTAGGTAACCCCCCACCCGTCACCAACGGTCCTTAAATGTACGTTGGTAGATTATATTAATAACGGATGGCGGTGGCCAGCAGTCGCGCTAAGTAATAAACAACTATACCAAAAATGTTCCGCTACATCATGTTCGTCACCAGATGCTACTAGCGCAGTCAGATCGTACAAGATAGTTGGATATGTAGTATGGGTGGAGAAGGTGTGTAATACGAAATTTTGATCACGTCACCTCAGTGTAAGAGCAACTGAGGTGACCAACGCGTAGGTCGATAATACATGTATAACGTATTTTAGAAGTGAATTGGGTAATCGAAGACTATTCAATCAGATGGCTCAGCTAAGGCTTGTGTGTGTAATGGCGAGTTGTATGAATGGTAATGAAACTTTGGTTCCTTGAAAGAGGTGGAATTTTTTTTGAACAAACTGAGCTACTGTTGTCTCCTCAAGATTAACTCTGCTGTACGGATTTTTTTTTAAACATGGCGCAAAAGCCCCCATTGGGCCCAGGCCTCCTCATTGTCGAGGATTCATGATCACACTCAGACACACGACACTCGGTAGGACTTATCTGTAGTGACCATCCCGTCGCAGAGATCTTTACCTGACAACACACAACACACAAGAGACAACCAACCATGCCTCTGAAGGGATTCGAACCCACAATCCCAGCAAGAGAGCGGCCTCATACCCACGCCTTTGACCGCGCGGCCACTGGTATCGATGCTTAACGGAAGTAGTGAATTGTTACTTTTCTCATTTATTCATTTATGCAGCAAGGAATGGACCACTGTATAGTTGTTTATCTTCAATCATAACTTTTTTTCACATGTCCTTATATCCAGTATCCTTTTATGCCAGTCTTGGATAGTCGTACTCCGTCTTACCTCATCCATCAATCTTTCTTTAGATCTTCCCTCTCTTCTTGTTTCCTGTGGTTTCCATTCGAGAGATTTCCTTGGCAATCCATTTCCTGGTATTCTCTTTACGTGTCAAAACTTTCCTAACCGTTTTTAGTCAATTATTTTCGAATTCAAGATAATTGATTTTGTGACAGGTTTGACTACGGAGGTTCTAGTCTTCTGGGATATAGGGCACTATTGGAATTATATTTTACATTCTTCCGGCTAAAAGCATCCTTCGATGTGGTATTAAATTCACGTGTTTCGGCTCGACATGAAGCCTGATACTTGTGTAGGCTGTGTTGCATTACTTTTGTTCTCTCGACACTGTGCGTTTCAAAAAATTACACGCAAACACGGCACATTACACTCATTATAATTATCCGTTCTACGCCGCGTAAGAAGTCTCTCATCAGAACATTTTACCTTCCAATGTGTATCAGTATTTGTGTTCATATAAGAAGAAACTTTGCAGATCCCAGTGGCTGCGCTGTCTAAGGTGTGGGTCCTCGGCCGCTCACTTGCTGGGATTGAGGGTTTCGAATCCCGCCGAGGGCATGGATATCTATTACGAGTGTTACGTTTTGTCCGGTACCGGTCTCTGCGACGGGCTGATCACTCGTCCAGAGGAGTCCTACCGAGTGTGATGTGTCTGAGTGTGATCTCGAAACCTCAACCTGAGGGGCCTAGGCCCACTACGGCTGACGAGCCGTGAAAATAAAGACTAAACTTGACAGTTTCGTCAATTACGGTACATATTATGTATATGTCAGGTATTAAGGATAGTGTTATGATATAGATATTGTACACATAGCAATTCATAAAGACGTAAACACCTTGCGACGCAATTGAACGTGTATGTGTCAGTAAATATGTACATACTAATCGATAAATTCTGAAGGTTAAAGTCCCCTGCAGGAATTTAATTCCCGTGCGTAGAAGTAAATAGTAAAAATCCAACATGAAGGTGGACTTGGGTTTTTAATAGGTAACGACAATTCTTTCGCACAGAAGTGGCCTTAGGGAAGAGCATACTTGCGAATATTTGGTTGGAAAACGAAGGAGACCTCTTGGAAGACCTACTTGTAGATGGGAGGATACTCTCAATGTGTATCTTACGGAGGATGAGATGTGAAAGTTTTGGCTGGATTCATTTAGCTGAGACCGTTGGCGGGCCATGTGAACACGGTAATGAACCTTCGGCTTATGTTCGTTTCTCATCATGGATTTTGCTTTACAGAATCTTAAATTAGTGCGCGCTAATTTTCTTTTCCGTGTCTTAGTGACATGTACAGTTTGGTTTCGGTTTGCAGCTTAGTTTGACCCAAAATATGATGGTGTTCATGCCTAAAATACTTCTTGAAGTTATGTGTTACACAGAAAGTGTTCGGGTAATGGCAGTTTGAAACGCGATCGGCCCTACTGTAGACTCTACTGATACGATACCCAAAACTGTTTTTGACCACCTTAAATCCTTTCACGACTAGATGTCAGATGGATACATGTATGTCATCCTTTCCATATATGGACTGGTGTTTCTGGTCAGCATAGGGAGTGTAACTGCAGATATCTGTGCGTATTCCTATTCAGTCTGTTTTCAAGGCCTACATTGCTCGCGCACGCACACATTCACAGACACACACACACCTAATTGCAAGATGTATTAACTAAACTGTGATATAAGTAAAGCACTTCAAACAATAGTACCGTATTATGTCATTACTTAAAACCTTTTCGCTTTGCAGAGAGAATTTGTGATTCGTAAACAATGTAGACAAAGGAGTTCTGTAATCCTTACTATAAAGAACGTGCTTTACTACCTGTGTAGTGTCACCTCAATTAATGGGAATTATACGAGGTGGGATTTTGGTGTGGGTGTACAAAGGGCTTTGCTCTCGTTGTGTACGTTTCATACCTATCTTTATTTGCTACCCAAAGCTAATACGAAAGGGGATCTGTTATCTTTTTGAGAAATAACAGACTTTAAATCATAAGAACGGTAAGTGTTCTTGAATGGGTATGAGATAAAGTGGTGGAAGAGTGCTGGATATCATGTACCTCTTTCTAGGGCCCTGGTTAGGACTGTCCGGAGTTTAACACCACTGCTCCTTACGTCTTTTCGCGGTGTTTAGGAACAAGGGAAACATTTTTAATGAGAAAACGGCGTTTTAGGTTAGACAGCATGATTTTTTGTTGAAGTGATGATCGCTACGAAATGCCTGTAGATGTTTGACGGAAAGTACTATCTTGTTGAAACTTCAGCGGGAAGTTTGGCAGCTGCAATCTCTAGCTGCTGTTTTTGCAGATGACCCTTCTGTTGGACCACTAGATCTATTATTATTATTATTATTATTATTGCCTATCCCACTTGACGCGTAGTCTAAGACTTAGGTCTGTGGCCGCTCGCTTTCTGGGATTATGGGTTCGAATACCACCGGGGGCGTGGACGTTCGTCTCCTTGGAGTGTTGTGAGTTGTCAGGTATAGTTCTCGTCGTTGGGCTGATCACTCGTCCAGAGGAGTCATACCGAGTGTGGTGTGTCCTATGAGTGTGATCGCGGAGCCCCGTAAGGTGACGCTATGACCCGGAATCGGGCCGAAGCACCACAGGAAAAAAAGCAAATTATATTATTATTAAGCTTCAAGCCCATCAGGTTAGAATATATTACCTTGATGCTCTGTTCTATATTAATATTTCTACTGGTTTAAAGAACTGTCCGTCTGTTTTGGACAATGCTGAACTCCGTGTTGCAATTCGTTATGTTACACACAAAATCTGTACTTCGGCTAGATGCGTAAAAGCCGAAAACTCCGTGTCAATAGATGTAGACATATTTGGAAAACCTGTTACTGACTTACTGGTTAAATGCTGCATCTTGTGTTTGTATTAGAATATTATTTAAAAAAATCCCATTGCAGGCCTGGACAGGCCCTAAGGGTTCAAGGAGGTTGATGATCCCAGATGTCTAAACACTCGGCACATGAAGGTGGTAAGGTTGTCAGCCCTACGCACCGGCTCCCTTTTACTCCCCCACAAGTAATTATTCTTGGTACTCATTTCTGTCAGAAGCTTAGTCAACCCCAGGGCCATAGTGCGGCCGGTAGGATTATGTCAATAAAAAATTCCAATGACGCCATCGGGTATCGAACACGCGACCTTCCGGCTTGTAGCACAGTGTCTCAACCAACTGTCGTGTGCCCCATAAATATTTTAGTAGTGTGTTTAGTCGGTACTTACACTGAACTTTGCTTTTCTTTTGTTTTTATCTATGTTGTGTGTGTGTAATTGTGTCGTACCTGTATGTTTGTGTATCGTGTTGATTTCTACATCGTAATTGGCCATGTGCTGTTAAGCCTGCACGTTGATAAATTGAACTGAGTCGAATTGAAGTGAATTACTGGTTTGGGTCCACATCTTACTGAAGGGTTCGTGGAACCGCTCGCCGATTAAGGACCAGTGTAAGTTGCTAGTCCTGGTGAGTCACTCGTAATCACAGTTTTGCTACGTATGCGCGCCATATCGAGAGACTGTGATACCGATCTGAAGCATAGGCATATCTCACATCCGTTTGTTGCTGTTACCTTGTGGTCCCGTTTATGACTACTAACAAGTGTGATAGGTAGTAACTACAAAATGGCAAGTCTTAGGTTTTTATGTAGGATGATGGATAGTTTGTCTTGTTAAACAATCAGTGACCATTCGGAAAGGGAAAATATATGTATACCCAGATATATGTCCGTACATATAGGCCCGCTGCTGATGTCCCTCAGCCATCTAAGTTACTACTCACCCATACTTACGGACTGATCCCTGGAGAGAAGTGGTTGCGTCTCTGTTAAATCGTTCTCATTATATACTGTTAAAGTGTTTGACCTGCCGCAGCCACTTATGACGGGCAGACAAGGAACGTGGGTTGTGAGGTCTGCAGATAATTGAGTATTAGAGCTTGTCAGTAAAGAAATATTTTGTTAGTATCCATTGTCGATTTATATTACGTTCTTGGGATTCGTCTCCTGGTTTATACACGCTTTTCAACGCCCTTCGAAACACAGAAGGGAATTGTTTGCTGAAATTCCGTTTAATAGAATCGTCACATTGCTCTGGGAGTTCTGAAGTGATTAAAAAAAAGGCCCTTTCGCAGAAAGTTGCTATTTTCGACGTACGGTGTGGCACGTACGTTCAACAATGTCACTTTATATTTTTAGTTGTTGTGAGAGTCACATTGCAAAAATTGATTTGTTAGGAGGCGCATTGTTGATAATGTGAACTTACTTGTCTGTCCAGAGATTTGTTAATTTTTTAAGAATTCCATACCGTAAACGCCCCGAAATTCGAAGAAATCTTTCATTTACTGTTTTACAGTAAACCTTTAATGGTGCATAATTCTTTTTAGCGCCAAGAAAGCAGATCATAATGGTTTTCGCGTCTAATTTTTTGTTTTTTGTTTTGTTGCTTACGATCTCCAAGAATCTGGGCTTTCCTATTAAAGACTTTGGTATTTTTGTTCTTGGGTCGTACTCGAGACCCAAACTCAATACGACACTTACAGCAACCACAAAACAAACTGAATCCAGACTACAGTGTAACAAAAACTACCGAACCGTTTCTCACTTGAACCACCATGCCCTCACTAACTGGACGCAGTAACTTCGACTGGCTGTCAGACCTCGTACACAGTATTGCTGTAGATGTCCATACTGAAACCGACAGCGTACACACTGCAGTTGTATGGTCGCGTTGTAAAGGATACTATTTATCGCGGGAAACTCTTTGAGTACGTGGGATAACTGCAGACGTGTTGTCACTGCCAGCAGCGTGGCATTTCCAATGTCACAGATCACTGAAGCGTTTGTTATGACATAAATGCTACTTTCGAATTACGAGGAACGCTACCATTGATGTTGAAACACGAGGCATGGTGAATTTGATGGTTTTTTTAATCCGTAATGCCGGTAATGTATTGTGAGGAATTTCTGAGTGTTGCGCGTGGTTATGTTTTACTAGGATGGCTTATCGTGGAAAGTAGGCAGACTTCTCGTAAAATTCTGTAACTCTGTTTCTAATGGTATGTTTTACATTTGTACGAACGTAATAGACATAAGAGTTATCCGGTTAGGGCAGCGCCGATAATGTTAAATTTACTGACATGAAAATTGTGTTTCAGTGTAACACCGGGTATTGCGCAGTAATTATTTCCTTTTGATGATCAGCCCTTTGGCCGTTTCTGTCTAAGTCTTTTCATATGTTGTTTATTACCTTACACGATTCAGGACTACACGTTTCTAACTTTCACCAGTGCACAAATAATTACCACCATAACTGCTTAGTACTGTGTTACTTTCAACACATTTCGACCTCATACTGGCTCCTCAGTCCTGTCTGACCTAATTTTCCCCAACATGCAGTATGTTTAGGCATATTATAGGATTTGCAATTAGCCGACCTTGATTACATCAGGCTTTTCTGGGTACTGCATTCTGTCTGAAATTACTGATTAGTGTATTATTATATGTTTATGTACCACCATTTTGGAATAGGCGTCCTAAGAAAATTTGCTCAGAAATTATTTTTTTGTTGTGGCGCTACAGCCCAAATAGGGCCTAGGCCGTCTTATTTTTGAGGTTTCTAGATCACACACAGACACGCGCGCGCGTGCGTGCGTGCGCGCATGCACACATACACACACGCACGCGCGCGCGCCCGCAGACATACGGTAGGACTCCTTTGAACGAGTGACCAACTCGTCGCAGAGGCCTCTGCCTACCCAACACACAACGAACATGCTTACACTCAGCGGGATTCGAACCCCGTTCCCATCAATCAAGCTGCTGCAGATCTACGTCTTAGACCTTACGGACAACGGAATGGCCTTGAGTTTCAATTTGATTGGAGTAAAAATTCCCCTTCCTTCGGCTGGGGACTTACCCGAATACTCTTGTGTGCGCGGAAAGTTGTGTCTCTGCCGTAACCGGGAAGACGACAGCTGATTATTAGCTTTGTTTCAAGTGCTGAATGTTATAAATAACATTTCTGCTTCAGGTTTGGCAGACCAATTCATAATTATTCTTGTACGGGGATGTGCGGAATGAAAAAAATATCGTTTTAAACACTACGATTGTTCTCTAGTTTTCATTTGTTTATCATCGTAACAAAAATGTTTAATCTGAATGAGGTCTGTGAAGTAATTCCAAGCGTTCTGACAGTCGAGAGTAAAACCATTAAAATGTATGTGCTTAGAGGGCACGTTCAGTTTGATTAACGGTTTCCACCCAGTTACTTGTTTGTTTCGCCGCGTGTATCCATTGTCATTGTATAGTTTACGTCCGGTTGGAAAGGACTTTACAGCTGATTCTGTCGGATTCACGCGGTTAACAGCAATTTGATTGACACAGAAATTGTTCACTCGATTAAACGTGCTATGTAACAATCCCCTGTTGGACGGAGTCCTTGAGAGTCTGTTGGTCGCTTGGCTGGTTAAGAAATTCTACCTCTTTTATAGAACCCAAGTGCAGAAGAGCTCACCGCTGGACTATTCCCAGACAGCTTAATCCATTGTAAACCTTATTTGTATAAGATTAATTTTAATGGGTTCGGCATGTCCCTCTTAGCTTGGGACCAAACCACGCGTTTTCACGGTAGTATCCCCCTTACCATTAAATACACGTATTAGTTACAGATATTTTATTGACTGAACCACTTAGTTTTGTTCAAATATGTTCCTAGATCTATAACCAGAGCTTTGATTGTACGTCTCAACATTTGCTAATAAGCTGCCCCCTCCTTCGTGTTCATCCACTTTAATCTAAACATTCCCTTCAACATGTTCTAGATTCTGAGCAGTTCCGCCATATATGTGAGACGTTCTGCTTATCTAATCGTAATGGACATTTTCTTACTCTATTCTCATTCGTATGTTAAATAGACATTTTTTCCCCATCGTCCTTAATTTATTAATTTAATAGTATTTGAAACGTACAAATTATGGTGCCTCTAATTATGATATTTTTCGTGCTAGACTTTGTGTAACATTTTCGGAAAATTTGTTAGCTGCGTTTGTATTCGTCTTGTGATTTATCCTGCGCATTTGTGGCGAGATATGAAACTATCACCTTACTTCGTGTTGTTTTCCCTGCGTTTGCTTGTAGATCAGCCTCCTTAACAGCACATGTTTATATGAAAACGTGATTTACTCCACAAAGGCGTCAGATTGGATCTTGATTTTTTTAGTGTCTCTATTTCCCTTGTAAAATTAAACAATACTGTAAACTGTACACACATTATTTTGTGCTGCAGACAGAAAGTCTGTCGATGGAAAATATAATTTTCACGACACAACTGAAATATCGCAGTATTAATACTGCCACTTCCCGGCTATTTGAAATGCACATCGTATTTTTCTTTGCTGGAATGATAGCAGTGTGAGACGAAGGTGGTGAAAGGATACTTCTGGGCGATAACACAGGCGGCGGGGCGGTCGTGTTGCTGCCGATCAGGTTCCGGTGTGTTGGGTTCTGGATTTCCAAGCCAAGCCAAGTGTTAACTGGGGCGGAGACTTGCGCGAAGCGCAAGTCGACGTCCCTCTGTCTGTTAGCCATCCCTGCGTTTGACCGCATTGCTAGGCTCAGTAACAGACACCTAAACTCTAACAAGCGAATAAGCTTACGCTAACGATTTTTAAGTCAGGCTGAGGGCCTTGACTGATAATGCCAAAGACTAGGGCCTAGGTTGCCCTGGACTAAGTATGGGAGGGATAAACTTTGGTTGGTTGACTGTCTGGGTTCCGAGCCCAGACTCACTCTGTCGCATACTGGAGTTATGCGACGTTTGTCAGGCGCTTAGGTGAAGCCGCTGCGCCTGGGGCAGGGGAGTGCGGGCCGTGCCCTGACTTTGCATAGAATACCCTGACATTTGCCTTACAACTGAGGAAAATCACGGAAAAACTCAGTCAGAATAGCCGAAGGGCGCTCGGCTGATCAGCACCGAACGCGATTCGTTTAGCGACTTGGCCATCGCGGGCGATGGCCTCGAATGGCCTGCTGTCCCCTGCCGCCCTTGGCTTTCGCGTCAGGCGACGGGGTCAGCCCTCGGTCAGCTTAAGTATCTGCCGAGTTGCCGTACAAGGGGGTTTCCCACATCAGCTAACTTTAAGTCAAACTCTCGGTCAGGGATCTGATGTGGTAGGCAAATAGCGGAACACCCAGATCCTCGTGTATCTGCCTGTTACTTGGATTCTGGATTTCATGAGGACTCAGTTATATATACGTATGTAGTTGACCATATGTGAACTCAATTCCCAATGGCGTCTGACCTTCCGGGAAGTAACTATGCCCTAATTTGGGAGTATCTATAATGGACTACGGAGCTTGTGTATTATCCCTGTACACGAACCTTTGGTTAAATCATCACAAAACCACGTAGGCGTAGGTGCTATAGTGATAATTTAGTTACGTTGTTGATAAGTTGTCTCATGGGAGACCTAATTAGCTGCTATATTTGTAGAAGCACTAGACTGTCCTTAAATTCCTGGACTTTGCCGGAGGATGCATTCCTCCTGTCTCTTCATTGGCAGCTGGCCTCTGTCAGCACCATGATCTTTTATTCCCACATGCTGAACTATCATTGGCTGCGATTCGAACATAACAGTATGTCCTGGCTTGTGTACATACGGCGTCTGTTTATGACGTCTGGTAGCCTATATCTACAATGTTGGCTGGAGGTTGTGTGGCCGGATATGGAAGTGAGTGAACTGGAGCGGATTCATTGAAATTGGTCCTCCCTCTCCTCGCTTTAAGGTAAGGCATGTTGGACAAACATCACATATTTTTCGCGATTTGAAGGGGTTTTCGCTGCGTTGAATGTGAAAGTTATGCTCGGTGGGATATGACGCCATGTAGAGTGCTGGAGAGGTAGCAACGGTTTGAAAAAAATATGCTGCCACCATCTTAAGGGTTGAAATATGGAGAAAGCCGGTTCCACCAAAATGTTTGATAGTTCTGTACCAGACTACACCGCATCACATTCCAGAAGACGAACGTCGCAATTAGAAATTTTTGTAATAATTTAAGAATCTCATATTTAAATACAAAATTTTCTGTTCAGTGCAGAAACACCCCTTTTTTGTTTGCTCTGAAGATTTCTGTACTTCATACGACTTCTGTGTGCAGGAAAAATACGAATGCAGAACAGAATTGTTTTACTTTCAGGAACTGGTATGGACAGTACGAGATTTCATTAAACCCTTTTTTTCCCACGTCTGTGTTATTAGGCCTACAAAAGCAGGCGGACAGACTAGGCGATGCGGTTACAGAAGATAAATTATCGCGAGAGGCACTTGAAGGACGTCAGAACATAAAGGAAACCTGTATGATATTCCTTTGGAGTGCATATATTCTCCGAATACATTCTTTCCTGTTTTGAACATGACATTGGCCTCGTCGGAGGAGCGAGAAGGCAGACCTTTAGAACTGCGCAATTATTTCATCTGCTTTATGTGAATAAAACATATAAATTGTATAACTACCAAACTGTGAATTGTGGAAAAATACAAAACGTAGTCGCTGTGTAGGAATATGGAAACAAAATCATCCATCATTCCATTTATCCATGCAGCCAGCCAGCAAGCCAACCTTGGACTAGCACACATGTCATCCATCCGTCCATCGATCCATCCTTCCACCCATCAACATACATTTACGTCCCCACACCCTTCCATCCACCTATCAATACACACGACACTTCCTGGCACCCAAGAAGCCTCGACCCCCCCCCCTAATTATCAATTCAACCACCCACTCATATGGCCGCCCATCCATTTATTTTCCAGTGGAAAATTTCGTCTTTCTTTGTGGATAAATGACCAAGTCAAGCAACACTGTAAATACCAGTAATTTGGATGTGAAAAAAATAAATTTAAGAGTTAAAAGGCATGTTTGAGCTATTTGAGACTAGCAATGACACCAGTAATTGATAGCTACTTAATGATTTTTGTGCTGAAAAATTTTCTCGGCAGGCTGGTAAGCCCGCGGTCGCTTAGAAATAGAACTATCTTGCTCACTGCAAAATGTAATTGCTTGCCTGTTACTGCTGCTGCAGCTAGATCACAAGTTTTTTCATAAACGTCTAGTAAACCACAGGATGTCACGGAGTACAGCTGTTGCATGTTAACACCGATCGTCTTGGTATAGTGGATATCCAGTCTTCAACAGATCTTAGTTCAATTCACCGGTCAAACAAACGTTCTATTCGCCAGACGTTTCGCCACAAAAAAAACCGCGCCTACCGACTTCATTGCAGGAATTACATACACACTAGCCTGCTTAGTGTCGCTTAACTTACAAGGTATAATGTACTGTCCCATTATTGTTTAACACGTATATACAGAATATGTAATGTGAATATTGAATTCTTCTGGGATGTTAGACGGTTTAGACTGGTAGATGCCTACCGACGTTTCAAAGGCACTCCCATACTTCGAAATGTCGGTAACTATTTACCAGTCGACGCGGCTTAACGTTTCAGAGGACTCGAGTCCTCTGCAGTATTTCTGTAAAAACCTCGCATCTCGCAGTGTATAATTTTCCCGTTAATCTTCCTGTCAGCGGTCTGTAGACAAATCGTTAGAGCGCGCGAGAGAATATTAAATAATAAATTCCTGTTGGCCTTCATTTTGTCACTGGTCACTGTCGAGCAGATAGTTGTTTTTGTTGAGCCCTGACATATTGTGACAGAATGTTGGGTTCATATCCCGGGCAGTGCACGTGGCAATATATTCTGAAACTGGAAGCTTACATGTTCACCGGTTCAGCTGTGTCTGCACCCTAAATCAGAAACTACCGCGTGACATGTCAGACTTTGTGTATGTTCATAAATGTGACAGTTAAGTTGTTCGTTCAGCAAACCAATACCATTTGGTCCTTACGCTCGTACGAGTCCAAAAATTCGGTTTCGACACTTTTGGTGGATCCTAATTTAGAATAGGGTGATTACTGACCTTTTGACTCGAAGCCATGTGTGAAATTACCAGTTTCTTTCGCTGAGGCCATCTTGTTCACGTAGAAATTTTAATTAATCTTAACCGCTAAAAATTACGCGGTTCTTTAGGGAAAGATTTTGAACCAACGTCGAAAGAACGTCGTTCTTTGACTGACCTATCATAAAAGTCTGAGACGCACTTGTCAGAAATGTCATTTCAGGGAAGGAAAGACCAACGTGACGGTAGACATAAGCACACACAGTTCTCTTCAGTCTGTTACCATAGGTCAAGTCTAAGGGAGTTCACCTTTGTTACATTACCTACAGCAAGCATACAAACATTTGGCAGTATCATAGCCATCTAAACGAGAAACTGAACTGTTGTAACACTGTTGCAAAGAATTATCAATTCTACGCAGAGCGTACCCTTTGAGGCAGGTCTTGCCCCCATTACTTTGAACTAAGCTCTGCATCTCGACCTCTCACCCAACTCCACCTTCCGTAATTAATTGACGGCGTTCATTCCTGTGGTAGGAGCTGTCAGATGAGGACAGGTAGAAGTTGAATCGACAGCAGTGGTTGGCCCATTGAGGATGGCGGCAGGAACATTCATCCATTTGTTTCGTAGGTATTAGGTGAATTTCATGCATTGCATATACTTTTCTTTTTCTGAATTTCATAGTAAAGGCAGTCGGGCTTACTTTGATGTACTGGCTCGTTATCGAGGGTCCTCCTTGTTTTCAGCATCCTTTAGGCTTATACTGAAGAATATAGGAGGTGTGGCAATAAAGAAACCGGATTCATGCTCTAACACTTTATTTTAAAAAAATCAGACAGTCGAAATGTTATCCCCTTTAATGTAGTCCCCTCCCCGATCCCTACACCGCTCCATGCGATTTTTCAACTGTTGGAAGCAGTGCTGCAGGTCATCTTGTGTTAAGCTGTTTAAGAGTTGCGTCGCTTTTGCTTTCACTGCATCCACGGACTCGAACCTGGTACCTTTGAGCGCAGACTTGATTTTCGGGAAGAGAAAAAAGTCGCACGGTGCTAAGTCCGGAGAGTACGGTGGATATTCCATCACTGGAATGTTGTTTTTCGCCAAATACCTCTTCACAGATAGCGCGTTGTCGTGATGAAGAATCCATGAGGCATTCTTCCACATGTCTGGTCTCCTTCGTCGCACACGTTCACGGAG
>Ga0123354_10003519_pt1 | contig 21664 bp, 8 predicted proteins | sample TergutLab28metaG_2_FD_97872 | JGI IMG/M metagenome (GOLD analysis project Ga0123354, IMG submission 97872) | Labiotermes labralis P4 segment gut microbial communities from Petit-Saut dam, French Guiana - Lab288 P4 | ecosystem: Host-associated > Arthropoda: Insects > Digestive system > Gut ... | reverse complement strand
TTTCTCTTCAAAATGCAGTTTGTTTCATAATTCTAACGTATTTGGTTCCTGTATTATTCACATTTTATATACAGAGTGTGCTAAAATTAAAAAAAATAATTCCGGCGCCAAAAGGTTAATAAAGCACTTGGATTACTTCATTTGTTTCTGCGACAGTGTTGGGAGAAGATGCACAACTCAACATGTTTTACCTTAGCAATATCTGGCCGCTTTTACATCCGCGAAGAGAATCCCCAATTTCAATTGGATCAGAAAGGGCTACATTTTTCATGTAATTACGTTGTTTTAAACGCGTTTAAATTAAGAAAATATTTCTTGACATTTGTTCAGTTTCGTTTAATTTATTTAGGGAATTATGACAGGCAGCTGCTTCGCTCAAGGGCAATAACTTCTCTCTGAACGATCAAGTCCAATTGGAATTCCAAATTCTTTTATATCCAGACTGGTGCTTCGTCTCTCACTGCATAATGAAGCACGATGACTCAGTAAAAGTTATTCAAACCTAAACTAATATGGAAACTTTTCTTACGAATGATATTGAATGTTTAAATGGGATTTTGACATTTGGGATCCCGTTGTGAAATCTATATTAAAAAACAACACGACTTCGAACACAACATTTATTACTAAACAAATATTCTTCACATTAAATCTAGAGACATATTTAAGGTTGTACATTTTCTGTGCAACCATATTACACAAGCAAAATTCAACACCAACTTGTCGCACAAGAATTTTGTTTCTTAATTAATACTCCGACATGTTGCGACCTTAAATGTTACCATCTTCAGGGAGCTTCCTTTAGCATGCGCATCTTATATTTCAACTTATATTTTGTAAACCCACATACGATTAAAACTAATGTTATGAAGATTAAATGTTACAATTCTCAAAATCAGTGTTATATTTAAAAATAATTTAAAACACAGTATAAAATTATTTTGTTGTCGACATAACTGTTGCGTCCGAACATGTACGTTTCTGTCTTTTTTAAAATGAATTAAGTTCTGGAATCAGATGTCCGGTGCGTATTGTCCACCCTATGAATGAATGAGCTTAACATGGACAAAAGACACCAGATGTTTGATTTTCGTATCTAGCGACATATGTTTCGACTTATTCAGGCATGAAGAGATTAATTTTTAAACTACAAAATTTTCATATTTTATAATTTCAAAATATCGTGTCAGTTTACTGGAATTGAAATTTAGACTGCCTACTGTATTAATTTTAATTTTGTTCTTGGTTTCAGCTTTGCAAATTATTCTGTCTGTATTGCTTTGAATGAAGTTCATTCTTTTAAAATAATCAAAATATTTGTATGCTGGTAAATTTATTGCATTTTTCCTTAATTTTGCTTGTGTGAAGTAAAGTGTAATATTTAATTATAAATATCCAGTTACATAGATAAAATTTTAATAAAGACTCTAATAAAATTAGCACAATCAATAACTCTTTAGGTATTATGGGAGTAAAAAAAAATTTCTTCAAACAATTGTATAAGTTACTTATTTCAAATCTCGTATTTTATCTGTAGTTATGCCTTAGCGTTTATTGGCCAAACCGGAACGCCAATGTCCCGTTAAATGTAAATATTCACAGCCGAAAGGAACAATGTTCTCCCGTCCGGGTGCAGGCATGGATATTTACAAAGAAATTAACTCGAGTAATCAGGGTCTACATTGTAATTTATGGCGGGACCACAAAGGCTAATGAAATATGTCATCAGTATTACATTAGATACACTTTTCTTTAATGAAGTTTATCGAATATTATTAGGCAATTTTTATCTATTTTTATGTGCGTACGTAAACATTTAAACTGCGATTTCATGTCAACACACTTACTTCTTTAAGATAGACTGTTCCACGTCAACACACTTTTATCAATAGGTGGGTGGTGACGTTTTTGTGGATATGCGAGTTTTAACTGTCTAGTATGGGACCTTCAGTGCCGTCTGTGTCATATCATGCTGTACTATCACATCAGATGTTATGTTTGCGCTAGCTGTGTCTTTGTTATTAATATGAGACTTGGTCTTTGCTTCTCTGCATATATAATATCTGTCGACGACGTGTATATAATTTTTTTTCTTTTGTAATGTATAGAATTTCCGTAATATTTTCGGTGGATGCTATAGAATATCTTTTCCTAAGAAGATTTGGCCAAATTTTCAATTATTGTTGTTGGTATAAACATGTTCCTTAAACCAGGTTTCAATTTGTTAATCTGTTTGACCGACATATTTGTTAGCGAAATTTAGGTATGTTAAAAGCTATTTTTAAATTTTGTTTTATTTTGTAACTTCTGATTTGTATTGAAGATTTTTGCAATACTGTTATTAGTTTCATAAGAAATCAATCAACATCATATTGGTGCTACAACCTAGTTCCAGCCTTGACCGCCGCCTTTACAAGCAATCCCCAGTTGTGTATTTTTAAACAATTTTGTGAGTATATAAATTCTCTACTTTTGTAGATAAAGAATGTTAATACTCTCGCTTTTCCTTTTATAAATTGGTTTAACATTCAGTTTTTTTTTTGCTTTGCATTTAAAATATTGTTATGATATTGATTATTGCATATCATATTCTGGATAATTTCCAATATCGTATCTTCTTTATGTGTATTTATTTGTTACATATTCACTCTACTTAATTTCTGGCACCTGCTTGTCTATGTCCTTCTGGATGCCATGAATTATTCGAGACTGTACTACCTTTCGTAGATGGTATACTAAACATAGAGACCTGTATAGTATTTCTTCTTTCTTGAAGAATTTATTTTAAGATTTCTCTCTAAACAAATTTTATTTCAGAACACATATTATTAAATCACTTAACGTGCAATTGCTTTTCAACAGACACAAATAACTTCATGAACATATAAAGAAACATATTATTATTATATTTTATTAAAAATTCAGAACTTTAATATTTAGAATAAACATCGAATAAAAGTGTGAGAAAATGGATGATGTATAGGCTCCCATTACTAACCAATATTTGTATAGAATGCTTTCCACTAAAACTGAAATAATTTTGTTTTTGGACCTCCTAACATAAATTTGGTGTTTCGTTCTTTATGGTCATTTTGACAAAATTAGTGTCAAGTACATCTTTAATTATATTAATTACTTCACTTTTAGGGATATTTGTATGCATCCTGCTCATATCAAAAGAAGCAAATTTCACAACATTTCAAACGGAACTATTTAAATAGATTTTCTAATGTTGAAAGGATAGAGAAGAGGAGAGTATTGCATTAATGTAACAGGAACATATTTTGTTAGATTATATGCAGAAGTGCTTGGCGAATTTAAAATTCACTTAATTTTAGCCTTTGTTTGTGTATCATTAGGAGATGTCTTATAGGAGATTTTACCAGTTTAAAGTGTATTTTCATCCCTATTCTTTCGTATTGTCCTATTGCTGTTATTTATGTCTTATCTACTCTTTTTGAAAGGAAGTGCTAAGGTCTGTATTAGTTACAGAAAACCCGTTATTTATAACATTTTACAACAAAGCGTCAAATTGTACCCAGTTACATTTTTGGAAGTTTCAAAGGGATTAAATTTATGCAAATCAATAGACAGCGAGGATTAGTATGTCTGAAACAAAGAACAAAGGAACATATATACTGTAAAGGAATCAAGTTAATATTCTTAGTAATTAGACACATGCTATTTTGTATTTGTATAATTTACGTTCTTATACCTTAATAGATTAGCCTGATGATGCCTGAAGATTTCGAAAGATATGTCGCCGGATGTAGTGCCAGAAAGTCTTATTTGCTAAAGATTATTTTATACGGTGTACAAATGCTGTTTGTTAACTTACATGGGAACATCGAATCCGTGTGAAGAAGCTTTACGCAGACTATTTAGCCTAAAAATAACATTTGGTAGACTAACCTTAAAGCTTAACACTACTGACAAAAAGAAGCAACTATAGGAGAATTTCCTGAGATTTTAAACTCTTTCGAACATCAAACGGTAAATCCCTTAGATCGATCGCTACGTTACACTCCAATCCTCAAATCGAGCTTCTAAAAGCTCGTCTGACTGCAGTTTTTGCTACAAAATTTCTATCAAAATTTAGGATATTTTCTAGTACTTGAATATACTGAAGTAAGTGTTATTCTAAATAAAGATATTATGAAACGTACGTACAGTCAACTATTATACGACATTTATTACTTATTATAATTCCTTCGAAAACGGAGAGACTGCTGTTAAAGTGTACAAGTAACAATGCTTGTGATTCGTCTTTCTCAGCAACTTTGTTACATACCCTGACATATATACACCGCGTGACCCTTTGATATGACTTCAGAAAACGATTTAGATACATGCGAAATTTCCGTCTTGAACAAAAATTAAAGGCTCCAACACCAAATTTTGTAAAAATCCTTCCAACGGATTTCTTATTCGTACATGAAGACAGACAGACCTGTAGAAATCATAGACGTATTTTTTTTTAGTATTCAGCTGAGATCGCATAATACATGTGTTCTTTCTGAGGATGATCAGCCAATCAGAGCGCAGCACTATCAGGATTACAGTCCACTGAATAGTGCACTTATTTACACATTTTTATTTTATTAAATATTTGTTAACTATTTTGGTCTGAATGAAGAAGTAAATCGTATGTGGTACCTGTTCTGTTTCTGTGGCAATGGGAGTAGTGCAGAGACTGCGGGTGCGAATATTACTCTGACAACAGAGGCAGTACGTTCCTCGGAATGTCCGACAATCTTCGAAACTTCATCATTTCGTAAACCAGAAGACCACATGGTCATTTATTTGAACCTTCTCTTGGTTCTGCTTAGTTCGTAAAGAAACACTAAGGACGAAAACACCCCATCAGAAAGCACCCTTGCAGGAAAAAAAAAACTCTTCGCTTCACATTTGTCACTTTCCGTCATCATAAAGTAAGATGAAAATCCATCATGTCTTCAAATTGGTTCATAGTCTTTGAAAGATTGCAAGTGGAAAGCACACACAGTGTAATGAAGATAGTGGGGAAGTGGAAGAAAACAGTTCTATCAATAATCTAGTAAAAACTGTGAAAATAAATAGCTATAACATTGAACATAGTTTACATTACGTGCTGCTGCACCAATATAAACATCAGACGGCTGGGAAGTGAGAGAGTAATCTGGAATAGTTTTAATTCTCATAATGGAAAAGAGCGAAAGGTTAATGGGCAATCATGATGTAGAGAGAGGAAAAACTGTGATATTTCGACTTATTATTATTATTGCCTAGAACTCCATTTCCAACACCTAATATAATTCAACTTAACCTCTCAAACACCGCACTCTGTGTCCGACCTCCGATTTCCGCAATCAGAAACACTGCTCTTTGCCCACGCGGTGTAGGTGCTTTGTGTGGTCCTTCCGATGTGCAGCGAATATTCCCCGTAAGGTTTGCTGTAACGGAGATGCAGTGCGCTCTGTGTGTGGCAAGACGTAACGCCGGTGACCAAATGACATACATTAACTGACACTTGTGCGACCATCGCGAAGTGCTCAAATACAGGATAACTTTCATACTCGAAACTGACTTAGAACATCGTCGGGTCGAAGTGGCCTCCGAATTTTCCCTGTAATTTATACGGTTAAACGGTCAGTTGTGAGGTCTGACACTTTGCACAATGATGGACACACAATAAACTGACTGTCCGTAGGTGCTGCAAGTACATTCTTTACACCCTCCATGCAGCCGTTCCTCAGTGCAGGTTTCCTTCTAACTGCATAACGCAGAGTGGTTCTCGATAAACTAATAGTCCCTTATAGTTAAGGAATTGCCCTCGGTTCCTGAAACACGACCCTTCATTCCGGTGTTCAGAGAATAGGCCCTATCCCGAGTCAAATGAACATAGTGCATGCTATCCCACTCTACGTCTTTAAAATACTTTTTATTAGTATCCTCCCATCTACACTTAGACCTTCCAAGTGACTGTTTTCTTCAAGCTTTACAACCAAATATCATTCTTTTATTAAATATTTTATTGATGTTCTTAATAGTTGAGAAAGACGACGAATCATATACGTAATATGTACGATATTTCAGACACTCATTGCAGATTTTTTATTTGTTGGGGTATGTGAAGGAACGGTTCTGGATAAGGAAGCCTGTGTTTCGCTTTCAGACATCGGTCTGACCTTAAAGGAAAAAGAGGTATATTTCCTCTCCAACAAACAGACCAGCTCATATGAGTAGGATATTATATAGACCTATTTTGAGCTTAATCCAAAGTTTTTCGTTACGTCGTTAAGAGTTCTCGAACAAAACAAACTCTTAAACGCGCCCAGTCCAATTGTGCAGTATAACTTCTATTGGAAGGAACAAGGCGGGATTGACGGAGAAGGATAAAACATAAGAGTTTGTCGGACATATAGATAAAGTAAGTCAGATAATCCCTACGCGAACGCGGAATGGAAACAAGAGGGAAAGAAGGACAGAACGCAAAGACAATAAAACGGACAAAGAAGTAAGAGATCTGAAAAATAGTGTAAAATAAAGCAGAAAAACTATGAAAAGATGATGCAGTAGGTCATAACTGGTCCAGCAAGTGTGACAAGAATACTGGGGGGTAGAACTAAAGGTTTCCGTGTATCTGAAGGGGAGTGCAAGAACCGACACTAGGAACTAGAGGGCTTTGGTTGAAAAAGGAAAGAACCAGATTTGGCGCGTCGACAGATAGGCTACCCAGTCCAGGAAGGAGGCATGAAGAAGAGAAACTAAAAAGAATAAAAAGTAGAAACGAAAGAGAAAAAGAATAATGATTCAACCACGAAAAGTCCTTGCGTAAGTACACTCACTTGCTAGCGCTAAAGAGCTTTCGATCAAGAGGTTCCGAACAAAGTGGCGACCGAGATGGCAGCACTTACTGGCTCAACACGTCCGTCCACCAACCGGTGAGACGTGAAGTCTCGTAAATGAGAACTTCTATAAAAGGTTGATATAATACAGAAAGTACTGTACGTAAACATAAAAATAGAGTTCTTGGGGTCAGAATGGTTTTGTTCTATTCTGGTAAGAATTCGGTTTGTTGACGAAAGAGTGATGGGAAGCAAGCTGCAGTAGTTTGATAATTACGGCTCCAAAACGACATGCAGGATATATCTGTATGTTAATGTAACTTTTACAGAGCTAAACTGCTGTTGTGCCAATATGATGCTGGACTGTTCCTACTGTCCGAAGTAGAGACGCAAAACGTTTCAAGTTCTGGCAGTACTCTCATCGTGAGGCTATTGCTGGCTACTATGCTTAAACAACATAGCAGTTTCTATACATACCATCAGGATTAATATTATAAAATTCTACCTTCTGCTCATGAAGCGTATATGTGTGTTTCTTAAGATTCTCAGACAAACAGCGATCATTTCCCTACATATAATTAAATGACTGGTTTTTGTAAAATAGACAGTATGTTTACTGCCCCGTTCGAAATGTATCTTTTAAATCTCATTCATCTCAATTTCCGTCTTTACGGGGTTAATGTTTTTTAAAATCTTTTTAAAGTTATCAGGATATCTCAATGATGACAACAACTGAGCCAGAATTTTGAAAAGCGAGGACAGGAAATGATTACACTGTTACGGTCGAAAGGGTTTCCTCTTCTCCTCATCTTTCAGAAGTGGCTAGGAAATACCCGCATAGGTACTGAGGAAATTTTACACGGATTAAACAAGTAGGGTCAGGAATCTGATCATTCATGTTCTAGCTAACGTCACTGTTCAAAATTCTTGAAGCTGTATACTCATTCTCAAGTACTTCATCATAGTGTCGTTGTATGTCCTTATATTTTCAGACGCAATTGAAATGTTGAGAAAAATGACTTTTAAATGCATGTCCGTCCATCCGTCTGTGCTTCATCTGTCCATTCGTCTGTCCGTCCACATTGAAAAAATCGGCTCAAACTGGACAGATTTTCGTGAGACATTATTTGTGATTTTATTACGATCTTCGGAGGAAATTTTTTTTTTAAAATGGACAAAAATGTCACATATTTTAGGCGAACGAGGCCAGCATGAAGACTGAAGCTAATCTATGACATTTTGCTGAAGTATTTCTGAACGGAGAAAAGCTTCAAATAAAAATGATACTGTAAATCAGCACCTGTATTTCACGTAAAGCCCACTTCATTTTCTTTTCGCCACTTACGAGATAATTACGAAAAATAGGGCACAGCCAATTCGATCGATCGATCGATCGATTATTACACCGTTTTCTAATCAGATACTAAAAAACTTTTCTTCGGAAGGAAATTTCAAGGTTGTTTTTGACAGCGAAATTTAAGAATTGAAATCAGCGTAGACATAGAAATAAGAGTTTTTTTAAAGGAATGTGCCAAGTTACTTCCATAACCTTAACAAGTTTCCACCACAGATGCACAATTTTGAATATCCGTACAACGCGTGGCCGCTGTAGTTTCAAGAACACAACTTCCTGAGGTAAGTTCAGGATGCAAATATTTCAATTGACCTGAATGCTAAGTTATGTTTGTATTTCCTATCCTGTTGTCTTTTAAGAACCATGTCGAAATTGAAACTAATAACACTATCCTTTCTTCTACGTTTAGACACCCCATATTTTCAGTTTTTCCGGGTAACACCTTGTGTGTATTTCTGATCTCCATTATGCATGCTACATGCCACAAGAGCCTTCTCGAGTTTATCAACGTAATAAAATCTGATGTATTGTGTAAAGCCATGGAGCTGTTCAGTACACATTTTTTTCCGTCCTCCAGATACTTTTCCTCTCTTGGGTCCAAATATTTACTTCGCCACATTTTTATCAATGACACTTTATCAACCTCTTCTTTTGAAGTCCACACTCATGCAAAAAAAAATGTGTCCCCAAATTACTCAGTAACACAGTGTCACAATCGGACAGTCTGGTATAAATTTTCTTTGTGTTTCAAGAAAATTAAATTAAATTACATTAAATTACATATTTAATTTATTATGTGTTTATACATCGCTGAGAGATATTTTTAAAATGTTTGTCTGCTCTTTAAAACCTTACAATTATTTAATGAAAGATGACAGTATAGTATTTTAGGAGTTTTTTTCTGTTATATATTATGTATAATTTAATAAAGGATTTTGTGTTTCCTAACACATATGTAACAGAGAACACCAAAACGTGCATTGAAATTTAGTCCGTCGTGTTGCCATTGAGTACTGTAGCCACTGACATGTGCAAGAAATTCTGTGGAGCTTTGGGTGTGATGGAACCCTCATTACCAATATTATTACTAATATTAGTATCAAAATAAATTCCTTGATGCAAGTGTTACTTTATACTGATAATGGAATCACGTCATGTTCTGATTGTATAACATAAATACAAAAAACTAGCAGATTATGAGGCGTTTGTTTAGGGTTTGGTATTTGAAGGATTTCATCGGTTATCCACGGTGATTCCTGGAGCCACAACTGACAAAGAATCTATAAATTGGTTTGGATTATGACTAGCATAATGTAGTCTGTAACGAGCAGAACAACAGGTTACAACGGAAACTCACAACCTTCCTCTTGTTCTTAGACCGGAGAAGATCAACTTTCTCGGGCACTTTGCACTTGGTTTTGAAGCTGGCTTGTCAACGACTAGCCTCAGTTGTCTTAATATGAGATTTTGAAAGGAGTAGCGCTGGAACGGGCTTCTTGCTGATTTACGCTGCTTTTTAGCATTCCACCTTTGGCCAATACTGCTGACCTCACACTGTGCAATAGCACTGACCAGGCAGTACATTTTCGCATCTTCGGTCCTTACGTTGGGGTTTTTTACTGCACAGAACATTTTTTGATCAGAATTTAGATGCGTTAAAATTTATTTAATAATCTTACGCCGATTGTTTAGAGATCATATAATTTATTTACTTCTTGTTTACTTGTAGACGATGTAACTTCGATTACATTATTAGCTTTCAAGAATAGGGTAATTAGTATATAATAAATGGAAAGTGTGTGGAACTTAGCGGTTGTGAACTAATTTAATGTTCTACAACTGGAGGAAATGAGATAAGCCCTCGGAAATCTAATTCGGGATAGCCGGACCGAGAATTAAATCCCGTACGCTCTGAAGAGGATAGATGGTATTACCACTCAACCGTAACGTTTGGTCATACTGTCATGCCAAGTGAACTTCGACGGACTGTTTTACACGCGGTTAAATCCTATATATATATATATATATAACTTTTAATTGAACTGCTACAACTAGAGGCAGTGCACATATTTCCTTGTAACACGAAAGTCCCTTCAAATTTTTTTTTTCTTGCGTTTTTTTGGAGAGGTATGGGGTCAAACCCAACCAGTGATGGTGAAGAATTGCCCGGTCATGTACCGCGTCACTCCACACGCCGTACCGACGCCTGCAATCACGACGCGCATCGTTCTATCCGACCCCTCCCGCCGTTTCATCTTGCCCATTCCACCCACCAAACATCAACTGCCCTTTCTTTCTTCGTTTTAGGCCACTCTCCACAACAAAGCCCTAGTTCTTATCCTGATAGGTACTTTAGTAGGATTATTCCACACAACTCCTTGTAGGCAGTTTACCGAAAGGAGAAAATACATACCAGAGAATGAACAGTGAGCCTGTTCTATGAGACAAGTTGCAATTCTGATCCATGTACCGTACAAAAGCCTACGCTTAGCCATTCAGTAATAATGCAACTGTCAGAGTTCTTTATGGTTAATGGTTATGAATGTAACACGTAAGTGCAACGCGAGACCACAATTAGAATATACCTGTGCTGTAGATTCTCTGCAGTTTCGGAAGTTTCCGACTAAATATTGTATATCGTACATATTCAGTTATTTACAGATCCATCTCCTCTTGTGATATAGAAGGCTATATCACTGAAAAGTGTACCTGTGAAAATCGCAAGTAAATGTGGGGACAACTCTACATTTTACAATCATACAAGGCTACGCGAATTATTTGTATGAACGGCGGTAACTGTTTGTGTCAGTATTACTGCCCCACCGTAACAGAACAAATGCCATTAGGTAGCAGCACCCTTCAGTTCACGGACTCTACCTTGTCTTTTGCGTTTCATACATGAATTGAAACCTTCTCAAGTTACTTATATTTGGCGAAATTTGTTTTTAACGATTTGTTGTTGAAATTAAAAATAGCTTTATGTTGGTATAGGCATTAATGTTACTTAGAAGGGATGGTCCGAGAGATACTGTATAATGTTTTGGTGCTATATTAAGCACCATGGAAAAAAGACTTACTAGAGAATGGTGATGTAGCTCAATGCATTCTTAACCACGGTGCCTTATGTAGGTAAGCCATCGGCTTCCCGCTCAGTCCGCTTCATTACGGACAAAAAACTGCCATTACCCACAAAATAGTAGGCTGGGTGTAGCCCAGAGCCGGTTTTGACGTTTTGGGGAAAGGAAAGTTTTTCCCCACACTGGGACGTAAACCTCGACTTCTCATTAGTGGACCTGCTCGTAGCAGCCTAGTGACTATAACAAGCTGAACTGTGCCTAATCCAAGGCACTGACTGCTCGTAGCAGCCTAGTGACTATAACAAGCTGAGCTGTGCCTAATCGAAGGCACTGACTGCTCGTAGCAGCCTAGTGACTATAACAAGCTGAACTGTGCCTAATCCAAGGTACTGACTGCTCGTAGCAGCCTAGTGACTGTAACCTGCTGAGCTGTGCCTAATCCAAGTCACTGACTGCTCGTAGCAGCCTAGTGACTATAACCTGCTGAGCTGTGCCTAATGCAAGGCTCTGATAGAGCGCTAACAAAAATACTGTGACAAAAAGTAAGCGAAACTTACAAAACAGGATTTCACATGTCTGAGCTAGCCTGTCACGGTGCTGAAAAGTTACGAGGTACACTGCATCAAATTATAGCTTGACAGCGGATTGTGTTGAGTTCAAGGTAGAATGTGGAGGTAGGAAGTCGCTTTTACCGAGAAAAGTGAGGCAAACTTCGGACTTCCTTAATTATTCCGAGGTTTTCCATGGATTTTCTCATTTCTTGAAAATACTTTGGGTTTAACTTCAAAGGGGACATTTCCATTTCTAATTCTACCAATCAATGTTTTAGGCCTATATTATGACTTGTTGAAAGCGTCGATCAACAGCAAATACAGAAATAAATAAAGTAAACATTCGTAGACAACCTTCCAGGTGCCAACCCCAAAAGGCAACACACTAAAATACAACACAAAACTGGGTTCAGAGTAAATAAAATATTCTCTTCAATTCTGAGAACCAAGCGTTTATGAAATTTGACAGTAAATATCTCTGTTATTCTTCCTTTGAAAAACAATGAACAAAGAAAAAAATAAAGCCGATTAGCGCGGGACTGCCAGCACAAATATATACCTGCACAAGTTACTGCTAAATTTTCACTTTATTAAATAGTAAAAAACTAAAATACAGAAGAAGCTGTACAAACTCGACAGACATACACTAAATTTGTAACAAAGAATTGATTTTTTACTTTATTCATTTAAAGCATGAATTTCATTTCTTTATTAAAAATGAGCCTATACCTGGATGTAAACACACTGTCACAGTTACAAAGAAAATTTCTCAACGTCGTTGAGCAAACTAATCGCTCTTTGTTCTAAAAAAAAAAGAAACGCCTAAATGCACAAAAGCCTGATTTTTAAACATCAAACCAATAGGCATGTTTAATTTAGAGCACAATTCTGCAATGAAATGTGGAGACTTAATTTTAAGTGAGCAAGTAAAATTATTGACTTTTCAACTCAAAGCGTAAATACTGTCGGTGACGTCATTGACTCCTTTACACACGTACATATAGTACATGTTTAGAGGAGCAGCAGTCTCATGTGTTTGATCCTTTATACTGTATACGATTATATTATCATTATTATTATTATCATCATCACATCCGACAATCTGTATGCTGTGAGGATGGCAGGCTGCACCCCCTTTTCGAGCTTACGTAATAATAAAAACCAATATTACGCCGGGGGTTGCTTGGGGTATGAGCTAGCCCTGTGCAGAAACCCAGCACTCCACTGGGCCGGGGGCTAAATGGACCAACCATGGTGGGACATCGAGCAAGAGGGGTGAAGGGGGCAGAGAGGACATGTTAATTGAAAGCTTTGTTACGATTCACAGGACAAAGGGGTACAGTCACAGGGTGATCACCGCGTGTATACATACTCGAGAGTAAATAATTGTTATTTCAGCGGGTAATAAACATGTGCGATTATGGCCAGAGATCTTTCGAAACACACACACACACACACACACACACACACACAGCTCGGATTATATAGGTTCGAATGGTAAGACTGGTTGAGGGTAGTGTTGTCGGTAGGACTACTGAGAGGACAGAGGCCGAAACCAGGACGGAGGAGATTTTCTCAGGTACTAACTGGGGCCAACCCAGTTTACATTTAAATGTGCACCAGGTTTTCTTCATTGCCGTAAAGCTGCCAGAGCGTGACGTTGGCCAATCACCTCTATCTAGCGGCGAGGTTGAGTCAAAATGGAGCTATACCCTACATCTAGCAACCCTCTGTGCACCCATTAGATTTGCGAGACAACTTTATCTTAATTTTAACGAATGGCGGGATTCCAAGTAAATGATGAATTGGGTAATGGTAGAGGTCATGACTTAATTTGAAGTACTATCAGAGAATTCGCTTCGAGGGACTGACGAAATTAACAAGAAACCTCTCGGCCATTGTAGCCGACGTTTCCACCTCTCACCAAATATCAACCTAACGGCGATGCTATGAAGACTGCTGCTTTCTGAAATCTAACGTGTTTGCAGACTGGTAAAATTTTACTTAAGTTTCGAAGCAATGTACTGACTCCACCTTCAGGATTGAGTATCATGATGTAATATACACCAACCTAACGCTTGTGTTCTACATTGATACCTAACTTGTGTCTATTCTCATCTCTGGAAAAACATCAGGACAGAATAGGAGTTGCTGTTTAACTGCATTACGCTCACCTTCCGCTCTTGCACAAATCACTTTGTTTGGTCGCGCAGTAGATCACACGTAGGACCTGCATAACTCCACCTTTCACTGTTACCATCTTCTGGTGCATCTGTAATTGACTGAAATTGTCGTGTTGTTTCCACGGAAACGAGAGAGTAACGGACAGACATCTCGACAGACACACAATATTCTACCGAAGAGTAATGAGATAAGATGATTTATAATAATTGGGAAAATACCCGCTAAAAAGTGAAAGGTAAAATTCGATAAATTCCACCTCCAGCTATGTTTCCACGGATATCCCCTCTACCGATCCGCTGCCACGTGTTCATGTCCTTGAGGGACACTTTGAGAACACGATTACACTGAATGTTCACGCCGTAAACTACAAAGCGCATAATAATAATAATAATAATAAGTTCTTTTAACAGAAATACAGGACCAAGTCACACTAACAAGAAACTACAAGAAATATATTTTGAAGCAACCAGACACCGGATGAGCTAAGCAGAAGATGTGGAAAAGAATCGGAGACAATTTGACACATTACTGCAGCATGTGAGCAACTAGCACCTATCGAGTATGTAAAGAGACATGATGGACTAGCCAAAATTATCCATCAGAAACTGGCAGAAGCAGCCGAATTTATTGAAGTTAAAAACCCTTATTATAAATACACACCTGCCAATGTACTGGAGAATGAAAATTTCAAGCTGTACTGGAATCGCAGCATACTTATGGACAAAACAATACCTTTTAATCGACCTGACATAACTTTTATGAAAAAGAAAACAAAGAACTCCTCTTTGATAGACATAGCTGTCCCAAATACACATAATCTCTCCAAAATAATAACCGACAAACAAAACAAGTACAAAGAACTGGCGAATGAAATATGTGCTATGTGGAAGCAAAAGGCAACACAGGTGATCCCGATAGTAATATCATCGACGGGAGTAATTCCAAAGTCACTGTCACAAAGTTTAACAAAACTTAACCTGCACCCCAATACACATATACAACTACAAAAATCTGTAATTCTTGGCACATGTTCAATTGTAAGAAGATTTTTAAACTACAAATAAGGCCACCGAGCCTAATCCTGTCGATTACTGCATCCCAGGATAGGTGAATATTTCCCAGCCAAAACTGAGAAGTAAGAAATTAGATGATGATGATAATAATAATAATAATAATAATCTAGAGCTACTTTTGTTTGTTAAATTTCGACATTCTGGAATGTCGAATATAATAATGCAGTTTATTGCTGCCGCCTGATGCCTCCAGCAGTAGCTGATTTTTCTGCATTTGTTTTCTACGGAAACGATGTAACAACGAAAGGAAAACTGCTAATTATAAAATGATTATCTGATTTAATAAGTCACATACACAAAATATCTAATTTAAATACATATAATAATAATAATAATAACCGTTGTTTGTGAATCAATTTCGGTCTCAAATGTTTAGAGGTATTTTTAAAATTTTTTTTATGTCCTACGGCCTAAACACCCGTAATCACTGAATCACACTACAAGACGAAGAGCAGTTTCTCACATAATAATTAATATGGAATTCAACATTGTGTGCAAGTTACTTACAGCGGGAACATGTCTCAGGCTTTACTGACTGCGCAGTGTTAATTGTTGTAAAGTCATGAATTTTTTAGAGTTTAAACACAAAAAGTAAAGATTATTTAACAACGTGAAAATTCTTACAAATGTTACGCACATCCAGGCTGTCCGGCTCTCATTTGCCATTCCTATCGATGTCAAACTTCTGCCATATCAGCCCTGCTTGGGGCTGACAGTATGTCAGGTAGATAAGAAATTTCACATCGTTTATACGTCTTGACGGTTCTTTACTTTGTATTCAACAGCCGTCTCAGGACCCTGATCCGACTCAGACAAATCTAGCACAAATATCATTCTCCATATCTTGAGAACCATTTGAATGTTATCTTATTATTTACACCGAAGTTTCCCAAGTGGTCTTTCTGTTTTTCCTTTTCTGTTGCGTGTATATTCAATCTCATCTTCCAGAACTTAATTATCTTAATAGCATTCAGCGATATATATATATATATATATATAATTCTGCTTCTCATTTAATTTTCTCTCTCCTCTTCTTACTTCCTTGCTCTAAGGCCTAAATATTCCTCTCCGGATCCTTCATAACAGATTAAACGAAGCAAAAATTACGAAAGAGATTTCTAGAGATAACTGGAGAAAAAATTCTGAACTAAAGACAAAAAGGAAAGAGATAAGTAGGGCGTCCGTGTGAAAGATGGACGCTACAGTAAGCCTACTGTAGTCGGAAGAAAACAATAACCAATACATGAATATTCTAATTATGTTAGTAATAATAATGGTGAGAGTACACTAATTAAAATTAACAAACTCATTTCGAAGAGGAAATAACACCGGTCGTTTTTCCGCCAGGTGTGAAGTTGACTAGCTGTGCAACTGGCTATTCTCCGCCATCTAGTGCAGAGAGTGAAAGTGCTCGTATGTGAGCTTGTACATTTGCTTCCCTGTATTCTGTCATGGTGTGGATCTTAATGAATTACGTGGGGAGGAAGCTGCACCTTAATGGAAACTTACTGCAATATCAGAATATCCACGATCGAAATAATTTAGTGTTTCCCAAACTGCAGTTGATTCACACTTGCTCTATATAGTGGCCTTATGGAAAATAATTTGGTACCTATGCACCAAAATACACGGCGTCACATCCCAAAAGACCGTTATATTAATAGTCACTGCCATGAAAACCTCAAATCTCAAAGTTTTGTTTTAAGTGTTATATAAAATGCTGTCTTCTGTGCAGTTTTCTCTGTTTCTCCTGTTTTAGTCTGGTTGGCTACAACTTAACTGCAAGCGGTTTTTGTTGCACATAAATCGATCTACACAGTGTATAACTTTTTATGTTTTGTGAAGAGACGCCACGATAGTAATAGAAAAGACGTGTCATTCATATACATTCTTTACAAGAGATTTTATCAAAAAAAATTGAATGAATAAAAACTTAAATTGATCTTAACAAAAAACTTTTGAAATACGCTTGTGTTCGTGAGGTACCGAGTCAGAATTTTTCAAGGGACCCTGATTATCATTTTGATTTTCTCTGTGGTTCCCCTCGGACCTTCCAGGCAAATGTCGGTGCAGTACCTCTATTAGAGCACGACTCTCTACTTCACAGTCCTTTGTAAGTCACCGTTATGAAAACATCCTACCCTTGATTCTGTGTGTTCTGATACTGACAGCGCCTAAAATAAAACTTAAACAACTGAAGCAAATGTTTTCTGCATGATTTATAGCAACATTTTATTCCCGCTAACAGCTAGGTTTACGAGTTCATTGGAAGCTGCCACTTGTTTCTAATGACCTGAAAAGAGTGCCTATAGCAAGGAAATGGGATGCGGTGCGATCCATTACATAGCTACAGCAGCTTTCCCGGTGGTTCGGTCGGTACGGTAGAAACCTGCAATGAGCTGTGCACAGTACCCATAATAAACACATGCTGCATACCCCAAGGGAAAACACCCTTATTGCCGACGGGACTGTTTGTCGACCGACACATGTAACTTTCCTATTGTTTATTTTATTTAAAAATATGTGTATGGATTTCACCTGGAAAGTTTCAGACTGAACAAAACTTAGACCTATATTAATAGTTCAGTCCAGTAGCTGTTCTTTCGAGTGAACTAAAACAATTTTATTCTGATTCATCCCGTTGAGTTATATTACACTGAATAAAAACGAAGTATTAGTGTCAAAATATGTTTAATGTTTGTCATCAACGCTACATGTTTCGGTTCAACGAAATCTCATCGGGCATTACTTCGCAAAAATATTTTTAAAAAGCCAAAGTACATGTGCAATGTGAATAGTCGTTTAGTGAGATCTCACTAATTTAAAAATGTTTATTAAAATGCACATGTATAACTTTGGCAACAGTTAGAGGTAAACTGTTAGCTTCACACTTCTGTCGCTCATTGGACGCGAGATTTATTGAAGCCCAGAATCCGTTCGGACACTTTAAAATAGAGAATAAATCTTTCCTTGTTGAGAATTCAAACAAGATTTCTTGGTCTGATCGTCTATTGTCCCCTTTTCCATCCCGCGGATTCGAGAAACTGTGTTCCTAAATTACCAATGCTTTTTCTCTCCGCACTTCGGCCCTGAAAATAGGGTAAACTATATTAATCCGAATTGTAAAGGACAATTCCAAATGGTACAAAAACCATAAGTGAAGATTAACATTCGTGTGTGCAGACAATTTCAGCTATTACTTTCTTAATGTTTTACATTTTAATTGTTCAGAGACAAGATGTTTATTTTCACGCCACTTCCGGTGGCCATCATGTTGTAGTTGCGTGTAACAGAACATAATACCTGACAGGTAGATTATGAAGTTCCGATTTTAGGTATTTTCTTGTTATAAAAGTAATCTCTCTCACACCTCCAGATTTAGCCTCCACGACTACACGTATAACACCACCCACTTTGTAATTTTCCTTTCCGTAGCTAACAGGAAACAAGATTCCTCCCTCAGTATTACTAAGCTTCGGAACTAGGTTCATCGCCTTGTGTGTCGAGTTGAATATAAGTTTTCAGAGACTAATCCTGGTCCAGTAATCGAGTAAGACCCCTCTAATCGACAGAGCTGAGAATTTATTTACCAAACCTTCCATGTGGGATAAGAAAAACACTTTTATGAAACATTGTGTTGTGTTCAGAACATTAGAAAAGTTCAGAAACTCAGTAATGCTAAGAGTAATACACTATTATCAGAACTACGGAGACACTTTCAAACACGCTTAGTTTCTAATGAAAAACTTCCTGTATGGTTGATCACAGCCTCCCGCTTGGCGCCTGCAACAGTGTGTTCATGGGTTTGAAATCAAGCCAGGAGCAGAGATGTTTGTCTGCAAAGAATTTTCGAAATACAGAAATGGGTCAGCATTGGTCCGCAAGCACCACTGAAGGAAAATGAAAAGAAGAAGAAGGAGGAAGAGGAGGCGGAGGCAAAAAAGAAGAAGGAGAAGAAGAACTTACTTCAAGCGACGAAGCAAATGCTTTCTATTGTGAGCAGCATAAACCTATAATATAAAAATAAATTTAAAAGTCATATTTCCATCTATGAAACGTCTATAATATGAATTTGAATAAATCCCTTAAAGCAGTTGCTTTCAAATTCTTATATCTGTGGAATCCTTGTGACTAAAAGTGAAATTTCACAGAGTCGCTGCATAGTAGAAGCGTACTTTCCTTGCGCTAATATTAAAAAGTCTCTCAAAATATAAACTTTATTTTTTTTTATAAAAATGAAACTTTAAACGCTTATGAAAACAAAAGTTTATTTGTATTGATTTACACTAGAAGTATACCCAGCGCCCATTATACACAAATAAGGGGGGGGGGGCAGAATAAAAAGTATCATTAAAGTTTATCAAAATTATATTTAATAATTTCATTACAAATGGATGTGTTTGCTGAACCCATGAATTAGCCCATAGAATTTCAGATTTCGGCGAAACGATGTTCAACGCCACTGCCCCAGGCAATGTATAATGAGGTAAAAATACAGTAATAATCTGGAGCAGTATAAATCCACATTTGGCGAAAAGTATCATCTCATGTGTGCCACGTTATTTGTGGGGCAGGATATTATGCCCTTCTACTTCTTTGTCGGTGGTTTTTCGCTGCTCGCACCTCTTTTAAAGTCGTCCTTATAATAATCTTTCGGGGTATGGGGTGCATTTATCAAATCGATATGTGTTATGTTTATTTTGAAATAAATAAACTAAGTGATGTAATGTTTAATTAAATTCTTAATTTATACATTTAACCACTTTGGTAGATAAATCTATTGGAGTACAACTGTCCAATTTGTACTGTGGTGAGTAAAATTTGCAATTTATTACTCACACCATAGTTCGGTTAAAATATGTTCTACTTTTCCATCCTGCAGACTGAAAGAGCTTCTAGATAACTTCTTCTACACCATGTAACATGTAGTAAACGTAAAAATTTAAATAAAATTATTTATATGTGTTAAACTATTCAAGTAGAAAATAATTTTTTAAAAAATTCAAGGAATAACTAGAATGGCATGATGCAAATATTTCGACGTAACCGTGTTTCAGAATCCGTGAAACAAATGAGCATTGTCGTTTATGAAGACTAATTCTGATTGGTTATTCAACAGCAGCCAAATTTTGGTAATTTTGGCCGTGGGTGAGAGGGTTTGGAACCATCATTCGTCATTTTACTGAGATGTGGTTTCGAGACTGTGGATTGTTATGTAGTATGTATGCTACCTTAGCGACGGTATGCGCTTTCAGAGTGGGTGGATTTTGAGTGATCCTACTACAAACGGAGGCCTATTAGTACTTCAGATTTTCAAACTTGGAGTTATGAGTATCTTCAGCGTGACTATCTAATAATTTCCGGGTTGATAGCACCAAGGGTCGAAACTCAAAAACTTTGGAACTGGGAGGTCTGCTGATTTCTCTCGCCGTTTGACTTTACTTCTTCCTCGCTTAAAGATTGTCTTTGTACGTGACCTCCTGAAAGGGGGACTTTATCTTCCCTTGTGTACTTGAATTATGGGGTTAAGGCTTAAACCTGCATGTGCTACACATGTGTTCAGTTGCCCTTTCTTATAAGTTCCCGAGACTTGGTTCGTATTAGAATCACTACTGAATGTCCGTTAAATTGTGCGACCTCGGGAATGGAATTTTTAATGTCACAAGTAAGACGCAAGACTGTTACTTTCGGTGGTCCTGTGTTAAGTGCATCTTACTTTCCATTTAGGAGAAAGTAAATCATTGTAAATGATTAAGGTCGGGGTAATCAGTCCTACGAATTCTAATTTAAAGACATGATTATTATTTTGGTGAATGTGAATTATCATGTACGCTCTAAAATTATACGACATTCATTAAATATCTAAATCGCAATGGTAGCTATATGTCAGTCAGCTTGTGTAGCGCTACAGGCCAAGACAGCTCAGGACTGTTCTTTCCGCAAGCTATGAACTTGTTAACTATAGGTACGACGCGACTTATCAATCACAAACTGCGTTTTCCCTCTAAAGATTATGTGTTTCTTATGACTGTCAGAACAGACAACAATTATCTCTCTAGTCACCACCAGCAGCTTGCTATTTGTAATGGATACTTTTTTATTTTGTCCGAAACAGGAACTTAATTTCTTATATTATTTGGAGCAATTTTGGTTTTAAAAGATAAACGAAATATTTGTAAACGATACAAAGTTATCAGTAAGCCCGCTTGTAAATATTATGTGAAGATGCATTCCTTCCTCGCAGTGAACTTTCTGTCTTCATTACAAATGAAAACTTTTTAATGTTGCTTAAGGAAATAATCTCCCTTCCTAGCGAGAATCATGAGAAACAAGTGTAATATGTGGAAAAACAGTGGTTTCAGATGTTGAAGCAGGTTATATAAAGCTTCATTTCAAAATGTGTCAGAGAAGTATAACTACTGAAACGTTAGAGAATAAACAGACAGAATTTATTTTATTTTTACCAGCTGGTCCCTTCTTTTGACCGCCTCTGTGGTCTAGTGGTCAGAGTTTCTGGCTACAGATACAGAGGTCCCGGGTTCGATCCCCGGCGCTACCAGATTTTCTGAGTAGTAGTGGGTCTGGAACGGGGTCCACT
>Ga0123354_10003516_pt1 | contig 21670 bp, 7 predicted proteins | sample TergutLab28metaG_2_FD_97872 | JGI IMG/M metagenome (GOLD analysis project Ga0123354, IMG submission 97872) | Labiotermes labralis P4 segment gut microbial communities from Petit-Saut dam, French Guiana - Lab288 P4 | ecosystem: Host-associated > Arthropoda: Insects > Digestive system > Gut ... | reverse complement strand
AATTAGGTGTTTTTTAACACGTATAAAAAACCTTTTTTGGGGGGGGGGGCCGTTTTTTTTAAAAAAAAAACTCCCCACCCCCCAAAAGAGTTTTTTTTTTTTTTTTAAAAAAAAAAAAATAAGAATTTTTTTTTTTTTTTTTTTGCCTAAGAAAATGTGGCTCGTTATGAAAACTTCCGGTTAAAGTCCATAACTCAAGAGAAATTTTGACGGGTTGACTGCTAAATGTTGGCAGCAGGTCTTGCTTCATCGACCACGCAATCTGTTAGTTGTCCACACCCAATGTCATTTCAATTTCAGAAGCTGTTCAAGTATATCTATGTTAACAAAGTCCTGAATTATAAACAGTGCATTCTCCACTCCCTGTTGGCAGCACAGCACGAAGAAAAGCATCAGTAGCTAAAGAATATATACAAAATGGCGGCTTGCTTGGTTCCCTTCGGGTAGCAAACGCCTTCCCTCTATCGTAATCCCGTAAGCTTTCGTCTTAAATTATGGGCGGCAGAGGAAGTGAAGGTATAATAAATTTAAGACAGAATCCTCCCCTCGTTCCAACTTCTTTTTTTCTCTCGCGAGACTAGACAGATATGGGGTGTACGTTGTTCGGGTTAAGTGAAGGGGTGGAACTAGCAACGACAAGGAGAAGAAACCTCGTTTAAGTATAAGAAGGATCAGGGAGAAACCCATTCCACAAGAAGATAATTTGGAAAAAAAAAAATATTCCTTAGTTACATAAAGCACCTTCAGTTTCAATGGACAATATAGGCACTTGAGAGGCTACTACCATTTTGTCTTACAAATATTTTTCTCGTGCACAAATTTATAGAATGTATTGAAGAATGTTTACATTTTAAGTCATAATAAACTGCAGACATTTCCTTCTAAATTCAAAAGTTCTTCGCAGAGAACTGCTTCCACCTCATTAACAAATTTATTAATTACATCAACTATTCTTATTACGGGAAATGTGTTTATTCATATTGAACAAGTATTAAAAATATGTTGCTCCTGTTTATTTAGCACTGGTCTGTGAAATGTCATACGGGAGGCCAAAATGATCTGCCTTTCTAACCTATCACTGTGGTTGAAGTATTCAAGGAATTTAAATCAGAGGTGGGCTAGAATGAATCCCGAATTTTTCTCTAATTTTAACAAACTGCAATGAATTTTTTCAAGCAGCATTAAAAAGAATATTTGTCCTAAATACCAACATAGTTTTCGAAGCGTCATTTAAAATCACAATGAGAATTCGAGAAGTAAAATTTATCAGTAACAAGTTCCTTTACTGTCATGTGAGAAAACATAAAAATGAAAATATATAAAGTTGTCATTCGCCGGAACTTTCTCCCATAGACCTAAGTATTCACTTCTTCACATATTCCAGTCTCTAAATTCAAGTATTTCTAAACATTTTTACTGTTATAATCCGGCAAACGAGTTCGTCGAAATGAACGAAAAATGTTCTACGCAAATATACTTAGCTTTCTAAATACACGAATGTTGTGAAAATTATAGAATGTATAGACGTCTCTATATTCACGTTATTCCTTACAGTTTCTTCTAAACAAACAACCGTCATTGATCACTTCGATAACAAAGATTTACCTCCCACGAATATTCCAAGTCTTACACGAACTAAAGTCCTTTGTTGTTTCACCTCCTACAGCTCGTATGTAACAAATATATAACATAAATATAAAATTTAATGTCTATATATTTTAATCGAGGTTTCAGAATAATACCACGTATTTTAAACTTGTTTTATTACTTATTTTTATCCTTGCACCATGTATTCCATAGGTTATTTAATTAAACACACCAACACAAGCATATATATATATATATATATATATATATAATTTAAAAAGTCTAAAATTTACATTAAAACATTTAACACGCTCCTCCGTGTTTCGATCACACGATCATCTTCAGGGAACATACATTGTTCCTTGCTAAAGATATAATTTTAAAAATAGAGTGAATTACTTCGTTATGTTAACTTTGGTGCTGTGGCAGCATGTCGTGTTTTTGTGTGCATACGACGCACAATCATAACCAGGCTCATTCTAAAGAGCGCACGACTCACACACAAAAACACGACATACTGCCACAGCACCAAAGTTAACATAACGAAGTAATTCACTGAATGTTTTAAATTATTTTATTGCTTTTTTAAAATATATATTTTTTTTAAATTTTCCGCTAAATTCGAATAAAATATTTGGTTTTAAATTAGACTACATGTCTTACACATTACAAACCTAATATCTCAATTCTTATTACTGTAGTCCTAAAGTCGCATACAAAGTTTTTCTCTCGATATTTTAATAACGCGTTACTTTATGTTAGCTTTCGTAAGCAGCAACATATTTGTGTTGTGACAAAAATTTTGTCAATTCAGTTGAAACCGGAGGTTTCGTTTTTTCACCTGTATTGCAAACAAAGTCGGACATGTACTTTTACAGTGCCAGAAAGTTTTAAGTATGTGCTGAAAATAGGAGGCTTCAGTAGTCTTCGAGTATATTCCAAAGAACAAAGTTTTTAAATTCAAAATCTGGGGCACGCAAGCATTACATTTTGCTTCTTTTTCATTTTTTCGAATACCGCAATGTATAGTGAATATTTACGATTTTATTGGCCGTAAAGTCCATGACACAATTTTCGCTGAAACGTTTTTTTTTCGCTTTTACGAATATTTAAGTAGTTACTACCTGGTGAGGCACAAAAACGTATACTATATTTCTGTGAGATTTATCCCGTACTTGTTACGATTTAACTGGAAAGGAACTTTGCCACCATACTTTAGTATGACTTCCCGATATGGAATTTCATAATAATCCTTGTATTTTGTGTCGAGTTATTATTGCATGCGGGAGGATGAAGGAACAGAACCAGATTAGTTGGCGATCCGCAGAGTTACAAGCGGGTCTGCAAGACAGAAAACCGTTTAAAATATTTTCATGTGTACTATTTCTTTTTTCGACAACCTCTGGAATGTGACCTGATGTGAGTGGATGTGGGCTGTGTCGATGGGGACAAAACATCCTATCGGTATAACGAGATACAAATTTTCAATATGTCAGTGGGTTTGCACTGACAGAGGAAGGGGTCAACTGATGTAAAGATTCGGCTTGTAAAGGAAAAGGAAATAATTTCGGTGGCTTACAATTGGTCGTCGACGTTTGACCGCGGAGACTTGGGTTTAATCCCAAGGCGCTCCATATGGGATTTGTGACGGACAAAGTGTTACTTACATTGGTTTATCTCCGAATACCTTGCTATACACGTTTCAGTAACATTCCACCAATATTCTGTATACATCCGTTCATCTACTTTTGATAATGCATTATCACACTAAATGAGAACGTCGTTAAACAGTACAAAAAGATAGTGGAATAAAAGCGGAATAGGATTGGTTTACTCATGATTTGTTAAAGCTATACTGAGGAAGAACTAGATTTGAATCTTTGCAAATTTAGGCCACGTAAAGCATCTTTTGCCTTTTCTTAGTGCAGCCAAGGTACTTTCATAAAGATCTTTCACACGAACCACGACAGTCCCGTTCTCTAAGTCTCGGCGATTTAACATTCATTTACGTTTGTATTTGAAAGTAAATACTGCGTAGGTGATAATATCTCAGTAAATAAGCTGTACGAATTCTACAAAAAAATTTCTACTTATGTAGACAACACTGCAATGATTGCAGATGTCTCTTAGCTTCGTGACGTCGCTTTGTTACCAAAATTGCTATTGATTTGTGATATTTCATAAGCCTATAACAAGACTTCAAATAATTTAAGAAATTTGCTTAGAATTTACATTTTTTAAATAAAAGTACGTGACTTGTAAAAAAAATTTGTTCAATTCTGATTATAGTGATAAGTATTTATAAGTTTCCTTACATTTACGTTCGTCTATGTGGGTACGTTGCAGGCTACCTTGCCCCATGTCACATTACACATACGTTTAACTTTCCACCCTCATTCTGTTTAAATCCCATTATTTTGCTATAAGCAAATGCAGGGTTACGACTGTACGACAATAGACTTCTAGGTTTTAGGTTTCTTTCAGTAAGAAAAGCGAAGGTTTCGAATATGTTGGAAACTAATCCTTTGTTTACTGCTGTCAAACACAGTTTACTGTCATGAAGACCCTCTTCTACACAGAATTCCAACTTTGTAATATAACAGCATTGCTCTGAAGTTTGAATAAAATCTTCAAGAGGATTTCAAACGAATGACCAAAGAAATGTTAACATGAAAATAACCCAGAATTCCGGCGGCTTTATAGACTTTCGGCAAACAAAAGTGGGGTTATATTGCTCTTATAAATCCTGGCTGTTACGAGGATGGTGTTTACAGTGACCTTGGGCCTCATGTTGATGTAAGGTCAACAAAAGGCGTCAGACACTTGTTAGTGAGCCTGGCAGTTTGGTCGATGACTCCACCAGAAACTTTCTTCCTATTACCTTGGTGGTTAGTACTGTCTGCAAAAAATAGCTAATAGCTTGGCTGAAAAGCTTGCAGGAGTAACACAGCCAGGAAGAAGATATCTAAGAGCAGTGGCGACGATAAGTAAAACCTGGTCCAGTGTTTCTGAAACTTTCCATGCCCTTGACTTCCTTAACATGTGTGGTGAAGTGAATTGGTTGGCAGGGCACGAAGAGCTTCCAAAGCGAAAGGTGGTTGGCTCTTGTGAATGCGGTAACGAACCTTTGGGTTCCATAAAAGGAGGGAAATTTTTTTTTTGACTAGCTGAGAACCGGTTAGCTTCTCAAGAAGGACTCTGCTCCCTGGAGTTAGTTGGTTGGTTAGTTAGTATCTAATAAAGCCTGGCGTGGTAGATACATGAATTACGCAAGTGAAAAATATTGTCACAACCGATTCTGAGAAATTATTGAATTATTTATGTGAAGAGTCTGAGAAAAATTACGAAAATTAAATCATGATGAAGTACATTCAAGCCAAGTTTCTAATACAGGAATTCCAGATGAAGCAGTAGGAGCGTTAACTACTCCCCCGTGACTTTCAGCAATGATACACAGGAAAGCTGCTCTCATATTTTATCAGTGTTTCGCACTGAATGTAGTTGGTTAAATTTTATGGTTGCGCTCATTTGCTCATAGGATTAGAAAAACCTATGTCTAACCTCGTTTAGACAAAAAAATTGTACTCTAAAAGTGTTTGTACTGTATAGAACTGTAGCTTTACAGATTTTAAAATACAAGGACAAAGTATTGTTACAGAATAACAGCTCTATTAGACTATCAAATCCGCTTTAGGCCAGTATATTTTCTTTAGTCATTTCATATAAAATTCCAGCCTTATCACGTGAAGGAACGATAAATGGACGGAGAAACATCCTCTTCCGCGACACCTAAAGGCAGTCCACACAATCAGAAATCACTCTCGACTCTTTCTGATCCAAAAGTTTTCAGATTCCCTTGTCATTTTTCAGTGCTATTATCAGCCAGTGCTTCTGCTTGCTTGTCCACAACTGAATGGCAGAAATGCGGTTATATCCTATAAATGTTTCACAGCTCCGACAGGTCCCATAATTTGTTTGTAAGTGCTTAATACATATTTTACAAGACTACACTACGAATTTTATAAGTGAAACTGTTTAAGTAATGGTTAAAAAATTTTGGACAAAATTAAAATTCTTTCCGTTTGAGATCCGAGTTTCTTACTGCTGTGTTGCCGAAGATTTCGATTTCTCGAATGTTCTTGGCAAAGAATTACCAACCGACAGGTTTGAACGTCCCAGAGAACTCCAGGCTTCATTTTATTTACGTCTGCCGACTGTCTATTTCCTTTTGAATCCTTTTTCTTAAACTTTCTCTTTATTGCAAGAAATTCTCTTCCTCTGAAAAGATATCTATGTATTTAAAATGTAGCTTATTTAACAAACGCGTCTATCTCACTTTGTTTTTACGCAAGTGACAAATATTGTCACAACCGTTTCTAAGAAGTTATTCCGTTATTTATATGAAGGACCTGAGAAAAATTACGAAAATTAAATCATGATGAAGTACATTCAAGCCAAGTTTCTAATACAGGAATTCCACTTGGTAGTATGAGGCTTAAGGCAGGCCAACATCCATCAGCTTCTCTCAGTGGCTGTTAGGGAGAAAAGAACGTACTTCAAGTAGGAGAAAAGGGAAAGTTCCATCTGGACTCAGAAAAAGTAAATTCAGGGTCATGAGGCAAGGTAACATATCTAGAAATGAGGGGTTACTTCTTTGTCGAGACATTCCTTACCGAATATATTTCAGGGTCATGTGTGGAGGAGAAATCCGACTTCCCATGCAGGGGAGATATTCTACTTTCCACTTTGGTCTAACACTTTAGTTTCTGTTTGTACAGCTTTACATAAGTCAGTTCTCGTACAGACGGTGGCGGTGTGATGTTTCGTACTTTTCTGAGGTAAGTGCCCTTAATTTTGTACAGGATAATTGAGTTTCATTTTTGAGAATTATTCTTATTTCTACACAACTCAGTCACCCTGCTCTGTGTAGGCTGTGATACCATATACAAGTGGTAACTCGGGCATGAACAAACATCTTGTCCATATATAATTTTCTATAGAAATGACAACCAGAAATTAAAACCGAAACTAAAATAATATTTTTGATATCTGTGAATAAACTATAAATTTCATCATCCAGAGTAGTTGGATGGAATAAATTCTGATATAAAATTAATACTTGCTCAACTATGCTACGGATTTCAACTTAGAGCATAATAAAATAGCTCGGTAAATTTAGAGGGTAATTTCCAAATATTAATAATGAGGGGAAACACCAAAAGATTTTAGGCGATTTGGCGAAATTGCAGGAATCGGCTATTAGCTTCATCATGTCGGTCTGTCTATCCGTCTGTCGGTATGGAAAATCTCGGCTACCATCAGACGGACCATCATGAAATCTGTTGTTCGAGAATTTTTTGAAAATCTGTCAAGAAAATGCAATTTGCATTAAAATCTAACAAAAATAAGGATATTTGAATAAAGGTTGACCAGCTAGATGACACTTGCTTTATTATCTACTGCTCAACATGTTTCAGACTTTAATACTTCCATCTTCAGGAACTTGCGACTATTTGTTGCGTTGTGTAGGCTGACTTCAGGCGTGCTGGTGTTATGTAGCGGGATTGTCTGTTGGTGATGTGGTATCCGAGTGTAGGCTGAACCACTACTAGCAGTGGTTCAGCAGGTAGCAGGTGCATAGAGGGAATTACATTTTTATTAAAAAACCCCGAAAATTATCCAGACTCCGCACTAACCCCCCTAAGCAGTCGTTTGCATAATTTTTTTGTTGTCTATGGAAACATAATTCCCTTCATGCACCTGCTACCCATCTAAGCTCCAAGCAACACTCTTGCGTTGCTTCCGTACCCTAGGACTGTGTGCAGAAAGGATTTCCATGTAATTTTATTAAACCTCGTGAAGAAGGGAGCAAGTGGCTGCATACAAAATTTTGATGCCAAAATTACGTAATGTAGCACACCCAAGCAATATATAGGGAAACTAAACGTTTAACACGTAGCACTGTGTTGTAGAACTATTTCCGAAATATGAGTTGGCCCTACAGTTTTGTAAATGATATAATTTGCCTTTCTTTATTACTCCATGGACCGGAGTCCTTCCTGAGAATTTAACCCGTCCTCAGCCAGTCAAGAAATTCCCCGAATTTTATTGAACCTGATGGTTTATTCCCGCATTTACACGTGCCCGCCACCTGTCCCTATCCTGAGCCAGATCAATCCACTCCATGCCCCCCATTCCTGAAGATCCATCTTGATATTATCCTCCCATCTACGCTTGGGTCTTCCAAGTGGTCCCTTTCCCTCAGATTTCTCCGCCAAAACCCAATATGCAAATTTCCTCGCCCCCAAAAGTGCTACGCGCCCCGCCCATATCAGACAAATATTTGCCTACCCGGACTCTGCTATAGGTTTCATTCATATTATTAGCCTTACCAGTTTCATGGGGATACCAAATTCAACGAGAATATAAAAAGTTCTACTTCCTAACTGAATCATAGGCTTTTTGAAATCTATAAACAGCTGATACACTCTCTCGTTTTATTCCCATCTGTCCTCACGTACTTAACGAATGCAGAATATATGACCAGTAGTTGGCCTGTTGTGTCGAAATCCACATCGATGATCCCCCATAATTTTCTCTTCATTTGGAGTTAAACTTGACGGCAGGATATTGGAAAAAAATTTGTACATAGTTGACAAGAGTGATATGTACCTGTAATTACTACAGTCTGTTTTATTGCCACTCTTATAAACAGGTACAGTGATCTACTCCTTCCTCTCCTCAGGCAATTCCTCCTCATTCCAAATAAAAATAATAAGTTTATGGATCTCATAGTGAATTGTTCTATACCTTGTCTTTGTCAGTTCTGCAGGGACTTAAACAATACTTGGTGATATGTCACTTTTTGAATTTACAATAACCAACTCAAACCCAAAGGCACTGGCTCAAGCACTAGTGGTTCTGCTCTGTGTATTTCTCCCTGCCTAACACCATTAAACCCATGTACATTAAATAGCTGAGAGAAATGTTTCCTTCACCTAACCATAATACTATGGGAGCCTGCAACCAAATCACAATTCTCATCCTTTACTATATTAGTTCTAGACTGGCAACCCTTGTTAAAGTCATTGATGCCCCTATACAAGTCCCTAATATTTTGATCTTACTGTTAGATTCAAGTTCCTCAATTTTAGCTTTCAAATATTCTTTCTTTCTGCTCCCGAAGTGTCCTCCAGCTTCACGTCTTACATTATTTAGATTACCTACATTACTTTGGTTTGGATCCCGTAATCACTGCATTTTACCCTATTTCCTTTGATCTAAAAATCGTGAACATTCTTCATCAATCCATGGTTCCGCGACTTCAATTCATACCGATGTAGTTTCTTATAAAAACTATCTTTTGAATCATCACTTCTCTCCTCACTTGGTGCATGCGAATTCAAAACAATGACAATACATCAGCGACCTCTCAGAACTATATATAACACACTATCACCAGTAAATTCTACCCTCTTTAACTGCTGATACTCTTCTGTGGTGTACAAAAAATCTCGTTCCCAACTGATTATTTTTGTTTCCTTTTCCACAGAAAGAAAATGCAACCCCCGCCCTTACACTGCACTTTTTCCCATCTAACTTCACGTACACCCAATAAATCTAATTAATTTGCCTACCTATGCGAATATATAGCGCCTGCTGAATGCGTTCAATTTAATACTCGAAAGAAATCTCTAATAAATTTAGGTCTCGATAGTATAGTAACCTATAAATGTAACTTTTTTCCCGATCAAAATGGCTTGACAAGCGGAAATGAAATTTATATACCAAACATAAAATAAAATAAGAATATATTTCTCGTAGACTTAGATTTAGAGTGATTTTCCTAAATTTAACCAAAATGCCATAAAAGTAGGCGGGTCACATGTAAAAAAGCGTGCAGTAGGACAAGATGTTAAGTTACAATTTCTTCTGTTTCTGCTTGTGATTCATGCAGTGGATGACCAAACAGTTCTTACGCATGAAGGACTTCTGAGATAACTGTGGACACTTTCAGTTAAAAACTTGCTGAATTACATTAAAATATGTTTTCGATGTACCTTTCTTGTGCTGCAGCTGCTGTTCTCAGTATATATGTGAATGTATTATTAAAATATGCATAATTTATTATATTCATAAATACTGTGACAGAAATACAAAGAGGTTAATATGCTGGTAATTTCTCGTCTTGCACCTTACGATCTATGCACAATTTTGCATTACTGGACATTTTCTTATAAGTTTCCTACATGTCGTGTAACTACAGACTGAATTCAATGCTAACGAATTTTCTTAAGTTCAACAGTACTGACCCCATTTTTGAGAGGAATATTAATAAAAAATTTACTTTTAAAAAACGCAGATAAATAGACCAATTATCATAGGCTTCACAATTCAGTTCAATTCAATTTTGTTTAATTACATTTTAAATAATTAACGATTAGATAAAAAAAATAGCATTTATACATAAATACATACATACATAAATACATACATACGTACATACACTTACACACAAAAAACAAGAACAAAGGAAATTATTTCAAAACGAAGTATTGTAGTAAAAATTAGTTAAACAGAAAATTAAATTCCAAATGAGGACAAAGTATCACTTTATGCAAACTGCAAATTCACTTTCGACAAATAATAAGGCAGATTAATAATATGTTATTTTTGGAATTACGGACAAATTTCTACGCCTTGCACGGTGCAGATGGGCCGATGAAATCGCGTGTATAATGAATTGGCGGTATCATGAAATACTTATGTGGCCCCCACAAATAAAAATCGGAAAATACAAAGAAACTACAAAGTCTTATCCATGATAGGCAGGATGTGGCAAAATGGTTTGCAGTGTTGAGAGTTTCGAATCTGAGAACGAGAAGTGAGGTTATTAAAGAGACATCCTATCAAATGACAGGCTATGAAATTAAAGTTACTGAAAATTTAGGATCTACTACATAATAACACATTGGAGATTAAGAAACAGAAATGTTCAAAATATTTGAATCCAATTCAATATACTGTGAACGTAATGCGCGTATTTAACAAACAACCCCCCCCCCCCAAAAAAAAAAAAAAATTGGAAAAAGTTGTCATTTTAACGAAAGCATTTAGTTAAAATTTGCTTCGAATCGCTTGTGTATGTAATACAGACTTACCAAAAGTAACAAAACCAAAAAATTGTGGATTGTGCTGTATAAAGACCTCTCGTGCATTTTAAGGTAACGATCTCAAAATTCTTCTATGTAATTTTAACTAGAAAAACATTTTACTTGCATTTGGAAAGTTCCAAGTTAAAATATCGGCCAGCATACTAGCTGTACTGACTGAGGCTTTCTATTGTCTTTAGTCTATCCTGCCAAATATTGAAAGAGTAAGTCAAATCAAGCTACACCAACTTCCTTTCAAATCCTTTCCAATTAACTATTCACGTATCACAATATCCTTGCACTCTGGTTACTCCCCTCTGCCGACGGAATTAATGAAAGAATAAAGAAATAACATGTTCTTGTAATTGTCTGTCTTACTAGTCTGATTCAGGAGTTAGGTTAGAAAAGGAAAAGGCTGCTTGCTCCTTCTCTATTTTCGGTCTTTTATTATACGACTGTCTCAGTATCTTAGATTATATTTCACATGGTAGATGGTAAGCCTGATTGGTGATTTATAAGTTAGAAATCATTCTTAAGGAGAAATGGTTGATTAAACTTAATCGTGGTAATAGTCCGGAATTATCTTGGAGGGAGTAAGAAATTCCACTAAACAGTAGTCGCAAAAATCGGTGATTTGGTCGAGAATTACAGGTCGCCTCCTGCGGTCAAACTACTGTATTTACGCCACGACAATCTGCTGTAGCTCTTTACTGCTCAGTAGTGTATGTTGCAATTTAAGTTCACAGTTGTCCCCTCTTACCTAGCCTGATGTATAAATTGTATCAAAACCCGCAGGAGTAGGAGAAATAGCTACATTGAAAACAAAGTAATTTCATGGAGCGTAGTACTTGAGAAGCTTACAGTTCCTCAGATCGTCAAAAAAAATCCCAACGTTTTATGGAACCTAAAGGTTCATTGCCTTTTGCACAGTTGCCCAGTGCCCACCGCTTGCCTCAATTCTAAGCTAGATCAATCCAATCCACACCCTCCCAACCGATTTCTTTAACATCCATTCATATATTATCAACCATCCAAGCCTAGGTCTTCTAAGTCGTCTCTTTCCCACAGGTTACACCATCAGAATCCAATACTACGTTCCCCCGTACGTACCCTACGAGAAGCCCATTACATGTTTCTTGATTTCATCAGCCCGATAATATATATTAAGCTCCTCGCTGTGCAATATCCTCCACCTCAGAAGTATTTTCCATCACCCTATTCTCGAACACACACTGTCCGTGTTCCTTTCAATAAGAAAGACCAAGTTTCACAGCCATATCAAACAACAGGCACAATTAGAGTATTGCATGCTCTAAACTTTATATTTTTAGAAAATGGAAATGAACACAAAAAATTCTGGCCAGAATGGTAGCAAGTGTACCCAGATTTCGGAAGTTCCTGAATGCAGAATTCAGTGTTGTTCCCACATATCTGAAATTTGCCATACTTTCAGAAGAATTTTTGCCTAAATTTATGTTTTAATTTTATCCTGCATTCTGCTCACAAGACAAGAAAGTATACGTAGCGTTCTAAACAGTTACTTCCAGACCACTCTCCTTAACTAGCAACTAATAAAGCTTCTTTTTTATTCTTTATAGGCCTACATTATAAGATCTGCGAACGGAAAGTAACAATATTTTGTACTTATCTTCCTTTGAATGTCCTCTAGCTTCGCCTATTGTTTAAAATATTTCCTTCTATCCATTTTACACTTTCACCAGTAAAATGACTCTAATTTTGTGGTCTATTCCACACTACACGTGCACTTCGAGGAAGAAAGTAATACGAGAAGGAACTAGGAGAAATAAATTAAGGAAGAAAAGAGCTCAAGAAGCAGGAACATGGGAGGGTAAGTTCAAAAAGAAAATTTCAATGCCTTGTCTATTCCAAGCTTCCTTCCATGCATGTGCGAGTCAGCCATAACTTATCCGGGCAGAGAGACGCTAATGGTCACCGGGCCACGCCTAACCTCGTTCCCGCCAATCTCTGAGGCCAGTTCCCCCACAGAGACTCAGCAGACAAGACCCAAGGTCCTCAGGGCTCTTTACTGAAAGATCAATACTTGCTGCATCCGCCACCACTGGGCCTGCGCGGTTCAAACAATAATGGCTGCCAGGGATGTTGTTTTTAGAACCCACGCCAAGGGAGGAAGAAGTAAGACATCATGTATCCAAAATGGCCGTTGATAAATCCTTGTTTTCTTGCTGGCTTCTCCGGAAAAAAATTGCTATCTAAAGCTTCCCTCATCTCCTGCAAAGATTATTTCCAAATCAGTTGATACGTACATCCGACTAGAGTTGGGAAAAGTACTTTTATGGTAACTGAGTACAGAGTGAAGTCGCAAATTAATTCTGAAATATCAGAATTATATTTAACAAATTACAACGCCAGGACAAGATTTGTGATGGGATATATGATAAACCTAACGTTCCTGCCAACAGCCATGCGTCTAAAAAACACGTGAATTTAAATTGCAAATAGTTATATTATTGAACGTGTTGTGTACGTCCAAATATTTATGTATAATTTCTGCATTTGTAATTCAGCCGGTGTCGCTCACTTGATAAAGCAAATAAATAACCATATTTCGAATCCTGACAGAGACCAGATAATTATCTCTTCTTTAATACAGACGGGTCCGCTCTGGGCTCCACAAAGCCAATTGAAAGATAATTGCCCATTGGCCAATGAGCAATTATCTCTCAGATGAATCGGTAGGCCTACCTCAATTTCATCTGGTGCCTTCGTTAAGAATGAGTGAGATTCACTTCGAATTCCAAACACCTTTGTACTACGTAGAGGAATAACTTTACTTTGCAGTTTTAGTAATGTTGGACGGAATAGGCAGTATTCATCGGCAAGTTTGAAAATGCATAAAAATACTTTCCCTTCTATCCATTCTGAAAATAGATGTGTTCGGCGACGTAATGGACAAATTCAGGAATGTGTTCTGCAGTTCGGTGGAGCAAAAAATTTTTAATAAGCTTTAGTTCCTTTCGACACAGCTATAAAAGTTCCATTCTATATTTAAGGTACCTCCGATTAGCATTTTCTTTCCAACCCGCTTTTATTAACACCATTTCAAATATTTACAATAACAATTACGTTTTAAGGTTATTAAAACACCTGTTCGCAATGTCCACCATCATATTGTGTGCAAGCTGCCTACCTTTGGGCCGTCGAATATTGTCACTGCATTCATCGCAGTTCGTTTCTGATACCAAAGTCAGCTTCATGTATGGCCTCTACTAACAGACGGCTTTCCTCTGATTAACCACCATGACACGGTCTCATCGTCGTGTAGTTTCATAGGAAGAAATCTGCTGGGTTCAAGACGGATGGCCGAGAGATCCAAGCCACCGAGACGTTTCTCTCAATCAAAATATCTTCAAAATTTTTGTTCTAAATTTCTTTGAATCTCTGCCGATATTTGGAGGTACGCCTTCACGTTTCAGCCACATTCTTCCACTTGTTGCATGAGGCATAATCTTTTAAATAGGCAATTAATATATTCACCAGAAAATTTCTGAAATACGGAACAGTAAAACGCCTTTCGTTAACATATGGTAAATCAGGTTGTTGCCTAAAAATCGACACAACATATTCACGGAAAACATTTTCAAAAAGGCACTGTACTACCTTGCGCCCATATACCAGTGCAAAAGACTGCGAATTCCTTTTGTTGGTGAGACCATCCTGGATAAATTACGCCTCATCCGTGAAGAGAATATCAGGCGAAACTTGTAGCCGTGGTCATAGCTTTTACTAACTTGCTGACGATTTGCTTGATCTCGCTGGAAAATGAGTTGTGCTGTTGGAGAGTGATACGGTTAGAAATCATTATGGTGCGAAATTCTTCATATATTGGTCTGTGCATCACCAGTCACCCTGGAAATTCTGCGTGTCCATGTATTTGGTGCCAGAACATCAGTTTCTTCACACCTATGTTCTTCACGTTATACATTCACTCAAGGGAAGGAACCAATCACCTTCAGATTTTTGTGCACATTTTCGAATGCTGCGCGATGGGGTGTTTTGCTACATGGGAAACTTAGCTATTATTCAACCACAGCAGTCTTAGGGTTTCCGTTGCACAAACCGTATGAGAAATGCATGTCGCCATATCTTTCATTTACAAAAGCGTTAAGCCCGTTGCTACCCCACGGTACAACCATAATCAGCAGTCACAACCAGTAGCCACGACGGTGCACAATCAGAAATTTCACCAAGTTAGAACAGTGCCTGCTCGCTTCACTAGAGCTTAACTTGACGGCGGTGTCGGAAAAAAGCTATAGCTTTTGGAAATATTTGGCGCCAAATGACCACAGAACATCATCCTGAAATCTATGCATTGAATCTCGAATACAATATATATTCATAGATGGAAGGTCAATATTCAATAATAATGATTCGGATAAATTACAATATAAGGATGTGCAGCGAATTGATCTAGCTCAGAACTGCGTTCTTCTGGGTTATTACTCAGCGAGTAGTTTTGATTCCTCACCGACGTTTCGGGTCTAACTGTCTGTCCCTTTTTCAAGGTCTCTTGAAGTTCGGCCCTAAAGGTTGTTCCGAAATGTCGATAAGGAATTAACATTACTCGCTGCGTAAAAACACAGAAGAAAGCAAGTATGTTCCTCTTCGTGGCGGAAGCCTGAAATCACGCAGAATCTAGCTCAAAATAGGAGCTATTAGCATACTTTCGTACTTACGGACATGAAATATGGGTTATATGGAGAGGAGGGAGCGGAGTGTTTTGACCAATTGAAATAACTTTAACTCCTGAAGAAGGACTCTACTGTCTGCAGATTATGTTTGTCAAACTTGATTGTTAGGCCTCTATTTGAACAAGGGCCTTACGTTTTACATTTATTTTACTCTAAATTATACTAAGAGAAGAGGTAAAGTTCAGAATAACTTCTACTAGCCTATCTATGCACTCCATTCCAATTTTCGGCAATAAAAGTACCCGACCATAGGACTAAATAAAAAGATTTTCCTTAGCGATAACTGCCACAGGTCAGAAGATTAACCTGTCTAGGGACGTGAGAAACTTCCCTCCTCTTTCTTCTAATAACAGTGTGAACGAGCACATAGACAAGTACAATTTCTATAGACATCAGTTTTGGAACTTTTTAATCCAGTGGCAATTTGTTATTTATCATTCAGTAAGCCGGAACACGATACTCTCCAATATTACGTGTTTGAATTATACTCGTAGTCTTGTTCGAAACTTACTTAGGCCTAATACCAAATGTGCGGCTAGAACCGTTTCAATTTTGACCAAAACACGAGAATAGAGTCAGAAATGTTGAACATACAATGTATCTGAAAATAACAAACAACCCTAGGTAAATTTAAGAAAATATAAGTTCTCCGAAAATTACACAGACTTGTTTCGGTCAGTTTTTGTACATTGTTGCTTAATAAAAGAGCATGGCGCCTGCTGACATCATTTCTTGATATTTCCCTTTGATAGAGATAGAAAAATATGTATTTATATATGGAAAGTGCAGAGTTTATCAGCAAATATAAAAATCCACCTAAATGCAAAATGGAACCAATATCCCATGGACATGTATGAGTGAATTAGCCTAACATATGGCTTATTAAAACGGACACATTTTACTTAAACCAGGACAGTCAGAAGGATATGTCACACAAACACAATTTAGTGGCAATTAGAAAATTTATGTGTTGTTTATAGTTACATATAAGTCAGTCCGTGGCGTTAGCTGATAGCGGGTTGATTTATTACGGAAATAAGCACATTTTATGGAAGAAATTTACACATGTGTTGGCAAATATCTTATTCTACTAATAAAATGACATTCACTCGGTACTCAATTTGTGGTCCACTTGTTACTTTCAATACTATTCAACTTTTAATAAGCTAAATAAGAATAAATAGTCAAGATATGAACTGTACTAGAAGTTCCAACATTTTTAGGCCCTCTTCCCCACTCGTTTAAAGAACTTTATAGCAAACAAAAGCAAATCTATTCAAAGATTCGTTTTGTATCTCACATGAAGCAATTTTTTCCATTAAAAAAATTTCTTGTGTTGTTAAGGGAAGTAATGTCTGTTTATTGCAAGTATGACAGGGGGACACTCACATAAATATGTGGATAAAATGTAGGTTTTGCCAGTGGCTGGACGGAATAAATAGATGCCCAAACAAAAAAAAAGTTGTAATTTATAAATCTACTTATGTTTTAGAGGTTTTTAGACCCCAGTTGATGGTATGGCTAGACAAATTTTACATGTTATGAGCGACAATATTTATTTAGAAATAAACTAAAATTATAAAATTTCTAACAAACACGTCAATTACAGCATCTGTTGCCAGACTGGCCCCTATTGTAACTGTTGTTAGCACGTACATTAAACCACTAAAGTTTAACAGATCGTTAAGTCTAAAATTCAGTTAAAGAAAATAACTTAGTTTACCAGGATCCATAGGCTTTGGGAGTCTTAGCTGACAAAAATTGTGCATTTGTAAAATCGTGTTAATTTTTTAGAAGGAAGTATTAATATGCGAGGCCTTACCAACTGACTTACACCTTAACATGTCTCTGGTAGTGTAAATGTATATTTCTTGTTTAAATGTTTTGCGTGCATAATTTATGTGTGATGTTTGTGTGGTTGCCAGATGATGCAGTGACAATTTCGCTATGGATTATTATTATTATTATTATTACTATGGTGTAAAACAGGCGTCCTCTTGAAAAAAAACACCGATTATCAAAATTTTCTATTAAATCCCAGTAATTTAGAATTTCTTTCACTGAATGCAGTGACAGGCTTCATTTATTCTAAAAATACGTATTTTTTCCATTGTTACATCAATGTATGATTGGTATTTTGAAAAGAAATACCGCACTCTTTTTTGAAAGTATAAAGCGAATAGTTATAAGTAAATAATTTTTTCATAAATGCGTGTCATATTTGAAGGCCTGGAACAAATTCCCTTGTTGAGGATTTCGCCTTCCAACATATGAAGCTTCGTCAGTGATAATAATATTCTAAAGCTGCGAGGCCAAGCCGTGAAAACGCATACGCAATATCACAAACCACAGAAATGTACAAGCCAAACTGCTGTGCAAGCCTCAAAACATGCAACACAGGCAATTTGTTTCCTCAAACACGCGAGCTATCAAGAGTATTAATACATAAATTGTTGATAACGAATCATAATTTTGTCATACCAGTAGGTGTTACATATAACCCTGACCGTTTAGAAGTACTAATGCCAAGGCGTGGGCCCTCTTGGATACAAAGCTGTTCAGCTACGCTGAAAATTGCAGGATTTCATGCAACCGTACATTTTCGTTACGGCAATCACCAAAGCTCACGAGTGATCTCGATTTTGAGCCAAGTGAATAAAATTGATACCCACAGTAGCAATTTCTCTTAGATCCATCGTGCCTCACTTATCTACACCGAAGTTCTGTTGAGTGCCCTCGTCACATCAGGCTTCACGAATCCAGAATTTAATATTCTAGGCACTTACAAGAGAATGTCAATTGTCTTAAGGACTTGCGCCTAATTTTTATGAATTTTCCCACTCCTCATCCTTGCTAGAACCGCCTTTTGGTCAGTCTAATTATATTACGGGTCTTCTACAAACCAAGAAGTTTCTACTATATTATATATATATATATATATATATATATATATCTGCTGATGATTCTCAGAATTCTGACATTATCATTTCCCTATAATTGGCCCAATATGCAGGAATCCTATAAAAGTAACAGAAAATCCTTATTCCATTGTACAGATTTTGCTACTGAATGATATGAAGAAGCAACGTTACTGAAGACGTCACTTAAATTAATGTAATTAATGTAAACTTTATGCAAGAAAACATGGCGTCAAAATGCAGACGACTATAACATTTTGATTTCTGCTTAGTCTAAAAAAAAAAGGAATTATCTATTTGTATCAGAATTACGAATTTGTCCTCAAAATTCGCCACAGAGAAGTTCACTGTCTTGTGGCTCACTCACTTCACCTTGCACGAAGAACACGATAGCTACTGGCTGATGACAACACGATGAATTTCCTTTGTTTGTGTTTTTTCTGTGTAAGAATAAGTCCCTGCTACTCATTTGACTCCACTAAATATCTAAGTTTCTTCATTTTATTATTAATTCGTAAACTGAACGGGACTAAACTGAAGAGGCTTAAAAAGGGAGAAAAATTATGTGCCAGAAGCTTTTATCGTCATCCTGAAGTTCGAATCTTTAAAAAAAAAAAAAAAAAACATATAAAAATTTGTTATCGGAAAATGTTGGTTAGGTGAGTTTAATAAGTACAGCTAGACACCCTGAAGATGGCTTAAACATAGGGAGTGATAAGAACACAAGATCCAGTTAATGGAGCAGAAACGTGGTTGTTGCTTTAGAATATTCCATTTCATAAGCAACTTTATGAAGCAACTGTCATTAATTCTTTATACTTAACCACGGCGTCTAGAAGACCTACGCTACTGTCCGCAGCGTTGAACTTTCCTTTGAGTATTACACATTAAACAAAACACGAGTTGCTACTTTGCACGCTGCCACAACACACAACTTGTACAACGAAATTAATATGTGACTATTTCTAGTGTGACTTTAGCAAGGAATATATAGCTCCATTATGATGGTCTTAGGACCGAAACATGTCGGAGCGTTTTTAATGTTTTAACTTGTAAATTTTATATATGTGCAGTGGTTGGTGCAATAATTGAGTAATTATTATTATTATTATTATGCACTTTGTTTTCTAAAAATAAATATTTTGCTATTATAGCTAACTGATACCGTCTTCTTACTTCAGAGGTCACGTGGTACCGTCCCTCTATATTTGCTAACTCTGTGAAATAAAATAGATTTCGGAAGAGAAATATCTGGAGAACGAAACAAAATCATTTTGCTTTTCGAATCGCTGAAAGCCCTTGAACTATGAAAGTAACACCTAAATAATTTTACACAGTAACAAATGGTCGGCGGTGTAAAACAAATAAAAAACTTATCATTTTGTTTAGCCTAGTACCATTAAGGCCGTGAATTCAAAGTAGTAATATAATGTTCATCAGATTACATTTTATTAGTATAACCTAACTACCTCCAAGACCATTAAAGTACATTGGTGTACAAGTTATAAAACTTGTTAAACCTTTCAAGCCCAGACATTGTATCAAATACAAAGGAGATAAGTAACATCTTACTTGAAGCAATACAACAATGAGTTCAAGTAATATTTCTTTGTGTAAGCGTGTTGTGGCTTTCTCGTTATGAATGCGAAATTTAAAAATAAAAAAAACAAAACTAAAACACGCTAGTGGGCACTGACGGTTGTCACGGTTTTGTAATTTAACTCTTGGAAAACCTTGAAGTTGAAATACGGTTAACCTCCTGTCCGACTTGTAGAGCTTTATTTATTTATGTTGATGATAGTGCTGGGTGAGTTCTGAGTTCCCTTCCTTTCGTCGTTGCTAGTGGCCAGTTAAAAAAAAAATCCCTTGACATGGAGTTTTAATTTGTATTCTGAACCCTATCCTATTTGTAATGATTTAATAAAACCTATCATAAGCTTTCATATAATGGTTCTCTGAATTTGCGTCATGTAGCCGCAAAGGTTTGTTGCGACATTTCGGACAAGCATGCAACTAACACCCACATAAAGATTTTTAAACTTTATGCTTAATATCCTACTAACTACAGCATGTCACAAATTTAAAGCGCTGTGTCAATGTTCTGTTGGATATTTTCTTGGTGCTGACACATTTCAATATGCAGGACACTTTAAAAAAAAGTATCTAACTTGGGGGGTTTGTAAAATTAACTGTTAACATGGAACTATATTTTGTTCCTCATACGAAAATGAATGGATTAATAAAGGCCAAATTTTGATATCATAAGCTATTAGTATATGTTTTAACCCAGACAAATTAATTTAAAGAAATTTAATTTCTGCACTAATGTAATCTTTACCTCTGCAATCGCAGCGTTCTTTTGTGGCCTCTTTCAATACCTACAAATTCTAAGAGTAATTGAGCTTCACCGCGATTAACTTGCAATTTAATTTTCTAAAAATGTCCACGAAAATGCTGCGCTTTAGCTTGCTTGCACTACCATTTCAATTCCTTTCCACACTATACAAATTACAGACTACACTGACTCATACAAAAAATTCTTATTTTAAGAAATAGGAACTGGGCTTCTTATGGAAAGGTTCTGGGCGGTAAGAGCTAAACTCAAAAGATTGGATAAAAAATTTGAGGTTTAAAAGGTGCTGAAATTTATATTGTTCCTACTGTTCGGGTTATGACTAATTGTATTTTGGTAAGATATTTTCGAAATTTCGGAAGAATTACTGTGTCCTGCTTACAGTCTGTAGTTCCCTGCAGCGTCTAAAACCATCAGAATGGCCACACGTATTTACAGAAAGGATTTCTATGTTTTTTTACGGATCTGACTTGTATTTAAGTTCGGGTAATTATGTTCTTTATGGAGCAACACTAGGCCTGTGTAGGTTACGTAATGACAGCAAACATTTTGTGGCTTATTAGCACCTAATGTGGGATGTTGATATTTATGAATTTGAAGAGCAAGAGCGATGCATGTTTTGGAATAATTCAAGGAAATATTATGCCAGCTTGGGTGAAAAGTAAAGACTTCAAACAAGCACATTCGCACTAGCCATTGTCAATTGGTTTTTCGGTGAAAAGTTCTCAATTAAATCTTATGTTTATTGGACCGTGCATCATCTCGATAGTTGAATAAAGAGAGACCAACTTGATGTCACTTGCTTTATTATTACATTATTTAATGCTCAACATGTTTCGGATATTAATACATCCATCCTCAGGAGCTTGCGACTTATTTGTTGAGTTATTTCATGGGTTGTATTGCTCTGGTTCGATGTGTGTTGGTGTT
>Ga0123354_10003515_pt1 | contig 21672 bp, 20 predicted proteins | sample TergutLab28metaG_2_FD_97872 | JGI IMG/M metagenome (GOLD analysis project Ga0123354, IMG submission 97872) | Labiotermes labralis P4 segment gut microbial communities from Petit-Saut dam, French Guiana - Lab288 P4 | ecosystem: Host-associated > Arthropoda: Insects > Digestive system > Gut ... | reverse complement strand
TTCGTTCCCCTTTTCTTCCCGGCCGAAACCCAAATTGCGGCCTCTGCCCCGCCTGCCTCGTCCGGGGCAGGGCCAACAAAAATGATGCCGCAGATCCTGGCCACGACCTTCAGCGAGGGGGAATCGGTCAGCTATGCCCTGGCCTCGGACAGGCAGGGGAACCGGATAGTGGTCGGAACCGCCGAAGGCAGCGATGCCAGTTCGATGGTCGCCGCCCGCTTTATGGCCGAGGAGATGATCAATCGCATCCTGGACCAACCGGGACACCGCAGCAGCCATATCGTCACTGCCGTTCCCGCCGCGATCACCAGGGATTCGGTCACCGTCGAGGGTGAGATCGCCGCTGCCTTCGGGCAGGACGTCGTCCGCCGGGGCGTGGTCTTCAGCATCCAGCCCGGACCACTGTACACGGGCAAGGGGCTGGCAATGGAAGAAAAGCCGTTCCTGCGTCTGGGAGCGGACGCGCTGGCGGCCTTCTTTCTGCCGGAAGCCGCGGCCGCTCCGCCGCTTTCTGGCGCCAGGCTGGGCAGTCTGCAAAACAGCCGGCAGGATGCACTTGCCGGCCGCCTGTTGACAACGGGGGAGGTGGTTGCCAGCGGCGCCGGCGCCGGCGGGTTCCGGGCGGTGATCGGCCATCTCTTGCCCGGAACCCTCTATTATATCCGCGCCTACGCGCTCACGGCCAAGGGAGATGTCTACTACGGCAACCAGGTCAACGTCCGGACCGCCGATGCCTGTTTTATAGCCACCGCCTCGTTCGGCACCTTCCTGCACCCTTCGGTCGACACGCTCAGGGATTTTCGCGACACCTTCCTGCTCGACAACCGGTGCGGCAGGTGGCTGGTCGAGCTGTACTATCGGGTATCGCCGCCCCTGGCCGAGATGGTTGCTGCCAGCGCGCCCCTGCGTTTCGTCGGCCGCGTCCTGCTCCTGCCTTGGGTCGGCTTCTCCTGGCTGGCCCTGCGCCTGGGCTTGGGCGCGACCTTGATGGGCACGGCCTTGTTGGGCGGACTTGCGGCCCGCTGGCTGCAGTCGCGCCACGTACAGCGACGCGCCCGGACCGGGCGTTTGTCGGAGTGTTTTCCACACGAGAGAAGAACATGAAATCGCAACGTAACAACCAAGGGATCGTGCCTGGCAACCAGGGCTTTACCCTGATCGAACTGATGGTGGTGATGGTGATCCTCGGCATCCTGGCGGGGCTCATTGTTCCCAGGATCATGGATCGACCGGAGGAAGCCCGACGGACCAAGGCCGCGGTCCAGATCCAGTCGATGGAACAGGCGCTGAAGCTGTACAGGCTCGACAACGGGAAGTACCCAACCACCGAACAGGGGCTGCGGGCCCTGGTTGAGCAGCCCACCACCGGCCCCCCAGCCAAGAAATGGCGGACCGGCGGCTACCTGGAAAAGAGTGCGCTTCCCAAGGACCCGTGGGATAACGATTTTGTCTACATCAGCCCCGGCTTGCACGGCGACTATGATCTCATTTCCTACGGCGCGGACGGCCAGGCCGGAGGCGAGGGCAATGACGCGGATATCAACAGTTGGGAGCTGAAGTAGAGACGGCCATGCCCGCGTCCGAGACCGGCGAACCTTGCCGTGCCGCCGACCACAGGGGCTTCACCCTGGTCGAGCTGCTAGTGGTGATGGTGCTGATGGCGGTGATCGCCTCGTTCGCCGTGCCCCGGATCGGCGACTTCATCTATGCCGACCAGTTGAAGACGACGGTCCGCCGACTGGTGGGGCTGATTCATCGTTCAGCGCAGATGGCCCGGCAAAGCCAGGCGCCCTACCTGTTGACCTACCAGCCCGGTGAACGGCTTTTCGTGGCAAGGCCGGAAGAACAGCGGACCGGAAAAAAAGATGAGGCGGCGGCCCGGGAAGAGCGGCTATCCCTCACCGACACGGTGACGGTCCAGAATACCTGGTCCTGGTTTGGCGGCCCCCGGGCCGGCGATGCCATGGTCATCCGCTTCAATAAAAACGGGTATGTCGAACCGACGATCATTTATCTCCGCCAGGAAGACGGTCAGGAGATGTCCGTGATCCTGACGCCGTTTCTTGGGAAAGTGAAGGCGGAGGAAGGGTATGTTTCCCCAGAGACGGAAGCCCTGTTCCAGTGAGCCTCGCCGGGCGCTGGAGCCTTGTCCGTCGGGCTTCACCCTCTTGGAGGTGATGATCGCCGTGGCCCTGATCGCCATCGCCCTGGTGACCCTGATCGGCGCCCAGGCGCGGAGTGTGGCCATCGCCACTGGCTCGCAGTTCGATGCGATGGCCTCGATGCTGGCGCAGTGGAAGCTGACCGAGTTGAGTCTCCAGGATTTCGGACAGCTCACGGGCAGCAGTGGCGATTTTGGCGAGGTCTATCCCCAATTCGCCTGGAAGTCGGAGGTGGAGGAGGTCAGCGAAAGCGATAGCGGCATTAAGGGCAGCAGCGGCATGTTAAAGGCCATTGAGGTGACGGTTCAGGTGGAGGGCGACTCGGCCAGGTCCTATACCGCGCGCACCGTTGTGTTCAACCCGCAACAAGGTAAGGCGGATGCGGGCAGAGCCAGGACCGAGGCGGACAAGGCCAGGGCGGATGCCGACCTGGAAGCCGGGATGGGCGGCAACAGTGGGCCAGAAATCAATACGGCGCGATGACCATGCGGGACCGGGGCTTCACTTTGTTGGAACTGTTGTTGGCGATCACCGTGCTGGGGGTGGTCATGGCCATGCTCGGGCTGTCGCTGACCAGCACCCTGCGGGTGGTCGAGGCTACCGAGAAGGAGGAAGAACTCTATTTCCAGGCCCAGACCGCCATGCGCCGGATCACCGAGGATCTTGCCTCGGCGATCTCTAATCCCCAGGCCCCTTTCATCGGCCAGAACCATGCGGTGCGCGACCGGCGGGCGGACAGCCTCGATTTCGCGTCGCAGGCTCGGCTGATCCTTAACCCGGACAAGCAAAAAGCAGGCATCGCGCGCATTCGCTATCAACTGCGGGCCGACCGGGACGACGAACGGATCTGGAAGCTGTTGCGGTCGGAAACCCTTATCCTGCCCAGCTCCGAGAAGGCCGGGGAAACGGTTAGCGACGATGGCGGCGAGCCGGCCTTCCTCTTGGCCGACTCCCTGCGCGCGGTGGAGTTCCGTTACTACGACCGGGAAGGTCAGGAGTTGGACAACTGGCGGGAAGTGGAGGAAAGCGGAGGCCAGCCGAACACAGGGATGAACGAAGGCCAGACTGCAATAGAAAAGAGCGAAGGTCAGGCCAATGCCGCGAAAAACAAGGGCGCGCCCAAAGCCGGCAATCTGCCCGCCGCGGCGCAGTGCACCTTGGAGTTCTGGACCGACCCGGACAAGGAGAGTTATCAGACCTTCACCACCCGGGTTTTGATCCCGGTGGAGCCTGAACATGAACAGTGAGCGGCGCCCGGACCAACAGTCGGGCATCGCGCTGGTGTTGACCCTGCTGACGATCAGTTTCCTGGTGGCGGTGACCTTGCAACTGATGATCACGGTTGACCGCCAGATCACGGTTTCGGCCGCGCAGCGCGAGCAGGTCCGCCTCGACGGCATGGTGCAGGCGGGTCTGAGTCTGGCGCGGGCGGCGCTGGCGGTGGACCAGCGGGACAATACCTTTGAGTCGCCTCTGGACGCCTGGGCCACCCTTGATCCGGAGCAGTTCAAGTCCATCAGCGACGAGATCGACCTCAAGGTGGAGGTGAGCGACTTAAGCGGCCGCCTGCAGGTCAACGCCCTGAAAAACGGCGTCAAGGAGGACTACCGCCTGATCTGGCTGCGGTTCCTCACCTCTGGCCGCTTTGCCATCGACAGCGTCGATGCGGCCGAGGATCTGCTCGATGCCATTGCCGACTGGATCGACGAGGACGACGAGGAACGGCACAACGGGGCGGAAACCCCCTATTACCAGGGGCTGGATCCTCCCTATGTCTGCCGCAACGGCCCCTTGGCCACCGTGGAGGAACTGCTGCTGGTCAAGGGCATGACCACAGCGCTTTTGTTCGGCGATGCCGAACACGAGGGAATCGCCAACTACATCACCGTGCTAGGCGACAACGGGGCGGTGAACCTGAACACCGCGCCCCTGCCGGTCCTTCAGGCATTGTCCCCTGACATGACGCCGAAATTGGCACAAGAATTGATTGATTATCGTGAGGATCAGCAGCATGTCGAGTTGTTGGCTCAACCTGGATGGTACCGGGGAGTGAGCGGTTTTCCCGCCGCGATCGAGTTCAGCAACGAGCAGTTGGTGGTGGCCGGACACTATTTCGAGGTGCGGGTGAACGCCACCCTCAATCAGTTCAGCCGGACCGGGACCGGCTTCCTGCATCGCGGAGACGACGGGCAGCAGAGGCTTTTGTCTTGGAAACTGGAATGACGACGACGCGGCGGTGCAGACCGCCGGCGCAAGGATGACAGGCATGCAATCGCTGGGCATCGACATAGGCGACAGCCACATCACCGGGGTGGTGCTTGAGCAGCGGCGCCGGCAGCTGACCATGGGCGGCTGCCTCATCCTGCCCACGCCCTACCGCGCCGATCCCGCCGAGGCGATAGCCCAGTTGTGCCGGGAACTCGGCTGGAAGGAAGGGGTGTGCGCGTGCGGCCTGTCGCTCTCCCTGCTCAGCGTGCGGAACTTGAGCTTGCCCTTTCAGGATGCCAAAAAAATAACGCAGATTCTTCCCTTTGAGATGGAGGAGCAACTGCTGGCTCCGGTCGAGACCGTGGTCACCGATTTTTCCTTTGCCGGCAAAAGCGAGGACGGAGCGGCCATCGTGTCCTTCTCGCTGGAAAAGAGCTGGCTGCAGGGCTTGCTCGCCGGCCTGCGAGACGTGGTCGATCCGGCCGTGGTCACGCCCTCCATAGCCGCCCTGGCCCTGCATCTGGCCCACCAGGACAAGGACCGGCCGAATTTTCTCCTGGTGCATGTCGGTCTCCATGCCGGCTCGCTGGCGCTGGTGATGGATGGCCGGCCAGTGCTGTTCAGGCGACTTGCCTACCCCGAGGAGATGATCCTCCGACCTCCGTTCAACTGCGAGCAGGGCCAGGTCGAGGTTGTCGATCCGGAGGCGGCCAGGGAGTGTATCCGCCAGCTCTGCCGGTCGATCGAATGGAGCCTGGACTTTTTCCGGATGGAAAGCAAGGAGGGCAACGGAGTCAACGGGACGGGAAACGGGCATCCGGAGCGGATCGTGCTTACCGGCCCTCTGGCCCAGGGCACCTTTGTCTCCGAAGTTGTTTGGGCGGATTTCGGACTGCCGGTCGAATACGTCGATCTTCTGGCCGCCAATGCGCTTGTCTGCGCCAAGGATGTGCGGGCTCAATGGTTGGGGCCGTTTTGCGATCGGGCGCTGGCCCTGGCATTGCTAGGGTTCAAGCGGACGGGGATCAACTTTCGCAAAGACGAGTTTGCCCCCAGAAAATCTCTTTTTTCGTCCAGAAAACAGATGGTGGGGGCGGTGGCGGTCTGCGCGGCGTTGGCTTTGGGGGCGGTCGGTTATGTGGGGTACGATTACCATCGACTGCAACAACGGGATGCGGCCCTGCTTTCGACGATGGTCACGCTGTATAAACAGACCTTTCCGGGGGTGACCAAGGTGCACGACCCGCTGGCTGAAATGCAGGCCCGGATGAAGGCAACCCAAGGCGCGGTCTCGCCCGCCCTGTTCGCGTACGGCGAGAAACGGGTGCTGGGTCTGTTGGCCGACATTTCCGCCCGGATTCCCGAGGCCGTCTCTCTGCGGGTCAACCGCCTGAACATCGACCGTGAGTCGGTCACGCTTAAAGGGACGACCGATACCTACAACGCCGTCCAGGCGATTAAAAGCGCTTTGGCCGCCTCGCCGAAATTCAAGTCGGTGCAGATCGTTTCCGCCACCGCAGACAAGGACAGGAAGAAAGGGACTATTCGGTTCGAGGTCCAGTTGCAGCTCGAGGGTCTATGAAGCAACTCAAAAAACTGAACCAGCGTGAAAAAATGGCAGTGGGGATCGGCGGTGGCGCACTGGTGCTGTTCGTGCTGCTGCAATTCATCTTTTTGCCGCTGCTCGATAATCGGGCCAAACTGACTAAACGGCTGGCGGCGCGGGAAAAGGCCGTGGCTGAGATGCGGCTTTTACAGGCGCAGCATCAAAAAATAGGCCAGCGGACGGGCTCCCTGGCTACCTGGCTCGCCCAGCGGGACCCGGAGTTTAGCCTGTTTTCCTTTTTGGAGGAGAAATCAGCCGTCAGCGAGGTCAAGGAGCTGATCGCCTACATGAAACCGTCCAAATCGACCGAGTACGAACAGTTCAAGCAGAGCCTGGTCGAGATGCGACTCCAGGGCTTGGGGCTGGCCCAACTGGTCGCCTTCCTCGAACAGGTCGAGGCGCCGGACCAGTTGGTCGGCATAGAAAAGATCGCCATCCAGGATAACAGCAAGGAGGAGGGAACGCTTGATGTCACCCTGACGATGATGAGCATCGATCAGGCTGGCGACGTCGCGTCTCCCTAAAAAAAAGCGAAAGGCGCGGGCATGGGCAAGTCCGTCTTGAGACGGTTGGCGACTATTCTCGGGTATGCGCTCTACGGCACGGGCGTTCTGATGCTGGGGGTGTGGCTGCTGTTTCCCGCGGAAACGGTCCGCCGCGCTCTGGAGGAGCGGCTTGGCCGCACCTGGCCGGATCTGCAATGGCGGGTGGAGGGCGCGGCCCTGGAGTTGCCGCTCAAGCTGACCGTCCGGGCCATCAAGGGATACGAAGTGCGGGAGACCGAGGCCCCCCTCGTCCGGTTGGAACGGTTGACCGTCCAGCCGGATCTGCTGGCCTCGGCACTGTCCCGCGCGGTGCAGACCGACTATCGCCTGGAGATCGGCAAGGGGAGCATCTCGGGGATGGCGCGCTGGCGGGGCGGGCAAGACGGCGGCCGGATCGAAGGTATGATCCGGGAAATCAACCTGAGCTCCATTCCCTGGATGAGCCGTCGGCTAGGCCGCTCCCTGCAGGGAGCGGTGTCCGGCACTTTCACCGCCAATCTGCAGCCGGCATCGTCCCCGGAGACCACCTTGGAGGCCCGGCTCGATCTGACCAACGGGCGGGTGGGGCTGCAACGGCCCATTCTTGGTCGCCGGGAGCTGCCCTTCTCCAAAGTCTCGGCCAGGGTGAGCGTCCAGGGCTGGGTGTTCGAGCTGGCGCAGGGTGAGATCGCCTCGCCCCTGTTTGACGGCCGTTTCGCGGGAAGAGTGGCCTTGCGCCCAGATCCGGGACAAGGGCAAATCGAGGTGCAAGGCGTGGTCGATCTCAAGGACAATTTTTTCAAAGGATTGGACAACACCGTGAATCTGCAGGCATTCCGCCTGCAACTCAAGGACAAGCCGCTGTCGTTCAGCATAATGGGCGACCTGGCCGGCCCGGGCATCCATTACGGAGAACACGCCATGCTCGTGCAAACCCTGGAACAGGAGCTGAGATAACGTTGAGATCCATTGCGCTCCGTCTGGCGGTCATCGCTCTTCTTGTGTATGCCGGCATCTCCTTCTGGTATGGTAGGGTGGAGAAACGTTTGCAGGAGCAACCCTCCGCGCCAGCAATACAGCGGGAAGAGGCCGAGCCGGCCCAGCCTGAGAGAGAAGATGCGGAGGCTCTGACTCCTGCGGGCTATGGCGTCATCGTGACCCGGAACATTTTTCAGGCCGGGCAGGGATCGGCCGAGCATGGAGGCGCATCTTTCCAAGGGGGAGAGGACGGGCTGGAACAAACCAAGCTGCGCCTGGTGCTGCTCGGCACAGTGACCGGCGACTCGGATGACGCCCGGGCTATCATCCGCGACGAGCGCACCAAGCTGGAAGACCTCTACCGCACCGGCAGCGAGATCCAGGGCGCGCGCATCAACCGGATCAGCAGGGGGAAGGTGATTTTGTCGGTCAACGGCCACGAGGAAGTTTTGAACATCAAGGATCCCGGCAGCGACAACCAGGGCGGCGGGGTGGCCGAGCCGCGGATCAGCGCCCGGAGAGTGGAAACGGCTCCTCCGGAGTCAGCGCCCGGCGGAGCGGTCGAGAACAAGGTGCCGGAAGCGCAGCCTCTGCGGCGGATCAGTTTTCGTAATGCGCCACCCCCGGCTGCCGAGCAACCGGCACAACCAACGCCGGGAGAGGACGAATCCCAGCCTCCTGGCGGCGAGCCCCCGCCTCCGGATCCAGGCGGGGAAAAGCAGGCGGAAACGCCTCCTCCGGGGCAATAGGATTCAGTTGTCGGCACGGCCCCGGTCCGACGGAACAATGAATCTGCATGGTGGCCGGACAGCGGCCACTCATCTGTTATGTGAACGATTATGAGAACATCCTCCTGGTTTATCGGCATCGGGTTTGCACTTCTCCTCCCCCTGGCCTTTTCGGCGCCACGGCTGGAGGCGGCCAGTCCGAGAGTCACCCAGCAGAGCGGCGCCGAGGGACAACGTTTCGTCACTATTGATTTCAATGAAGTCGATATCAACGTGTTCATCAAGTACATCAGTGAACTGACTCAGAAAAACTTCGTGGTTGACCGCGATGTCAAGGGCAAGGTGACGGTGATCTCGCCCACCAGTATCTCTGCGGAGGATGCCTGGCGGGTGTTCGAGTCGGTGCTTGAGGTGAATGGCTATGCTGCGGTGCCGAGCGGATCGGTGACCAAGATTGTCCCCTCGGTCACGGCGCGGACCAAGAATATCTCCACCCTGCGCGACGGTGAGCCGCTTTCGGCAGACGACCGGATCGTCACCCAGATCGTTTCCCTCAAATACGCCTCTGCCGAGGAGGTGCGGAACCTTCTCACCCCCTTGGTGTCGAAGAATAGCGTGCTGATTTCCCATGCCAGTTCGAGCATGCTCATCATAACCGACTACCAGACGAGCATCGCGCGGCTCTTGGAAATCGTCCGGGCCGTGGACGTGCCTTCGGATGCGGATGAAATGGTGGTCATCCCGTTGCACCGGACATCGGCGGACAGCGTGTCCAAGGCGGTCAGCCAGCTGTTCGCGGCCGGGCCCGCGCAGAAAGGCGTGCGGGTCGAGACCGTCAAGGTGATTCCCTTTGACCGCACCAATGCCTTGATTGTGATGGCCTCGAAATCGGCCATGCAGCGGATACGGGCCCTGATCGACAAGCTGGATGAAGACGCGCCCAGGAAAGGGGGCAACCTGCGGCTGATTTACCTGCAGCACGCCAAGGCGGAAGAGTTGGTCAAGGTGCTGATGAATCTGCCCGACGATCTGGCCGGGAGAAAGAGCGGCGGCATGCCTGGCGGCTCGGCTCCCGGCGGTGCGGCCATTTCCAAAGAGGTCAAGGTGGTGGCCGATACCGCGACCAACGCCCTGATCGTCACCGGTCCCCAGGAGGAGTACGAGGCCTTGGAGGAGATCGTCAAGAAACTCGATATCCCCCGGCGGATGGTCTATCTCGAAGCGCTGATCATGGAGGTCAAGGTCACCAAGGAATTCAATATCGGCGTCGAATGGGCCGGCGGCAACGGCTCCGTCATCGGCGGCTTCAGCGGCAACGGCGCCGGTAATGCCTATCCGAGCCTCAGCACAATGAAAGCGGGCAGTCTGCCGCCCGGCGTCACCTTGGGCGTTCTGGACAAGGGGATCAATATCGGCGGAGTCAACTTTGAGAATATCGGCGCCGTGGTCAATGCCTATAAAAGCGACGACGATATCAACGTCATCGCCACTCCGCAGATCCTGACTACCGACAACAAGAAGGCCACGATCAGGGTCGGCGAGAACGTGCCCTACATCACCAGCAAGAACACCACCTCCGGCACCCAGCAGGACTATACCAACTACGACTACAAGGATGTGGCCACCACCTTGACCATCACCCCCCAGGTCAACCAAGCGGAAGTGATGCGGTTGGAGATCGGGGTGGAGGTGATCAAGCTCAAGGATACGAACAACAATGCCCCCACCACTTACAAGCGGACTGCGGAAACCACCGTGGTGGTCCATAACGAGCAAACCGTGGTGATCGGCGGCATGATCGGCCAGGATGACACTATAAGTGAATACAAGGTGCCGTTGCTCGGCGATATCCCCCTGCTCGGGTGGCTGTTCAAGTCGCACGGCAACCTACAGGAAAAGACTAACCTCTACATCTTTATCACTCCGCATATCGTTGAAAATCCGGCTGAACTTGCTGCCCTGTACCAGAAGAAGCGAGATGTGATGGAAGAAGTGCACAGGGTGGCGGCTGACCCGGCCGACCAGTTCTTCCACCCGGCGGAAAATCCCGCCCACAGCGTGGCCTTGAACGATATCGGCTTCGCCAAGCTTCAGCAGAACGATCTGCAGCGGGCCCGGGAGTATTTTACCCAGGCGCTGAAGATCAATCCCGACAACGCCGCCGCCATGCTCAACCTGGCGCAGGTCTGCGAGCGCGAGGGCAAATGGCGCGAGGCGGAAGCCCTTTATCGCCGAATTCTGGCCCTGCCGACCCCGAAGGAAGGGGGGGGCGGGGGCAGCCTAGCCGCCAACGATCTGCTGCGCGGGTCTGCCCAGGCGGGGCTGCAGCGGGTGCAGCTCCAGAAATGAGCGGATCGGGCGATCGGTCTTGGTGATGGCGTCCAGGGCAATGAAAGGGTTTTTCCCGGAACAAGAGGGGATGAGACATGCGCCTGCTCGGTGAAATCCTTCAGGAAAATTTTAGCATCTCCGCCGAGAGCATCGAGTCCGCCTTGACCGTGCAAAGGGAAAAAGGCGGCAGGATCGGGGAAATCCTCCTCCAGCTCCGCAAGATCAGCGAAAACGACCTGCTCAGCGCCCGCAGCCTGCAATGCGGGCTGGAGGTGCTCCACACCCTTCCCTCCGACTTCGAGCCCTTTTTCGTCTCCCAGGTGCCCATCGGATTTCTCAAGAAATTCAAGATGGTGCCCGTCGCGGTCCCCGCCGGCGCCTTCATCGCCATGGCCGAACCCTTCCATTTCCAGCAACTGGACGATCTGCAGCGCCAGATTCAATGGGAAGGCGTCAAGACCGTGCTGACCTCCCAGAACGAGGTATTCGTGGCCATCCATGCGGCCTACGACATGACCCGGAAGGAAGTCGCCGACCAGGTCGTGCAGGACATGGACGAAGAAAATCCGGAATCGATCCTGTCGGAGATCGAGGAAACCTCCGATTTGCTCGACGACACCAGCGACACCCCGGTGATCAAGCTGGTCAACCTGGTTCTGTCCCAGGCGGTACGAGACAGCGCCAGCGACATCCACATTGAGTCCTACAAGGACCGGGTCAAGATCCGCAAGCGAGTGGACGGCATCCTCTACGACATGTATTCGCCGCCCCGCCATGTCCAGAGCAAGCTGATCTCGCGCGTCAAGATCATGGCCAAGATGGACATTGCCGAAAAACGGCTGCCCCAAGACGGACGGATCGAAATCCGCATCGCCGACAAGAACGTCGATATCCGCGTGTCCACCCTGCCGACATCGTTCGGCGAGCGAGTGGTCATGCGCCTGCTCGACAAATCGAGTTCCCTGGTGCCGTTGACCGATCTGGGATTCTCCAGGGACGACCTCGACCATTTCCTCAAACTGATCAAGGCCCCGCACGGGATCATCCTGGTCACCGGGCCGACCGGCAGCGGCAAAACCACCACCCTCTATTCGGCCTTGGGCATCATCAACAAGCCGGACGTCAACATCATCACGGTCGAGGATCCGATCGAGTACCAGATGCAGGGCATCAGCCAGGTGCAGGTCAACCCCAAGATCGGGCTCACCTTTGCCAAGGGATTGCGCACCATTGTCCGCCAGGATCCGGACGTCATCCTGGTGGGCGAGATCCGCGACCTGGAAACCGCCGAAATCGCCATCCAGGCCGCCCTCACCGGCCATTTGGTGTTTTCCACCCTCCACACCAACGACGCGGCCAGCGCCATTACCCGCCTGATCGACATGGGGGTCGAGCCCTTTCTGGTGTCCTCGGCGGTCAACGCCATTCTCGCCCAACGGCTGGTGCGGAAAATCTGCCCGCATTGCCGGGAGAGCTATATACCGCCCGACGCCTTTCTGGAAAAACTGGGATTGTCGCCGGTCAAATTCGCCGGCAGGGAACTGTACCGGGGGGCCGGTTGCCCCCAGTGCCTGGAGACGGGCTACAAGGGAAGGATCGGGATTTACGAGTTGATGAGCCTGACGCGGACGATGAAGAACCTGATCCTGACCACCTCGGATGCCGGACAGATCAAGCAAGAGGCGCTGTCCTCACAGACGACGGGCATGGTGACCCTGCGGCAGGACGGCCTGCGCAAGGTCCTGGCCGGATTGACCACCTTGGAAGAGGTGTTCCGGGTCACCTGATCAACTGGTTCATTTCGAAGATGGGCAGCAGAATCGAGACCACGATGAAGCTGACCACTACCCCCATCGACAGGATCATGATCGGCTCGATCATCGAGGTCAGCGCCAGAATTTTGGCTTCCACTTCCTTCTCGTAGGCATCCGCCGCCTTGGCGAGCATTTTGTCCAAGGTGCCGCTCTGCTCCCCCACCGCCATCATCTGCACCAGCATCGGAGGAAACCACTCGTTGCCCCTGAAAAACTGGGACAGGCTGGCGCCTTTCTCCAGTTCGTTGCAGGCCGCGTTTATCAGATCGGCCAGAAGAACATTGTCGACGATATTCTTGACGATCTGCAAAGAGATGATTAGGGAGACGCCTGATTCGAGCAGACTGGCCAAGGTCCTGCTGAAGCGGGCGGAGGCGGTCTTGATGCTGAGGTCGCGTATCCCCGGAGCGGTCAGCTTGAGCCGGTCCCAGCGCCTCCTGCCGGGAGGGGTGGAGATGAACCAACGGACGGCCGCTATTGTCCCCAGCACCCCGATCAGCACCAGCCACCAGAAGTTTTTGAGCAACGCGCTGATGGCGATGAGGATGATGGTCGAGGTCGGCAGGGCCTGCTTGGTGCCTTCGAATACCGAGGTGATGCTGGGGACGATGAAGGCGATCAACAGAAAGAGCACCCCGATGCCGACGATGGCCATGAACAGCGGGTAGAGCAGGGCGGCCTTGACCCGGGAGCGGATGGCGTGCTGGTTTTCGCCGAACTCGGCCAGACGCTCGAGCACCACGTCGAGTGAGCCCGAAGCCTCGCCCGCCCGCACCATGTTGATATAGATTTTGGAGAACAGGCGGGGATGATCGGCCAGGGCGGAGGTCAGAGAGTTGCCCTCGTTGACCGCCTCCTTGATCTGGGTAAGCACGGTCTTGAGCACCCGGTTGCCGGTCTGCTCGATCAGGCCGTTGAGGGCCGGCACCAGGGGAATGCCGGCTCCGAGCAAGGTGGCCAGCTGCCGGGTGGCGATATGAACCTCCTGCTGCTTGATGGGCTGGCCCAGGTGCATTTGCCGTGAAAACAAGGAGGTGGCGGAAGACTTGGCCGAAGCTTCCTTGCATTCCACCGGGTAGTGTCCCTGACTGCGGATTTTCTGCCGGGCCGCGGCCAGGGAATCGGCGTCGATGACTCCCTTGAATCGTTTGCCGGCGCCGGTCAGGGCGATGAATTCATACACAGGCATCGTCGTTCTTCACCTTCTTGGGATCAGAGGTATCCCTTGCGCCGGTTGAAGGGTGTGCTAAGATAGCGACGCGGGGAGCAGGGAAGGCAAGGGCCATTGGTTGCGGTTCCCCGGTTTCTCAACCAAGCAGCTTGTCAGCCTGATTCTCCATGCAGTGGGAAATACAGGCGGCGCCCGATTCGGTGAATTGCCCTTGCTGGCAGAAATTGGCGAAACCGGCGATCAGATCCTTGCCGCCCCCGGGGCAGACCTCCAGAAACTTGATGAAATCGACCATGCGGGCAATGATTTCCGGCGGAGCGGTGTGCTCGATCTTGCAGGCGCCTTCCTCGGCAAGGGGTTCATTGAGGGCGAGGACATCGGTGAAAAACTGCTTGAGCGAGTTGTGGCGGCGAATGACATCCTCGGCAATGTCGCGGCCCTCGGCGGTCAGGGTGATGACTTCGTAGGGGGCATAGTTGATCAGGCCCCTTTTTGCCAAGGCCCGTAGCGCCTCGGTCACCGACGCCCCGCTCACGGACAGACGGGCGGAAATGTCCTTGCCCCGGGCCACTTGCTTCTCGGTGACGATGTGATAGATGGTTTCTATGTAATCTTCCAGGCTGGCGCTTAGATGTGGCAACATCCGTCTTCTCCGGTTGGTTGATTTTACTTGTATCTTCAAGACGATACATTCTCGCTGCCAGGGCGTCAAGGGGAATGTCGCCCTCTGTGGGAAAATAAAAGGCGGAAAAGAACGATGTTACAGGAGCTTCGGGTCCACAATCTCGCCTTGATCGATGCCTTGCATCTCGATCTTTCTACGTACGAAACCGGCCTGATCGTTCTCACCGGCGAGACTGGGGCCGGCAAGTCCATCATCCTCCAGGCGATCAACCTGCTGGCCGGGGGCCGGGGCGCGGCTTCATGGGTGCGCAACGACTGCGAACAGGCAGGGATCGAGGCGATGTTCATCCTTCGGCCGGACCATGCTGAGATGCATGCCCTGCTGGCTGAGCATTCCCTGAAGGAAGGGGCGATGTGCATCGTCCGCAGGGTGCTGGGCAAGGACGGACGGTCGCGGGCTTACGTTAATGACCAGGGGATCACCGGCCGCCTGTCCGCCGAGCTGGCCGCAGGCCTGATCAACATTGCCAGCCAGCACGACCAGCAGCAGTTGCTCAACAGCCGTCATCACCTCGAATTCCTCGATGCTTTTGGCGAACTCCACGGTTTGCGGCAGCAGTTCACCAGGCTTTTTCAGCAGTGGCAGCAGATCTCCTCGGAGCTGCGGCAGTTAATGGAAAAAGAGCAGGACAAGGAGCAGCAGCGCGATTTTCTCCGCTTCCAATTGGACGAGATCCGCAAGGCAAAGCCCGTGGAAGGGGAAGACGAGCGCCTTGCCCGGGAGCGTGAGCAGCTCAAGAGCGCCGATGCGCTGCTTCGCCTGGTCGGGGCCTCCAGCAGGCGGTTGGCGGAGATGGTCAACAACGATCTGGTGGAGAGCAAAAAACAGCTGGAGCAGGCCGCGGGGCTCGACTCGGGCTTAAGCCCGCTGGCCGAGCGGCTGGCCTCTGCCGGGTATGAACTGGATGATCTGGTGGGAAGCCTGCAGAAGTACCGGGATGGCTTGTCTGCCGATCCGCTCCGTCTCGATGCCGTTTCCGAGCGGCTGGCCGAATTGAAGCAGTTGCAGCGCAAATATGGTCAGACCTTGGCGGATGTGCTGGCCTTTGCCGAACGGGCCGAAGCCACCCTGATCCTGCTGGAAAGCCTGGAGCAGGAGATCGGTCAGCTTGAATTGCGGCTGGAGGAGGTGGCCACCGAGGCCTTGCTCAAGGCCGCCGAACTGAGCCAGGGCCGCAAGGAAGCTGCGCGGAAGCTGGAGAGGAGCATGGAGCAAGAGTTGGCCACCCTTGGTTTCTCGCAGTCGGTTTTTCGGGTGGCGATGACCGAGCCGGAGGGTATGGGCATGGTCGGCATGCAGTCCACCGGCCGCGATGTGATGGAGTTCCTGTTTTCCGCCAATCCTGGCGAGCCGCCGAAACCGCTGGTGAAGATCGTCTCCGGTGGAGAGTTGTCGCGGTTGATGCTGGCGATGAAATGCCTGCTGGCCCGGCGCGATCAGGTCGACACGGTCATCTTCGACGAGGTTGACGCCGGTATCGGCGGGCAGGCCGCCGAGGCGGTGGCCGGTAAGATAGTCGAACTGGCGGGCCATCATCAGGTGCTGTGCATCACCCATCTGCCCCAGATCGCCGCCTGCGCCGATCTCCACTTCAAGGTGGAGAAAAAGGTCGAAGCCGGGCGCACCCGGACCATGATCAACCCCTTGACGCGGGAGGAGCGCGTTGCCGAACTGGCGCGGATGCTGGGCGGCGACCATCCCACCCCCCAGACCATGGCTTTTGCGGGCGAATTGATCGAACGCAAGGGCAGAAAAGCCGCGGTATGAGCGAGCGGGCGGCATTGGGGCTGTTTTCCGGCGGCCTGGATTCGATCCTGGCCTGCCGGACGGTGGCGGACCAGGGGGTGCGGGTGGTGGCGCTCAAGTTCGTCACCCCCTTTTTCGATCATCATCTGCTGGCGAAAAATGAGGAATATGCCGACGCCATGCGGCGCCAATATGGCCTGGAGGTCGAGGTGATCGACATCAGCGAAGGCTATCTGCGCCTTTTGGACAACCCGGCCCACGGCTTTGGCAAGCATTTCAATCCCTGTATCGACTGCAAGATCCTGATGCTGACCAGGGCGCGCGAATTGATGCCCGCCTATGGCGCTTCCTTTCTCTTTACCGGCGAGGTGCTGGGGCAGCGGCCGATGTCCCAGCGGCGGGATACCCTGCGGGTGATCGAGCGCGATTCTGGCTGCACCGGCCTGCTGCTGCGGCCGCTCTGCGCCAAGTTGATGCCGCCTACCCAAGCAGAGTTGGCCGGACTGGTGGACCGGGAGCGGCTGCACGGCTTTTCGGGCCGGGGCCGCAAGGAGCAAAAGCGGCTGGCCGACCGGCTCGGCATCGCCGACTATCCCGCCCCGGCCGGCGGCTGCCTGCTCACCGACCCCAACCTGGCCGGCCGGATCAAGCACTTCTACCAGGGCCTCTTTTCCTTTGGCAGGCAGCGGGCGGTGGACGACATCCGCCTGCTGACCATCGGCCGCCAGTTCAAGCTGGACGACGATGCCTGGTTCATCCTTGGCCGGGACGAGCGGGAGAACGACCGCCTTCTGGCCATGCGCGGCCCGGATGACTGGCTGCTGTGCATGACCTCGCGGCCCGGCCCGCTCGGTCTGCTCCGCCATGCCCAGGCCAAGCTCGCCGGCGCCGGCCGGGAAAAGACCGTCATCCGGCGGGCGGCCGGCCTAGTGGTCCGTTTCGGGAAAAAGGAGGAGGGAGCCACAGCGGCCGAAGTGCGGATCGACCAGGGAAGCGCCGAGGTGCAGGCCCATTTCGCACCGCTGGCGGATCATGAGTTTGCCGATTGGAGGATCTGAGATGGAGCGGTACGTACAGAGCATCGGGGTCCGGCAGGTGCTGGCCCTCCTGCCTGACTGGCTGTGGGAGGCCCTGGCCACAGTGCAGGCGGAGCGCGAGGGAGAACTCTATCTGTCCGGCGGTGTGGTGCGCGATCTGCTGTTGGGCCAGACTCCGGCCGATATCGACCTGACCGTGGCTGCCGGGGCCTGGGATTGGGGCAGCCAGTTGGCGGCGCTGACCAAAGGCGCTTTGATCCCCTTGAGCCGGGAAGAGGATACCGTCCGGGTGGTCAGCCGGGGGATAGGGGTCGATATCGCCTCCTTCCGCGAAGGCGCCCGGACCATTGCCGACGACCTGATGCGGCGCGACCTGACCATCAATGCGCTGGCCTGCCGGATCGATCCACTCCTGGCCGCCCCTAAGCAGGATGAGCGGGCGCTGCTGCCCGTGTTCGATCCCACCGGCGGCTGCGGCGATCTTAGCCTTGGCCTGATCCGGGTGACCGGCGAGGAGAGCCTGAGCAGCGATCCCCTGCGGCTGTTGCGGGTTTTCCGTTTTGCCGCGGCCCTTGGATTCTCGATCGAAGATCAAACTATGGCCCAGGTGAGCCGTCTGGGGCGCCTGGTGAGAGGGGTGGCGCCGGAACGGGTTGCCCACGAGTTGGATCTGATCATGACCACCGCCGCCGCTGCCGCCACGGTGGAGGCCATGGCGGCAAGCGGGCTGTTGTGGGCGGTCATCCCGGAGTTGGCGGCCGGCATCGGCATGGCCCAGCCCAAAAGCCATCATCTCGATGTCTGGGAACATAGCCTGGAAGCCCTGCGGCAGATGGAACGGATTCTTGCCGCTCCAGCCGCCTTCTATCCCGCCTCCGGCGAGGCAATGACCGCCTGGCTGCAATGCGCCCGGCAGCGGTTGCGGCTGAAATGGGCCGCCCTGCTCCACGACCTCGGCAAGCCGGCCACCCAAGGGCTGCGCGGGGATAAAGGTGGACGCATCACCTTCTACAACCATGACCAGGTCGGGGCGCAAATGTCCGCCGAGTTGGCCTTGCGGCTGCGTTGGAGCAACGAGGCCCGCGACCAGGTGGGCCGCCTGATCGAAGGCCATATGCGGCCCTTCCACCTGGCCAATGTCGCGCGGGCCGGCGCCATGACCCTGCGGGCCGCCATCCGGATGCTCCGTGCCGTCGGCGACGACCTGGAAGGGATCTTCCTCCTTGCCATGGCGGACAGTCTGGCTGGCCAGGGGACCGAGCGGGTCGAGGGCATGGAAGAGGATCTGGCGGAACTGTACATCCATTTGAGGAAGATTAAAGCCGAGCACGTGACCCCGGTGCAAACCGGCCCGCCGATTCTGACCGGCCGGGATCTGATCGACCAACTGCACCTGCCGCCAGGGCCGCTGTTCAAGCGGATTCTTGCCGCCGTGGAGGAGGCCCGCATGACCGGCGAGGTGATTGATGCGGAAGGCGCCCTGCGGCTGGCGAAAACGATGGCGGCGCTAGAGAGCGACGCCCCAAACGCGCCGAGATGACAAACATGCGCAAAATTCAGGACTATTATTTCAAGAAGGCCAAGCAGGACAACTACCCGGCGCGGTCGGTCTACAAGCTGGAAGAGGCGCAGCTCAAATACAAATTTCTCAAGCCCGGTCAGCGGGTTCTCGACCTCGGCTGCCACCCCGGCAGCTGGAGCCTGTATGCAGCCGGCATCGTTGGCGCGGGGGGGCTGGTGGTGGCGGCCGACCTCCAGCGCACCGAGATCGCGGTGCAAAAACCCCATGCCGAAATCCATTGCCTCTGTTATGATGCCATCTCTCGGGAGTTCGTCGAGCACCTGCGGCAACACTGGCCGGGCTTCCATGTGGTCCTGAGCGACATGGCCCCCCGTACCACCGGCAGCCAGTATGCCGACCATCAGCAGTCGCTCCGCCTGGCACGGTGCGTACTCGAATTGGCAAGCCTGTTTCTTCATGAAAACGGCGCCTTGTATTGCAAGGTCTTCCAGGGTGAAGATTTTCCCGAATTCCTCAAGGAATGCAAACCGCTTTTCGCGACCGTCAAGGTGGTGAAGCCCAAAAGTTCGCGCCTGGAGAGCCGGGAAGTCTTTGTGCTTGGCCGGGGGTTGCGTCGGGCAGGATGAATTGTCAGCAATAATACGATAGAAGGAGTTGGACCGTGTCGGGACATTCGAAATGGAGCACAATCAAGCGCAAGAAAGGGGCCAATGACGCCAAGCGCGGCAAGATGTTCACCAAACTGATCAAGGAGATCACCATTGCCGCCCGGATTGGCGGCGGAGATCCCGAAGGCAATCCCCGCCTGCGAAGCGCCGTCACCGCGGCCAAGGGCGAGAACATGCCCAAGGACAATATCGACCGGGCCATCAAGAAAGGGACCGGCGATCTGGGCGGCGCGATCTACGAGGAGATCATGTACGAGGGCTATGGTCCCGGCGGGATTGCGGTCTTGGTGGAGACCATGACCGACAACAAGAACAGGACCGTGGCCGATATTCGGCATTTCTTCGCCAAAAGCGGCGGCAATCTAGGCGAGTTTGGCTGCGTGGCCTGGATGTTCGACAAGAAGGGAACAGTGTCGGTGGCCAAGGAGGGCGTGGCCGAGGACGAATTGATGGATATGGCTCTGGAGGCTGGGGCCGAGGATGTGGTCGAGGAGGAGGAGAGCTACCAGATCGTCACCGCGCCCGAAGCCTTCAACGACGTGGTGGACCAACTGGAGAAGAACGAAATCAAGTTTTCCGACGCCAGCATTGCCATGATGCCCAAGAACAGCATCGAGGTCGCCGATGAGAAAACAGCCAAATCGTTGCTGCGTCTGCTGGAGAACCTCGAGGATCACGACGATGTCCAGAAGGTGCATGCCAATTTCGACATCGCCGACGACCTGATGGAGCGGTTGTCCTGAACCATGACCGCCCTGGCCGGGATGCGCATTCTTGGCGTTGATCCCGGCTCGCGGATCACCGGCTACGGCGTGATCGCCGTCAACGGCCACCACCTCGGCTTTGTCGCCTGCGGCACTATCCGCACCGCGCAGGAGAACGATTTCTCGCGCCGGTTGCTGACCATTTTCCAGGATCTGTCCGAGGTGATCCAGACGCACGGACCTGCGGTGGCGGCAATCGAAGACATGTTTGTCGACCGCAACCCGCGCTCGGCACTCAAGCTTGGGCAGGCACGGGGCGCGGCGGTTGTGGCCGCCCTGCATAACGGGCTTTCAGTGTACGACTATCCGGCCCGGGTGGTGAAACAGTCGGTGGCCGGTTATGGTCAGGCCGAAAAGGGCCAGGTGCAGCAGATGGTCCGCACGCTGCTGGACCTTTCCGCGGTGCCCTCGAAGGATGCCGCCGACGCCCTGGCCGTGGCCATCTGCCACGCCCATCACCTGGCCCTGCACTGTATCGCCGCTTTTCGGCATTAACGTCGCGCAACAGACCCCTTTTTCTTCAACCATGCTTCCTGCCGCCTGCCGCCGATGATTGCCTCGCTCAGTGGATTGATCCTGGTCAAGAGTCCGAACGTCCTTATCGTCGATGTCGGCGGGGTAGGATATGAAGCCTTTGTTTCCGGCCGGACCTACGATGCGTGTCCAGAAACCGGGCATGCCTGTTTTCTCCATGTGCAGACGGTGGTGCGCGAGGATGCCATCCACCTGTTCGGATTCCACACCAGGGAAGAAAAGGAGATGTTCCTGCTGCTGATCACGGTTTCCGGCATCGGCCCGCGGCTGGCCCTGACCATTCTTTCGGGGATCGGAGTCGACGAGTTATGCCGGGCGATCACCGGCAAGGATCTGTCGCGGCTGACCGCCCTGCCCGGCATCGGCAAGAAGACGGCGCAGCGGATCTGCGTTGACCTGGCGGAAAAGGTCGGCGGCCTGGGCGGTTTTCCGGCTGGCGAAACCGGTCTGCGGTCAATGCCGGTATTGACCGGTGAACCCGATGCCACGAGCGATGCGGTGTCGGCCCTGATCAATCTCGGCTATCCCCAGGCCATGGCCTGGCAGGCCCTGCGGGCGGTCGAACAGCAGATGGTTGAAGGATCGGCGCCGCTCAAGGTTGAGGAACTGATCCGTCAGGCCCTGCGGTTTCTGGCGGCGCGGTAAGGATCAAGGCGGAGGAGCGGCGGGAGAGCGCGATGAAACACGAGGAACAGTTGGCCGGCAGGCGGCTTGTCGCCGGCGGATCGCTACCCGAGGACCTGCAAACCGGCGGCGAGCTCCGGCCGCGCAGCCTGGACGAGTACATCGGCCAGGATCAGGCCAAGCAGAGCCTGCGGATCTTCATCCAGGCTGCCCGCCAGCGGGGCGAGCCGCTGGATCATGTGCTGTTCCACGGTTTTCCGGGCTTGGGCAAGACCACCCTTGCCTACATCATCGCCAACGAGATGGGGGCGGGAATCAAGGTGACCTCCGGGCCGGTCATCGAGCGTCCCGGCGATCTGGCGGCCATCCTCACCAGCCTGCAGGCCGGGGATGTGCTGTTCATCGACGAGATTCACCGGCTCAACCATGTGGTCGAGGAGATCCTCTACCCGGCCATGGAGGATTTCCAACTCGATCTGGTAATCGGTCAGGGGCCTGGGGCCCGGTCGGTAAAGATGGATCTGCCCCGGTTCACCCTGGTGGGCGCCACGACCAGGACCGGCCTGCTGA
>Ga0123354_10003512_pt1 | contig 21680 bp, 17 predicted proteins | sample TergutLab28metaG_2_FD_97872 | JGI IMG/M metagenome (GOLD analysis project Ga0123354, IMG submission 97872) | Labiotermes labralis P4 segment gut microbial communities from Petit-Saut dam, French Guiana - Lab288 P4 | ecosystem: Host-associated > Arthropoda: Insects > Digestive system > Gut ... | reverse complement strand
TGTATGGAAAAGATAATAAGAAATGTTAGAATCAACCCAGGTGGAACAATTTTTAATAGAACAAGGCAGTGCCTTGCGTATGCGGATGATGTGGTGATTCTGGGGAGAACAGAAGGATATATATAAAAAGAATATTAGAAGAGATGGCAGAAATAACCCAACAGATACACCTTCAAATGAATGACACTAAAACAAAATACATGATAAATAGATAAGATGGAAATAAGGTAAAGGAAACTGAGCTGATGGGAAAGAGATATGAAAAAGTAGAATCTTTTAAATATCTGGGAGCAGTGATGACAAGTTTTAATGAGATAGAAACTTCGATCAAAAGTAAAATTGCTGTTGGCAGCAAATGCTATTATGCATTAGGACCAATAATTAAAAGAAGATCTACATCCCAGTCAATTAAAATTCGTCTCTACAAAACGATCATATGATCAGTTGTGACATATGGAGCAGAGACATGGATGCTGACAAGTAAAACTGAAAAAATGTTAATAACATGGGAGAGAAAGATATTGAGGAAAATATATGGACCAACAAAGGAGAATGGCAGTGCAGAATTAAAACTAATGAAGAACTGAGAACCAAATATAAATCCCAAGATATTGCGACCATAATAAAGATTCGAAGATTAGAGTGGCTTGGACATATACGGAGAATGAATGAGACCAGGTCTGTAAAGATTTTGGAAGGAAAATTAGAAGGAAGAAGAGGTAGAGGATGACCCAGACTCAGGTGGATAAACGATGTGGAAGACGATTTAAGGAAGCTTGGTGTGAACGATGGAGAACGAAAGCATTGAATAGAGAGGAATGGGCATCAATTATAAGGGAAGCCAAGGCCAAACTGAAAGGGCCGTAGCACAATAGGAAGAACGAGATACCTTTCATATGTTATATTTAAAACTCTAACCACAATTTATAAACAAATAATTAAAACACACAGCAAAATAAATAAAACTTCAATAATCTCGAGTAACACAACGATAAATTATAAGTTACAAAAAGACAAAAAAATTAATACAATAAATAAGCATAGAAATAGTAGGTAAAAGGATGAGTCTTCACATCTACAATAAGCTGTGCCATAAAACCTGCTGTACCTTCTTTTTATATTTTTGTACTGATATAAAGCCTGACAATGGCCCTTTTGGGCCAAAATATGTGGTGTGTTGTGCACAAATACTGTTTTACAATAAACTTGAATGGCATTTCACAGTGTTCACTCAACTGATATCTATAAAACACAATACGTGTCATTCATTTCAAGAAAAGTGCAATCAAAGCTACACTCCATCATAATTTTTACAATCACTTCTCTTAAGTATACTAGCATTAAATGGCATCACTGATAAATAAGTTGGGAACTGATGGAATTGCACTGACAGGGTAAACAGAAGCACTCACAGAAAAACTTGTCCCCATGTCACTTCGTCCACCATGACTATCATTGACAGGCCTGGGATTAAACCCAGGCCTCCACTGTAACAGGCCAGTGGCACCCCACCATATTATGATGTCTTACAACACAGTAATGCCAGAAGTATACAATTTTCTTGCCTTTTAACAAATTTTATGTATTATTTGAGGCTGTCATGATAAACAATATAAGTACGAAATCTTCATACCTGACTTCTCAGTCATTAACCAAAATTTCAGGAAAGAAAAATTATATATAATTATAGTGACTTTTATTACTTGTCAAGAAGGAAAATGCATCAGTGAAACTGTGTTCATAAAATTTCCAGGGGCCACAGTGCAGCAGGCATTGTTTTGCAGGCAGTACGTACCTCGTGAGATATACTGATACACATATGTAGAAACAAAAGGCCCAAATTGACACTCAGCCTTCCCTCACATAGAACATCTTTCTTTTGAAAGCTACTTACCATCTGAGCCTCAGACACTTATACAGGATGTTTCTGCCACAATTTTGACACTTTAAACTAAAGTTTGGTGCTGTTTCATATGATTCCTGAGAGTCACATTGTGAGTAAAGGCCAGATTGCAAACAGAACACACATATGGTTTCTGACCAGTATGCAAGCGTAGATGTTGAGTTAGGTTCCACTTGTCTGAGAAAGGGCGTTCACAATATGGGCAAACAAAAGGCTTCTCCCCTGTGTGTATTCGCATGTGACGCACCAAATCCTCTTTCCTCTTGAAACCTTTGCTGCACACGCTGCAGGCCAGTGGACGTTCTCGAGCATGTACCTTGGCATGTGCCATAAGCGTGTCTCGCCAAGTGAAAGCCTTCCCGCATTCAGCACAAGTGTGTCTCTTCTCTCCCGAGTGTATCATTAAGTGCCGCGTTAGGTAAAACTTAGTCTTGAATGTCTTACCTGTAGTTAAGAAGACTTGTGATATAATTTTTAAAAAATGTCAGTTTTCAGGCTCTCAAACTGGTGCAACAGAGATCTTCAATGCTTCTGGAATCTTGTGTTCTGTCATTTGATGTTTGTTGCCCAATGTTCTGAAACTGTGTGGTGACCTCATCTTCAAGGGCAAGGTGTCCAGTTTTTCAGTGGATAACCAAAATTTAAAGACAGGCCACTACATCATCTCAAAATGAATACTGGGCAACAAACACCAAGTCAGAGAGTACAATATCCCAGAAAAATGAAGATCTTAAGGCAAGTCATATATATATATATATATATAATGTATTATTTTTTAAACATTGTATCCCATCTAAACTAACACGCAATCAATGATTATTTCCACATGGATGTTTCCATGTGAGGAATAATAACTGTATTTCCAGATTCAAGATGCATCACCCCACAAGGCAAACTCAGTACATCCATTAAGTATAACTACATCACATACATCGTTAAAGTCTATATATCCATGCCATTGTATTTGTATTTAGTGGTTATACTGACTATTTTAACGTGTCAATATAGAGGAGCCTACTGCGTGTGATGTATGGGTGTCAACAAATTTAAATGTTTTTCTCATTCACCAGTACATCAATACCCTACCACACCCAGTAATCAGCTTTCCCTTAGAGTGCATTTCATACTTACTCCTAACTTTCTAGAACAGAGAACTTTGGCACAGATAATGCAAAGTCCGATCCTGAAGCAATTCAATCCACATCCTCATTCCAAACACCAAATGGATTGACTAACTCCATGCAGCCAAGTACTTGTTAAGAAGCTCAGTCACTGAACTCTTCAATGAATATACATTTTATGAAACCTGAAGGGTCATTACTGTGTTCCTAACAGCAAATTACTAAATACTATGTCACACCAAGCGAATAAAATCCCAACTCTCATAAACTATTTCTTCAAGATTCATTTTAATATTATTCTCTAACCCATGTCTAGGTCTCCCAAGTAGTCCTTTCCTCTATGGTGTTCACACCATGCATTTTTAATCGTATAACTAAAAATCCATTTATTATTAGATGCCAGCCCCATTCTGATCTTTGAACTGAACTGCAAGAAGTTTTCACATCAGACACCATAGTCTGTTCATTACATCTACACTAAGTGCCCTCTCCATCATCACTTCCTTCATTTAACCACCTTTACATGGTATGAAAAGGAAATGTATATATTTTTCTACCTCTACATATTCTTTTCACATGTATTCTGTAGAGTAACTGAACACTATCCAACTATACTGTATCTTTTGAGAGTACTGTAGTGGTATTTTGAAAATTCTTAACCGTGTTGTTGTTACTTCTCTGTTTATCTTTGTTACGATATTGCGAAGGCAGGCATTTATTGGGAAAATAACCACCTAACAAAAAGTCCTTGTCATAGATATTTTGTAGTTCGCAATGTCAGACACACAAAAATTACTTCTTTTACTATCCAATGCAATGAAGGTTAACTACAGGCAACATTGCAATGTACGTATTTGACCTGCAATTAAAACTTCTCATAATACATTCCCCAAATTCACACATACCTTGAAACTTAACCAAACAATAATGATCTTTATTGCACATATTTTTATATTCTAAAATTCACAGAGTCACAGATATGGATTATCATGACTGACAACAATCAGCCACTCACTCAATGGTTATATCTGTAAATCTGAAATTTATCCTCCAGAGCAATGCTGATGTAATGCTTTCTACCTACCACAAACATTGCAGAGGAATGGTGATTCGTCTGAATGCAATCTGAAATGCTTCTTGAGATCGCTCTTCTCACGGAATGCCTTACCACAGACAGAACACAGACACGGTCGCTCCACAGAGTGTGTTTTGACATGTAACGCCAACTTTCGATCACTATAGAATGCTTTGCCACATACCTGGTGCCATGGAGAAAAGTTCCAAAAGCTTTAATGTAATATCAATCACAACTGCACATATCAGGTAATGTATACAATTTTATATACACAGTCACAACAAGAGTAATGCATATACATTCATTACTATACATTTCACTGATCCAAAATATAGTCAGTGTGACAAGAAGATGTGGAATAAGTCATTAAAAGTACAAGGCAGTAAAAACATTTGCAGGGACATTAAAAAGTAAATCAGTCCCATTACAGGCCTGAGGTGCCCAGAGGGTTCCAGGAAGTTAAGGTTCCCAAATTACATGACAATGGCCATGGATGGTGTTAAGGTTGTCAGCCTTACGCACACATTAAAAAGTAAGAGAATAAAATTTTAATGCTTGGAACCAGTCATGGGAAGGAACCTGGAATTCAGCTGCAAGGAAATCTCATTCACCTCTTTATCTGGGAAGCCCTAACAAAGCAATGTGACTCATCTGATGCTAAGAAAACATGATCCACAATAACAATAAATAAAAATATACAAGTAGTCTTTTAAGTTTCAGTCTTTGATGGCAGACATATACATTTGGTACTGATGCAGCCAACACATAAATTTCAGCTGGCAAATATGAATTATTTCACTTAAAGTATCATAAATTATAATTTATGACAATTTATAATTATCTTACAACAATTATCAGATGATAATTATTATCATGTACATGACTGATGTGTGGGACATCTTCTATCATGTCAGGCCAATAAATCCAGTAACCAGTGATAATGATGCCTCTTTCTTAACCATGAGTGTCCAACCATCAGCCCACCATTTTTTCTCTTGCTTTCTGTGGCCACATTTGTAAATTATGTATATACTATAAACTTTAAACAATAATTTAGGTGCTTGTGCACACCACTTATTGTGATTTTTAAAAGTGTGGCCCACAGAATGGTTCACAATAATGGTTTTGACCTTTTGTCAAAAAAAGGGTTGGACACCCATGTTCTAAATGATTCATCAGAGTAGATTCTCTCTCTCTCTCCACTTTCCACCTCAAGACACAGACAGTTCCATTCTCTGAAATGTTGCGCCTTTTTAGCCTGAGATAATGGACAACACCCAGAACATCAGTCATGGTTATTATAACACAGTACAATCAGAATCCTTTAAAGATAAATAATTACCTCCTTTCACTAAGAATTTCGCAATATACAGTAAGTTCTCAAGGTGCTGGGATAGCATCGTTGGTATAGTGGCTAGTCTATGGGCTGGATAATCCAAAGTTGGAATCCTGACAGGGATAAGAGATTAAAGCTCCTCTCCAAAACATTCACACCATCTCTGGGATCCACCCAGCCTTCTACTCAATGAGTAACCAGGGGCTGTTTCTTGGAGGTCAGGCAGACAGGTTGTGAGGTAGACCACTAACCTCTATCTAGTGGTGAGTTTAACGATGTGTGGCACTATAACTTCACTCCCCCTATATGCCTTTATGGTGTGTATAGAGACAACATTACCTTTTCTTCAGATTCGTTCTCTAAACCCTGATTGATTAAACAACTTCCTCATAACTGCTTTAAAAGTTCAATTGTTTGTAGCAAATACAGAAACATCCCAAGCACATGAAATGAACCTGTAATGTATTTAACTTGAACAAATCAGACATCAGTTAAAATGCACATGCAACCAGATATCCCAAATATGGTATCCCGAAGTTTTCTCTCCACTTTCTAGCACTTCACATTTATCATTCTACAATTTACACAAGCTTTCCTTGCAATACGAATAACAAGATATGCACATTTATGATGGCACAAAGAAAATTCCACTCCAGTATATTCCACATCACTACATAATGCCTGTCATCCTTAACTTTCTCTCAGTTTAACTTACCAAACATGCAAAACTTCGCTCTCCCGAATGCACAGCTTGATGGTCTCGTAGATATGACTTGCTTGAAAATGACCTGTGGCAAACCTCGCATGGGAAACCCTTATTAATTGAAAGCGTGGGCAGGAATTCAGAGTTTTCTTCAGCTTGACTTTCATCTAGTCTTTCAGTTCTTTCATCATCTCCTCCCTCCACCTTCACTTCACATGGAAGGTCTGGATATACAGGCACCTCCTGAGTAACACAATTTGCTTTATAATACATCAGTAAAACAGGAAATAGTATTCACAATCCAAACACAGTAATAAAGAAAATAAAAACTTTATCAAAACATGTGCAAGGCTGGGTCAGTATGGTAACAAACCTATTTTGAAGAAACCATTTATATATATATATAAAAGAATTACTTTGGCTGCAGGGAATTTCAGGTGCTTACGAACAGGTAGTGAAGGAGATATTTATACTTATGAAAGACATTGTAACTAAGAACTGGAGTTCTATAATATGTACTATTCACCACACACTATTGAAGTGATTTAGAGCCCTTTAGATAGCAGTTGTAATTATGTGTACCACTTGATTTAATGTTCAGCAATTCAGTACGCTGCCCACAGTACATATGAATTTGTGTGCTCATCTTAAAGTTTCTGTGACATACTTTTACACAACAAAGCAAGAGACTAAGCAGTGCTTTTGAAGGTTTGTAAGTTTTAAGTAATTCTGAGAGACATTATACTTCGGGCATGTAATAACTTTTCCGTATCTCTAATGTTCTGACACTTTAATTTGCTATATGGCCCACATTACTTCAGGTCCTGAATATACTGCTCTGTGAATCTCATCTGTGAGAAAAGTGACTCATTTGAAAGTTACAGAGATACATAAAATACACACATTATGCACTCTATAACACCTGCGTAAAACTCATATCATTTTGAGAAGATTGATAGTATCAGAAATACCTATTCAGGAGGAGCCAATGAAAGCAATGTCTGCCTCTTGCTACTGACCTGCCATCTATCTGATGTCTGCTCGATTATACACCTAAACAGAAGATACATGTCACGTGTATATCACACATCTTTCAATGCCATCCGCAAGGATGCACTTGCCTGTACTCATTATCCTATTCATTTATTTGTTTATGGATTATTTAAAAATGCTTTTAATTGCTCATATTATACAGTGTTTAATGACAGATGATTAAAAAATAGGCAATGATATGGAAGGTAGTGGTCAGTGTTTGATTTCAAATACTATCCCAGTATTTGCCAAAATGGGCTGAGAAAAACCAAAAAATAACTAAGGCAGGAGTCTCCATTTGAGATATGAACCAGGGATCTTCTGATCATGAAGCAGTAGTGCTAACCTCTTGATTGCAACACTTTGCTGCTAAACAACTATGATATTCGAAGATAGCAAATATTGAGCAGTTTTATATGAAGATTTAATGGAGGGACATAAACCTTATATTTTCTAAATTTCACTTTTTCAAATTCTTACTTGATTCTTCTTCAAAGTATTTCACTGTCTTTCACTTGAAATGGAGAAAAAGTTCTCCTGTTCTTCAAGGCTGAAAATATTAAAATAAAAAATTACAAAAAGTATCTTTTAAATGGGTAAGCAACAGGCTAGCTTCCAAAACATTTCAGAAAAATTTTGGTGAAGCTTAATGCATTTGTCACAAGAAAAATGATCAAATGCAATATAAAAACGTTTAAAAATTGGAAATGGGACTTAATGAATAAAATCAGTGACCATAATGCACTGACAAAGTGAATATGCAACTACCATCTTTCTTGCTACAAGGTGCCTATAATTCATTTAAGAAGTGTGTAACAACGTAAACAAATCTTGCATTTTCTCCTTTTATAATATTCCTATCTGTATTGCCTACTAATTTATTATGTGTAAATACACTTTACTTAGGTGAGGAATACTTTATATGTTGGACAGCAGACACATAAGCACAGAAAATTACCAGTACTTAAAAAAGATTCATTACCTTCTAATCTTATTTCTAGTTCCCAAACTGAACAACTATAATGTTTTTTCCTAGAGGAATATGAACACAAATGATCTTTAGAGAACTTCCAAAACTGGTATATCAGAGCATCTAGGCTATCCAGAAGTAATTAAAAAAAAAAAATGCATCTTTTTCCTCAGTCTGTACCACTACACAGTTTACCATTCTCTGAAGTAGCACCCAGTGCTTGCGATAGCTTTCATGCATTCAAACGTAATCAGTAACTGTCACTGAGTAACTTCACATTTCATTATAGAGAGTACCTTGAAACAATGGAGTTTATGTAACATACAAACATACTGCAAGTCACTTGTATAAACAGTAAAGGTTTGGATGGGTGTTCAATGCAAAGTCATGGGTATAGTCGATGACTTCTAAAACAACAAAACCATGATAAATTCTGAGTACAAGTCTTAATGTTTCAAGGACTTTCTCCACCTCAAAGATCATGGATAAATATGATGGTTAAATAATGCTGATAAAATACATAAAACATCAAAGCCTCCCCTTCATGGACAACCCCTGATGTACACATACTGGCAGGCACAGTTGAATGCAAACCCACCTCAGCACCACGCACTTCAATGTTGCTTAATCTGGAAAGTCAACTTAGAATAATCCAGTCAATGTTACAATGTCTTAATGTGGTCTCACTCCTCTACCAGATTCGATTCCTAATCTGAAGTGTGGCAGCCCCTCCAACTTTTGTTCTGCCCACACATTGCATACCTTAGTGGTGGACCTATCAAAATGTGCCCTGTCTGATTACTGCTTAACTCTGCTTGATGGGACACCTGACATGGCTTTCTGGAACGTGTTGGGGACTATATACCATGCTTAGCTTAGCATAAATCCATAATCTCTGTTCAAATTGTTGGTGTGAATTCACCAATGTGAGAGCATCAAACACTTTCATGTTTAAATCAATGCACTGAGCAGACCTTTAATTATTCACATGCTGCCAGACTCAGTGCAATATATAGATCTTCAATTATTCACATATTTCCAACCTCAGTGCACTATACAACAGTGAATGCATTGAACTTTCACCATACTGGATGGCTATTAAAATTTTTGTGCTTGGTTTATGTGGAACATGAATATTATTTGAATAGAAAATACAGTACACACAGCAAAAAGTCTAAGTGTACCATAAATTAAAATGCCTCTGTCTTGGGCATGGGTGGAATTGAAATCTCAAAGTCTTCAAAGGGTCAACACCAGTCCACAGCCTGATGCTGGATCATTTTCTGTTCAGCTTTTAAATTCAGCAAATCAAAGCTAGAAAATCACAATCTTCTTAAATAGCCACAAATTCCGTATTTTTCATCATCTTCTTCTCAGATGGCACTACAGTCCAATACAGACCTTCACCTCCTTAATGGACTTCTCCCAGTCAGCTCTGTTTTTTGACCCCTCTTTCCAATTTGTAATTTTGCACTTATTAATAGCTGGTTTTATACAGTTCCACCATCTCATTAATCCTTTTCCACATTTTTTATCATACCTGAAAATGTTTATATTTTGTAAGGACATCAAATACATATGAATTTATAATTTATGGTAAGAAAGGATTAAACATGAGGAAGAAAGAGATGGAGGTGCTACCTTGTTACAGGTGACAAAACATTACTACTACAGGAGTGAAGCAACATTAAGGAATGGTAACACCAGATGGTTCATTCTTACTAAGGTTCCAAGTTATGAAAGACTGAGGTTTATGATAATGTGACGGGTTCACACTCAATACTGTCCACTGTCTTTTGCGTCCCAGTTGTTGTCTTTTAACCACTGGGAAACTGAATTAAGTGCCCAGTGTACTCTGTTAGAGAATGGGATTTAAATGACCCACCCACTACTTTCCACGTTATTGGCTGATGACTACAGTTGTCACTTGGCGCCAAATCATTCAGGCGTAAACTTGATGATGATGATAAATACAGCCAACAGTGTTGACCATGCAGAGGTAGATGAAGCCCAGGGAACAGTGAATTTCTGTTCCGAACTGACAAATGGTCGCCCAGTGTCAATTACCATGACCAAGTCTTACAAGAAGAGCGTATGTAAGTCACAAAACAGCAAACGATATTATTAACCTTTTGAGAACTAAGAATGTACCCAGAGGTTTGTCCATTCAAGGAAACATTCACCTCCAAATGCACACATCTGCACTGACACATCAACTCCAATATTTGCAATGGGATCAGCCAGGCCGCAATAAAAATGAAAATCCAAAGTGGGTTTATATGTAACTATACATAATGGCAGTATAAAAAAAGTTAAAGTTGTCTATGCCCATGCCATGTAAGCATACAGTGGGAGCAGAGGTATAGCTCCACTCATGCTTAACCGTGACACTAGATAAAGATCAGTGGTCAACTCCATGCCCCAACCACTTTACCACGAAGGAAAGAATGCTGGTACCAATTGAGTATGAGGCCGGGCCAGTCTGGACGTTTTGGAGAGAAAAGAAGAATATCTTACTCTGCCAGGAATCCTACCCTAAATTGTCCAGCCTGTTCACTATACTGACTATTCTATCCTGCTTCTTATTTGGCAATAAAACCAAAATAAGTTCTTGCATCAAGAATATTATATTAAACTCTGTCCTTAAACACTTAAAATATCAATTTGTACAATCTCTTATGCCCAAACACTGTATGTGTTTTAAGCTGATAGTGACAAATATGCCAATAAATGTGGGTAGTGCTACCAACCTCCACAACATGTTCAGCCACATCATTAGCAAATATTCTTGCTTCAGCACTTCTTTCTCTTTCTATTGCAGCAACTTCTTTAGCAGCAACAATTGTCCGCCTACGAGTATTAGGAGTTGTTTGCTTCCTCCTTGTCCTCAGTCCCCTCCTAATGGTCTCCTCTTCACTCTAAAGAATTAATGGATTATCAGAATGAAAAGACTGGGATGTGGTGGTTATTTCTGCTGCATATTCAAGATGCATGGTTACAAATAGTTGCTGGTAGTTTCTTCTTTGTGATTCTTCATAATCTTAGTAACACACACCTTCTGTTGGTCAATGTCTGTTTCACAAGTGTTCCAAAACAAACCCTATGATGAAAAAACATCTAGCTCTATTACTCACATGTAAAGAGGTTGATCTAGAAGTAAACACTGAGAAAACCAAGTACACTGGCATATTTATGTCTTGTGAATAGAATGCAGGACACATTCACAACATGAAGATAGCTAACAAATGATTATTGCATTACTTGCTCAAAAACAATATGCTTTTTACAACGTTGCTACAAAATGTACAATATAACCTGTTTTTTTATTAAATTTACAATGCTCTTACTATGTTTAAAACCACATGTATTTTGTCCACCTGTATCTTATAAATCGAAAAAATGTTAGTTACAATCCTTAACTGTAGCACATTAATATTTGTATCTTAAAAATCTTAAAAATTATAGTTAAAATCCTTAGTTGTAGTACATTAATATCTATTGGCTCCTGCTACCCAGCACACCAAGACAGAGGAACAACATAACAGGAACGGGGTCCTCTCAAGATCTCTACACCTTTACGGACCCAAATACAGCTCAATACAGTGAGCACATATATTGCCAACATACATAATAAACAGCAGGAGCCAACAAATATTAATGTGCTACAGTTAAGGATTTTAACTAACACTTTTATGATTTTTAAGGTACAGAAGGATGAAATATATATTGTTTTAAACATTGTAACAACCTTGTAAATTAAAAAAAAAACAGGGTACATTGTACATTATATAGCAACACTGCAAAAAGCACATAGTTTTTGAGCAAGTAACACAATGGTCTCCCTGAAGATGGTGTAACAAACACCGAAACATGCAGGAGGTAACTGGTGATAAATATATGTATTTAACATACTATGTGTATTTAGTTGGAATAAAAAGAAGTGTTTGAAAGACTTAGCGTGTTTGTGAACAGAGTGCTAGGGCCTAATATGGAGGAAGCACTTGGGCCTAATAGGGAGGAAGGAACACAAAACTGAAAAATCATCTCACCATTCAGTGATATTAACAGACAGATATAGACAGCTTCATCAAAGAATGTACGAACAACATATAAATAAAAGGTAAAGTCAACCCTGTGCACACCATAAAGGCATATAACAAGAATAAATGCACAGCTCCTGTCATTCTAAACCTCAGCACTTGGTTAGACAACCAAATTTGCATATGGCTTTCCTCTATGCTTTCTTATTCTCTTGTTATTATAATGTAACTTTCAATGTTTTCTTTTACCATTTCATTTCACTACATATGCAAATCATGAAATTATTTCTGTTGTATTACACAGAATAGGCACTACACACTTACTATATAATCTTGTCTCTCTCTTTCATTGTTCCTTCTTTCATTATATTTTACGTAAATTTTTGACATATATGATTCTGTGTATTATATTTCACTGACTAATTCTATATCCAATGAGTTGTTTTAACCCTTATGGATCTTAATGAATGTGAAAACAATAAATAAAAAAATAAGTAGATACATATGGAGGTGAGGAGTCAGCTTCATACCATACTGTTTTACCCCCACAGAAAGAACCTCCAGTACCCATTGAATAGAAGACTGAGTGGGCACCAGAACTGGTGTGGACCTTCCTTTGGAGCAGGGATAAATCCATTGAGCCTACCGGGAATCACACCCCGAATCGTCCAGCCCACAGCACAGTCGCTACATTAACTAAGCTATACAAATTCAGGTATAAATACAAAACATCTGCTGAATAATGATTTATCATTTCCTTAAAAACGATGCCGTTCACGGAAGTTTCGGTAGTCGCCCCTAACAATCTTCGAGCACACACGGTTTCCCTCATGATCATGGTTTCAAAGTTTGTCATTGTCATACGATTCTTTGTACAGCTGTATGTAAATATCTTACATCATTTTCAGAATCTGACTGTTGTCTACTGATGTACCGCCTCAGAGTAGCATCTGACTTCTGACACTGTTTCTTGAACCCGTACCAACTGTCTACATGAACAGCACATTGGTGACAGATCAACTCCGGTAAGCCGTCTCCAACTACTACCTGAAACGTAACTTCGTGTCAGAAACTGGTAAAATTACTTGCTAAATCTTCCTACCTAATGTGCTAACTACAGTGCTATATAATTTAACATGACTGACAGCTTATCATTACATTGTACACGCGAAGAGATTTGACAAATCTAACCTTAACGGACGCACAGGTCATTATTTTTACTGGCAGTGGCGGTGCCTGACCACCAGCTTTATTATCAAAGATTGGCAACATATGTTCTTCGTGAGTTAGACAAAGTCGGCATATTTCTGAAATATTTAAATTTATATTGTCGTCGTCGCCCATGCTTAATTTCTAACTAATAACAAAACATCAACAAACTTCACATGTACTTCCATTTTATACCGAGTCAGAACTGACAACAGATTGTAACAATAAAACCAAAAATCCCTTCCTCAGAGACAAAACTACGCAACAAGGACGTTAAAATTGATGATGATAAAAACAAAACCTTGACAAAACTGACGTGCTTAGGAGTCAGTGTAATGACCAGCCTACAGACTTGACAGCCGAAGAATCATGGTTCTACTTTCCCCTTCTGTCAAACATTCAGATGTTATTTTCGCTCCCGCAGATCACTGCGGCCCACTCGGGAAGCTAGATGGTTACGTTTGGCAAAGGGTTTGGCTTGCGAAGCTATCACTCTCGTGTATCTGGTGTCAATTTTAATAATAAATGAAGATATACATCAACACCCCGCAACAGCATAATGCTTAATTAAGCATTGGTACCGCTTTACCTTCACATTCTGAAGACCAAGATGGGCAATTAATTTCTAGAAATGCGAGTTTTGTCTTGTCAAAAATTACGAAACCATGAAATAAATTCTGCATTGAAAAAAATGCTGTATTTGTGCGCAAATTAGTTGCTTGTAATTGTTAAAGACTGCATGATAAAATTCTACTGTACATCTTGAAATAGTGTGAGTTCAACGAATCATTTGCATTCACAGTTTTTTAGAACAGCAGGAAGGATTGAAAAATAATTCATTTTCATTCATATATTTTTATATCTTGTCACTGGGTTGAAACATAATTTACATTTTCTACATTCAGTGCTCCAAAATTGTGCCTACACCGCGGTTAAGTACAAAGGTATTACTGCTGCGCTCTACCAGAAAGAATAGTCACTGTTTGCATTATATTAAATGTACTACTAGAAACGCCACTTTAAAATCAACTCCTGATAAATTGTGTGCAAAGTATGCCTAATTAGAATAAATTTATTAATTAAAATATATCTTCTTCCATCAAACATAATAGATGAATATAAAATACAGCTGAGAGAAGTACAGAAACCTTGATAAAACCTGAAGATATGTGTTGAAGCACATGCCCTACAATGCTTGCCACTCACATTCCATCCCAGTTTAGTCCTATGTGAGATTTGTGATCACGACTCTACAAAATGGCATACTAGGACAGCAAACTGCCACACTAGCCCGAGTGGTGCAAGGTGAGTTGCACTGCATGTTAATGACAGTCCCTCAGTATGGAGTAGTGTTATATCATTTATTCTCCTTCTGTAGATCCGTACAGGATTACATAATCCATATGGATATGGAAATCATCATATTTGTTGGGATTAAGGGGTGACATCAACACAAGTGTGCTCAGCAGTCACATGGTTATTTAGTATATTGTCAGTGTTTATGTTGGCAAACATCACAGTTCAAAAGCAATTGAGTGGTAGAATTGGTTTTTTTCAATTTGTTATTCAAATTATTTAAATATGACCAGTTTGTATGGTAACAAGTACCAGTAATATCTGAAATTTAGAGACAAAATAAATAAACCCAACATGGGGTGATTTTCTTTTTATAAATTGGGCCTTCAGCATTTGGTATGGGACAGAAGACAATCATATTAAAATTAAAAATGGATAAAAATTTAATGAGTTTAACTGGGGTTGATGTAAGCTGTCTCTGTAGAAGGATAAGCTGTACATTCCTTGTTATAAGGAATTAAAAGGGACATCCTGTTACCTCCCAGCAAATTGTCAGATTTGGTTGCTAAGTCATTGTGCTCAAAGCATATTGCTACATCTGTGTAGCTAACAATAATTTGCGTTATTTCGTGATGTAGCAGTTCATTAATATTCTTATGAATAAAATCCACAGCAATAAAAAGTGGATACATATTTCAGGCAAACACTAAAATAGAGAGGAAAACTTGTTCCCCTTTCACACCCCAATATTACAACTCACTTTGCAGGTGTCATGCATTGTATGGTAACACAGCTAGGTGTGAAATGCAGACTGTGAGAATAGTTACATTCATTTCTCAAACAACAGTTCAGAGACAGTATGACATAAATTGTGTAGTTGCATGTGAATATTTTTAAGACATCTCTGGTTCTGTATTTATATAATTATTCAGTATTACAATTCTTTTATAGTCATTTTCAGGTGGGTGCAATGATTCATTCTGGATACTGTCTCCATTATTCTGGGATATAGCATCACATGAATAAGTGATGTGTGCCTGATGTTTTCATGATAGTGTCTTCTGCAAGGGTCAAATGTCCAAAGATGAGGCCATGTTGCTGTCTTGACATCAAGCACCAATCACCCAGTGACATGTTACCACATCTCAGAAGAATGGAGACCACAGTACACCAATGTGAAAGCCAAAAAACTCACAACTCTCATGGGCATTTATCACCTCTCTTTTTGTCTAGATACAGCACATACTGATGTGTGGACATCTCCAGAACTCTGGCAGTCATTGATCAATCATCATGGCATCAGAGCATATGAGAACCTCAAATAACACAAGTAAAATTACCATTATTTATAATACAGATTCCATCTAATTTAATTTTTATTATTTATATCAAAATAAATAGTTACAGTAAACATAGGTCTACATAATACAATTTTTTCTTTCCATGGCGCAACAGCCCCTAATGGCCCACGGCCTTCTCATTCAAGGCTTCACAATCACACTCAGACACACCACAATTCATAGGACTCCCCTGGACAAGTGATCAGCCCGATGAAGAGACATATACCTGACAATACACAGCACTCACAAGAGACAGACATTCACGTCCCTGGCAGGATTCAAATCCGCAATCCCAGCAAGTGAATGGCTGCAGATCCATGCCTTAGACTGTGCGGCCACAGGGATAGGCACAGAAATATATACCAGGAGGAATATTAATATGAATGATAATGAATACCACTACCAAAAGTAAAGTAAAACCTTAATATTTAGATATTTGGATAGGAAATGGGGAAGGTCAGCAGCTTAGAATGTCGTTGTATTAATCATTTTTAAGCAACATGTTTATGAATGTCATATAAATCCAGTACAGTGAATTATTAACATAGTTCTATTTTATATCACTCAATAGACATAAGCTATCCCACATACAAGTGCAGTACAATGACTTCTAATAAATTATTTATAATTGGACAGCCACTTAATTTATGGACAATAAAAACAACAGAGTTAATACAATGGGTTAACACAATGTAACATTTTTTATTTATTTTCCAGTAAAATAGCAGTCCAGTAAGTGCTTTTTTCCATCACCTTGCATTAAGACTAGGAATAGTGTATCTTAACAATCCTGCAATGATATACCAATAACATATGTATCAGGAATCATGTTCTAATTATGATGTACATTTTACAGAAATTTTCCTTCACTGAAAGGAAACTCTAATGAATACATCTGTAGAAATCTTGGTAACTTTATACCACCAGCAACAAATGGACATATATTTTATTAAAATTATAACAGCATAAAAATACATAATACTCTAAATATATATAATGTTGTGCAAAAATTAATTATCTTTAATGAAATATAACCTTTCTTATTTGAGTGAGACTAACACTTTATTTACATTCATGTGAAATGGAAGGTATATGCAGACTTCATGCTATGAAATTGTGGCATTTGTCACACAACAGAATGTGACATCATAAAAAAAATATGTCGGTTGTGCACATTGAATTTGTGTAGAAAATTGAGTATTTGTGTCATTTAAATGTCACTAGAATACGAACTAGTGACATCTTGCGCTTCTTAGCTAGAAGGATTATAGAAAAGAAAAATAAAAGAACACAGTTGCAGATGTATGTATTGACAAGGACCACTGGCAACTCTTGTGTAAGAGTGACACATAGGGTCACATACACTAACAATAAAAGAAAATGGGCCATGATTTATGATGGATCTGTCCAGATTTGGATCATATGACCTCTCCACATTAATAACTGAGTATATCACCTTAGGGTGGGTGTTGCAGTGTACAACTGGAGGATGCAGGCTGCTTACACCATCTACACTGCAGTTTGCCATTTAAATGGACACCCAGAGCACTAATATATATTGATATATGTCTCTCAGATCACAAATTAAGTGGATGGCCAGAGAAACACTTTATACTGATTGAAACCATTCAAATCCCAAGTTAAGAGGATGGCCAAAGAACCACTTTATATTGAAACACGTCTTTAAAATCACAAGTTCAGTAGATGGTCAGAGCACTATTAGATTTTAATACAGATCTCTCAGATAACAAGTCAACTGTGTGCTCATAGCACTAGTATATATTGATACAGGTCTCTCAAATCACAAGTTAACTGCATGCTCATAGCACTTCTGCATTTTGATACAGGTCTCTCAAATAGCAATATAACTGCATGCTCATAGAAATACTGAATTTCGATACAGGTCTCTCAAATCACAAGTTAACTGCATGCTCATAGCAATACTGTATTTTGATATAGGTCTCTCAAATCACAAGTTAACTGAGTGCCCATAACACTACCACATTTTGAAATGGGCCTCTTAGATCACAAGTTAATGTACTGCCAGAGCACAACTGTATTTTGATTCATGCCTGTCTAATTGTGTCATCAGCTTGGGGAATGGGAGTATGGTAATAGATTTGCTTTCATGTAAAGAAAGAGAAATATCTAATTTCCTAGTAAAATTTGATCCAGGGAATATTGCACATTCCACCATAACTCACCCTTTCAGAATTCTTGTAGCCGCAGCAGTTTCCCTTGAATTCACAAGACACTTCTCTTGTGTTTTTCACTTCAAATGTAACCAAAACATATTAAAGAAGTAGTTTTGTGCTGTTTCTGAGCACACATATGATTTACAGTTCCAGGAGGAGCTTTGAGTAAGTCAAGGTTTTCAGATGCAGTGCATTATCTTCTTTATTATCAGTGCTTTCATCAGGCACAAGACAGCTCCCAGCACACATTGTCAGTACTCGTGCCATATTTTTCGTTATGAGATTCAGATGCCGTGACTAAAAACTCATGACAGTTCATAGACATGCTGTCCTTATACACCATGTTACAGAACCAAACATATCTGCGTTTTATGTTCTCCCAAAACAAATATGACTTGTAAATTGCATGATTAAAATCATGATTGTGCAATGACAGTGGTAAAGAATGTCATGTATATGTAACCATAGAGTTTGAACTAAAACCTAGTAGTTGCAGTTTTAAATTTATTGGGTTAATGCTTACAGAGACAAAATAGTTTTAATTTTATCTCTTATGAAATTATGAAATAGAATTGCAACTGATAATTTCTGCCATGATTCATGAGATCCTATAAAAATCAAGTTAGACAACATGTGATATTTTGGAGTTTTAGACTAGTACCCATCACTGCATTATTCAGTCAACCTGCAGCTGACGAAAGCTACCAGCTATTCCTGCCAATTCATCTTCCATGTCAGCTACATACTTTCCTTTTGGGTTCAGTTCAATATCCATTTTGTCCAATGCCTTTATTGCTTCACATTTTGCCTCTAGCTTCTTCCTGAACTGAGCTGAAAAAATTTTAATAAATATCCAGATTACTTAAATAGTTAGTTCTAGATCTTGCTAAGTTTGATGTCTTATACTAAAAATAGCCTAAATCATGGGCATAGTGAAAGGCCAAAGAGCTACTCCTTAAGCACTGCTTATTGAAATTACACAACAAAGTTACCATACAGACCACATAAACGACCTTACAAGGCCCTATAATTGGCCTTTAAAAAAAAACTAATTGCACAGATAAACTGAAGAAAAGGGCCCATGGCTCTTGTATGTCTAATAATATATAGAAAATCTTAAATTTTAATATATGTAGATTGCTGACTGACTATTCCTTGTTACAGTGTAGTTTCTGGGTTTTTATTATATAGAAAACAGTACAACAAATGCCCTATTATAGAATCTAAAATTTATGACTACCACCACAAAATAACATCATTTGATCGTATCTTATGTTATTATACACCTAATCCCAAAATTTTCTTCTTTGTATGAGGTATTAGTTAACATTGTGTACAGTCCATGTTGCTGTTATTTTGTACATCATGTTTGTTTTGACTTCCTTGGTTTGAACACCATAAGATCCTTTTGTATGCCTGTCTCCCAATCTATAAACCTAACCAACCATCAACCATCTCCACTGCATGTGGTCCTTCTGGTCAAGCTAATATTGCTCAACTGGTCAAGAAATTCCCTGCCTTTAATGGAACCTTCATTAGGTGTTCCCTGTCCTGAGTCAATTGAATGCAATCCACACTCTTCCATCCTGTTCCTTTACAAGCCACTTGAATAACATTTTCCCACCTACGCTTAGGTCTTCCAAGTGGCCTCTTTCATTCAGGAATTCCCACCACAACAGTGTTTGCATTTCTTTTTTCTCTCATTTATGTCAGATGTTCTACCATTCTAATCTTAATTGATCTGATCAATCTAATAACATTCGTTAAATGAGTACAAATCATGAAATTCCTAGTGTGCAGTTTCCTCCCACTTAGGTCCAAATATTACTTTCAGCAGCCTGTTCTTGGACATCCTCTTCTCTCACTGTCAGACCAAGTTTCAGAACCATAAAATGAAGCAGATAAACTTATACATTGTATGATTTAATATTTAGGTTTCTAGATAAAACACAGGAAGATAAATACGTATGCTGAACTGAATAGTAGCAGGCAGTCCTTGAATTTAATCTAAGCCTATTTGACCTATGAATGTGGTTTGTTATGTTAGTGCCATTCTGAACCACCTGAACTTCGCCACATATTTGAAGGATTTATTATTTCTCTGTCTGTCATGATTTTGTCCTGCATTCTGCTGACAAAACATAAACATATAACTGATTTTTTCTTTATTTACTTCTGCATCATTTTATAACACTATATTCCTATACCATGAGACCACCTTCAAAAAATTATAGGTTAATTAGGAACATAAATGACCATACGATAAATGATTTCCTCACAAAGTTAAGCTGCGAGACCTGGGATACTGTATTTTCTACAGATGACGTTAAAATAATGTTGAACTCCTTTCTGGACACTTATTTGAAAATGTTTTATTCTAGCTTCCCTTTAAAAAGAGTTCAATTAAACAAAAAATATAAAAATTGGATCACTTTAGGAATTTTAACGTCTTGTAAGCAAAAAAGAGAACTTTTCACTGCATGTAGAAACAATAACAATCCAGATCTCTTAAAGTATTATAAGAGTTATTGTAGAATCCTGTCCGCAGTCATCAGGGAAGCTAAAAAACAAAATTATGCGGACAAAATTAAAAAGGCCTCGAACAAGAACAAAACAATTTGGAATATATAGTACACTTAGAATCTAACAAAACTGATAATACAGACAAAATTAACACTTTAAATATAAATGGGATCCCAATCAGTGATTGTCAAAAGATGGCAAATGAATTCAACAAATACTTTTTAACTGTAGCTAAAAACATCAACATTAAACAAAATAAATTTAGTCCTTACAATGTAGATAACATTACCCCCCTTCAATACTTAACTCAGTCATTAAAGAATCAGTTTCCAAATATTAATTTAAAAACTGTTTCTACTAAAGAGATAAAAAATATAATAAAATAACTTAATCCCAAAAATTCCTCGGGATACGATGGAATATCTACCAAATTGCTAAAAATAAGTTCCCCCTTTATTATCTCACCATTAACCCACATATGTAACAAATCTATATCCTTAGGTACTTTTCCAGACCACTTGAAATATGCAGTCATCAAACCCTTATTTAAAAAATGTGATAAAAATAAACATTGTAATAATAGACCAATATCTATTTTAAGTTCTTTTTCAAAAGTACTGGAAAAAGTTTTATATAAACAGCTTCAGGACCATTTAAATAAGCATAGTATTTTATCACAGGAACAGTTTGGGTTCAGATCTGATTCCACAACAAACAAAGCCATATACAAATTAACCAACGAGATTCCGAATGCTTTAAATAATAAACTTATAGTAGGTGGCATCTTTTTTGATCTCGAAAAAGCTTTTGACTATTTAAATCACGATATTTTACTGTCAAAATTACAATTTTATGGTGTAAATGGCAAAACTAGATCATGGTTTGTATCCTACCTTCAGAATAGATATATGAGAGTTCAAATCATAGATGAAAAATC
>Ga0123354_10003511_pt1 | contig 21681 bp, 17 predicted proteins | sample TergutLab28metaG_2_FD_97872 | JGI IMG/M metagenome (GOLD analysis project Ga0123354, IMG submission 97872) | Labiotermes labralis P4 segment gut microbial communities from Petit-Saut dam, French Guiana - Lab288 P4 | ecosystem: Host-associated > Arthropoda: Insects > Digestive system > Gut ... | reverse complement strand
GTGGACCCCGTTCCAGACCCACTACTACTCAGAAAATCTGGTAGCGCCGGGGATCGAACCCGGGACCTCTGTATCTGTAGCCAGAAACTCTGACCACTAGACCACAGAGGCGGTCCTACATTTAGCTACATTGTGACGAATTAAAAAAAAAGAATAGAAATTTCACTACACGATTGTGTTTGTGCTTGTGGTCACGTAAGTATGGGAGCAAACCTTTCGGTAAAAAATGTGGGTAAAAACAGACAGCGAGCTTCTGGCTACGATATTTTATGACTGTTTGGAAGGTATTTTTAAAATATCTACAAAAAGTATGGTTCCTCGTTATGCTAAATTAATTGCAGTTATTCATTATTTTTTCACGCAGGGATGTAGAATTTTACTGTTTAGCTGCTTTTACATTACACACGGCATGATAAAGCTAAATATATATTCTGTTAGGATTTACCTTGCATCATGTGTATTGCAACCTCAATAATAGTTTTACATTTTTCATCTCACATTTTCTTCAATTCCATTAAATATTTTGTTCTGTGAGTTATATTTATCGTGTATTCCTATCGGTTTTCATGGTAGTCATTATAATATTAAAACTTCCTGGTAACCAACCTGCTAACAGCAGCTTGGCAACTGCTGAATTCGCACTCTTAAAAACGGAAATATTAAAATAATGAGGGGATATTTAAATGTAATTAACGCAATAATTAATATAGCATATCAATATGTATACTTGCAAATAATCATTGCGTGAATATGGCTTACCTCTACTATGGTAATTGTCATACGAATTATTAGAGGCTGGTTGCAATGGCTGTGCTGTCTACGGCGTTGGTCAGCGGCCGCTCGCTTGCTGGGATTGCTGGTTCGAATCCCGCCGGGGGATGGTGTCTGTTGTGAGATTTGTGTGTTGTCAGGTAGAAGTCGCTGCGTCGGTCTGATCCCTCATCCAGAGGAATCTAATAGACAGTATGCCATTGAGGGTTAATGAGTGTGATCAGGTGCAACAGTAACACTCTAGACCAACAGTTAACACTCTAGACCAACAGTAACACTCTAGACCTATACTGAGTAGCTAGATGAGGGCAGACTGAGAAAGGGAAAGTAATAAGGGACTACGGCCCGGAGTATTTCTAGTTCGTTTATTTCACATTTTGGTCCACACGTACTTACAATTTGTGCAAGCCAGCCGTACGGCGAAATTAGTGAAAATTTTTCAGTTGACGTAGCGAGATTCATGTTTCACTTTTCAGTTGGATCTTTATAAACACAAAAGAAGAAACCGTATTTCCGTGATTTCTGGCCGTTATCATACACCCTTATAGAGGGTTATGGAGGGATTATTTTTTTTATATTACGTATAATGTTCATCTTTTGGCGACATTTTAACAGTGATGTTGAAAATCGAATCATGTTCTACGTATAATAATATATTACGTAACAGGACTTAAGCAATGTATGCACCAATCGGTGTTATTCCTCTGTTCATTGGTCATGATGCAGTCAACAAGTCTGTGGGTCTCCCCGCTGCCCCAGTTTGGCGGCCAGCCAGATGATGTGAACTTAAACTGTCGGACTGACAGTCTAGTACGTTAACTTGGGTTCTTGTCCCTCTGCGTCAGAGTACTCGATTTAAAATGCCGTTGGTTGGTTATCAAAAACTAAAGTTAATGTAGGATACAGAAAATATCAGGTTATTGATCAAGTGCAGACTGAAGGTGTGAAATACTGATTTTCCTCATTACTGCAGCAGTCGTTAAAGGTAGCATTTTAAACGTCTTATGAAAAAATGGAATAGCCGTTATAGACAGAGGCATGAGATTTTCTCTTCTCCAAACAGTGCATGGTGTCTCTGTTACCTCCTCCTTACTTAGTGGATATCGAAGGCTTTTCCCCGGGCCAGGGCGAACCGGAGCTTTAAGCCAATAAACGCCATTTAGTTCTACGGCTAAAAAAAGGGAGGCTCTAATTTTACTTAATGGTAAGCACAGGTACAAATTATTTGTACCTTTGAATTCTGACTTTTGGAGGTGGAAAAACAAGTAACAAAAAATTGAAATATTTGATACAACTACAACGAGTTTATAAGAAATTTGTGAGAACAGTAGACATCAGACATCAGTGCAAGTGGTGATTGTATGAAATAGCTGATTTCGAAAGAAAACCTGGTATTACGAACGGCACCGTGATGGGTTAAGTGAGTAGTAGGAAACGACTATCCTACATTGAAAAGTAGCGAGGAAAATATTAAAGCTCACACTGTGATACTATCAGGTCCGCGGTCTGTAACTAAGAAGAAGAAGGAGAAGGAGAAGGAGAAGAAGAAGAAGAAGAAGAAGAAGAAGGAGGAGGAGGAGGAGGAGGGGGAGCGAGAGAGAAAAATGAACTCTTTCTAGTCATTGATATTCACCACTTAGATTAACGTTAGCTGGACGCCTGACCCACATACCCTATTTGTTAATTTCATAAATGGCACAATTTTCGAAAAAAGATATTGAATATGAAATATGGTTTAGTGTTCTTTACAACTTTTGTCTGAAACATTATTCCAAGAAGAACTGAGCAAGATATAATTAAAAACGTTTATATGGGTATTCATGAAAATCAGCCGTTATTCTTGTCAGATTTAATGAACCTTGAACATTTTTGACACATTTTCGAAAAATCCTCAAATATCGTAATTTATGAAAATACGTCCAGTGGGTGGCGAGTTGTTCCACGCGGGTAGACATACGCAGACAGACGGACGGACGGAACGAGACACATGTGCTAAAACTAGGAGTCACTTTTCAAAATTTTTCTTAAAAATAGAACTTTTCATTCTACACAAATTATGCGCTATATTCTTCTAGAAGTAAATAAAAATTTATTCTTTTCCATATCGTTATGGTTCTTTAAAGTTTTGATGTCTTTTGTTCTTATGGAGTATGAGGTGAATACAAACACAACCAGTTGCTGGTGTGTATGATTGTGTGTATGACTGCGTCCCTCAACACTGACGTTTGAAAACTTTGACTCAGGTTATCAATTTAATGCTGTCAGATATCACTTCATTACCACGTGTCTTAACTTCCCTGTGTCATTAACAATAATATGGCAGCTGTTGTCGCTGTTTTTATATGAGGATGATAATAATAGGCTAATATATATGTTATACATTGGATGCCGAACAGAACAGATGATCGCAAATTATGTGCGACAGATTTCGATTTAAAACATCTGCTGGGACAGTTTTACCTGACAGGATTTCCGTGGCTTTCCTCAGCACATTACAGCATGTACCAAGGGAGTACTACGATTACGCTTTGACTGCATTTATCTAAACATATCCAAATTCATAACTCATTCTAAAGTTCGAAGCTGTATGGTCTGAGGCATTTACGCTTCGTTAAAAAAATACAAGAAATTACAAAATATCTGAGCTAAGGTAAATGTAAATAGATAACGTCTGTGACAAATAGAAGTTGAATACTCTTTAAAAACACACAGCGCGATGAAAAAAGTCATTCACATTTCAGCCATACAAGCGTATTAAGGTCTGATTTCCCAAGTGGTCGTTTTCACCTCGGAAAATTTAATCCAGGTTTGCTCCGTGCTGCTTGGCATTTTCAGAACCCATCTAGTGTTCCATAATTAATTTGTCTGGCTATTCGATGTAAAAAATTTTAATTATGACCTATGCCTGAGGGCTTTCTTCCAGGTCTTGTTTATCACTCCGTAGGTTATAGAATATTAATCTTATCACTTCCTTTTCAACACTTCTTGCTCCACTTTCCCCTCATCGTGCATATACAATGTCATCAATGTGGAATGGCTTGAGATGTTTCAATATCAATTTCGCACAGCACGGAAAATTAAAGCTGTTACCTGAATAATAAGAAACATTTCCAGGAAATGTTCTCATCTTATATAAAGCACGAATTTCTTCTTGATCTATTTCAATTTATAACCTATTCGATGTTCCTACATTTCATGACTTCGTGCAGCTTCCTCTAAGATTCCCGACACCTCTTATTGTGATAAATAAATTTTAATATTCCTTCCATGAAGTTGAAAATATACTTCATTTTATTTACGTAATAGCGGTTACACCGTTGTGTTTATGTAAGCAAAGTTATCAATAATTAACTGTTAGGCACAAGTATTTTTCTCAATAACCACAATCACGCTTACTTCTTCGGGCTGTTTAGAATACTACAGAGAGAGAAAGAGACAGAGAGAAATATAAATCCTATGAGTTACTTATCAAATTTCAGATTACAGTTTTCGATACTTTATATATAATATGTTCGTAAATAGATTTAAATGTTATTTTTAGCGTTTTAAAGACTAGCGGTTTCTTTACGTACCACCTGGTTTAATATTGAAAATTTCTACATGGTGCTTGCTTTACGTCGAGTATTTTGTAAGGATCTCAGAACAGACAGCGTCCTTTGCTTAATACATAATTAACAGATTGATTTTATAACCGTGGTGGAAAGTGTTTACAGCGCGGTACGGACTGATGCCTTATATAAAGTAGATTAGGTTTCGTCTTTTAAAGGTTATAGTAGCTTGTGAAAAACTTTACTAAATTATTGTAATATCCGGATTTAAGGATTTTCTTCAGGATCAGTAATTCCATTGAACAGAACCTAAGATGGAAAGAGAAATGTATGATAAGGGATGTATAACAATAGATATGGAGAAATTGTAAAAATAAATATTTTGGACAAATTATAAGAATTTCCTCTCTCCTTTTTTTTTACGACACTCACAGAGTGCACTTTCGTATATTCAGTATATTGGCCAACAAATGCCTTTAATAAAATACAACAAAATACGAATCATGAAACCCAGTGCATGATCAGTCTCACCCCTACGTATTTCGGTATCGGAGTGCCCTCTTCAGAGAGTCTACGAACAAAAAGGATCACAAGTTTCGGACTTGTGAGTCTACGAGCACAAAGGATCCCAAGCAGGCTTGTGATCCTTTGAGCTTGTAGACTCCCTGAAGACGGAAGTCCAGTGCCGAAACACGCAAGGATGATACCTAATATGAATGGGGTTTTATGATTTACATTTTGTTGTATTTTATTGTATTTCTATTGTTTGGTTAATATATTGAAATTCCTGACTCATTGTTAACGGAAATTTGAATTAATTTTTTAAGTGCAAAAATAATTCGTAATTTCACAAGATCTGCTTGACAAGGGCCACCTATTTAATGTATGTGGTCCAGTTTACAAGGAAATTTTTTTAACAATACAAAAGAGCAGTTCCACATACATAAACAAACAAACAAAAAAGACAACAGTAAACAACTGAACGTTTGTGACATTGTAACAAAAAGTGAGGATACAACCACACAGGTCAAAACAGGAGTGCCTGCAACACGTTACACTGCAAAGGCGTCGTAAGCTCAGCTACATATTCTCGTAAATATTCACTGAATAACCAAATATATTGAAACTGACATTCTGTAATCTACCTCCTTTCAACGAAATTCGATGTTTAGAGATAGAACATATACCAACGGTGCAGCATCTGCTTAGACAAAAACAACAATACCTGCCACTAAATTGCGAGTAATTCTCGCACAATCCTTTAGCTCATAAAAACAAAACGTATATGAACAGAGAGGCTTCGTAACAATTCGGCACAGAGCGTGAAAGAACCGAAATTCCGAACCACAGCCACATTAAAAGTAGGCTAAAATTTGTTCAACAGCGATAGCCAAAATCCTGTGTTAAAAGTGTTAAGAATGGACTACGTTCCAGTTTGTGGCGCGTAAACACAATTGCGAAAAGCGACTATTAGTTTCGTCATGTCTGTCCGTCTGTCTGTCTGTCCGTCCATCAGTCCTCTGTCCTTATGAAACAACTCGACTTTCACTGGACGGATTTTAAAGAAATTTCGTATTTGAGTATTTCTCGAAAAATTGTCGAGGAAATTAAAGTGTCATTAAAATCTGACTGGAATGACAGGTACTTTTCATGTAAACCTACCCAAATTTATGGCAATATGTGGCTCATTTCTTCTTGGAAACAGAAATGTGTCAGACAAATTTCTATAAAAAATTCGAAACAAATTTTTTGATCAAAAATATTTTGTTCCGAAACCTTGCTGTTTATGGAATAATTTCGAAAAGTACTTTGGAGCCAGATAGAAAACAGATGTCAATATGGCGCATGCTCAATGCGTGCTGGAAAACCAAGGTTACAAACACACACTCGGAATATGTAATACTTATTGCTTTTCCACAGCAACAAAGGTTGTATGAAAGCGCCTCAATTTTACATGATAAAATATGTTGCCTGTCTTGTTATTTTGTAGTTAGTCAAGAAAAACGAACTATTTACGAAAACTTTTAGGACGCCAGATAAGACATTGCAATTATATGTATTTTTCACAAATTACTTTTAATAGTAAATTTTAATATTATGAAAGTATGATGCAGGACATAATGAAAATTGAGGTGAAAATTCCGTTGTTAAAATAAGGCATATCTGTTATGCGTTGTTACCGTAAGATTTTAAACAGCCTCAAGATATTTTGAATGTATCTGTAACTACGTATTTTATAACAAACATATATTTTGACGGTTAATAATTGGTTAAATTTGCTTATTTGATTTGTTAATTCACCGCTGTTTTCCGTGTGCTTCGTATACTTCCTGAAAATATCTGTTAAATTATAAAACTGAAAATGTATTTCGAATTATCAGAATTCCCAGAATCTACATATGTATTCGTAATTTATACATTATTTGTCTGCCAGATTCGCTTGATGTTAAACAGTATAAATTGCAGCGAAACTTGAGAGTGTACTTTCGATTTGTTGATGTATATTGATTGAGTGTTGAAAATTTCTTTTCTCTCTCTCCCTCTCTATCTCTCTATGTATGTATGTATGTATATATGTATGTATGTATGTATGTATGTATGTATGTATGTATGTATGTATGTATGTATGTATGTATGTATGTATGTATGCATGTATGTATGTGTTTGTGTATGTGTGTATGTATGTATGTATTTATGTATGTGTATGTGTGTGTATGTGTGTATTGTGTATATGTGTGTATGTATGTATGTATATATATATATATATATATATATTCAAATTTAGAGAGGGAAAACAGCGTTTCGGGAAGGACACTCTTCCCAGAATATTTTACGTAAAATCAACGGAATATTAAGTGCAAGTAAGTCGAATTTATAAAACTGGTATAATTTATCTAAAAGCTCGGAGTGGAAATTCTCAGGCCTAATTTTCTATTGTTGAGCTTTGTTTATCGCTTGAATTTGCTATTGTTGCTTAATTAATGCTTACGAAAAATGTTTTAATTTAGTGCGGATTATTTTACCTTAAATATGTCCGATTTAACGTAACCTCAAAGTAGCCTGATGTCGCTTTATTGTTTACATAGAGACGATATTGTATAACGTTTTGAGTGGGGTGTATTTACGCTCACCATCTATCTCCATCTCAAAATCCACATTACCAAGTTCAGTGGTTTATGTTATTACCATATGCTGGCCGTACTAAATGGACACGTTGCTGCTGCGTTACGTTCTACAAGTATCTTGTCGTAAAAGATTAGCGTATTTTCTTTGATCTATTGCCACACACCATTCTATGTGTTTGAAGAATGTGTCGCTAGTTTCCCTGCTGCCCTACAATATCTCTCTTCCGCCATTTCATGCAGCGAATTAGGAAGTACATTTTCAGAATATTGTGCAACTACATTTCCTTCATGGGGACCGCGGTAGCATAGTGGTTAAGGTACTGTGCTACAAATCGAAAGGTCGCTGGTTCGATTCAGTCTGCTGTAAACAGTGGTAGAGTGAGGTCGATTTGTAGTGAACGTGCTGAATGTGAGGAGTGTCGTTTTGTGTTCGTGTATACGTTTGTATATACACTTCGCTGAGTGAAAGTGAGTGAGTTAAATACTTTCGACACATCACATGGCAATGGGAGAACGACAGAATAAGGTAGTCAGTATTTTTTACATGAGAAGCCCGAGGATAACCGCCTTCAATGTACATGAATGGATACACGCACAACTGAGTCTGCAAGAAGACGATATCCGAATGATTTAGATCGATGGGCCACGGAGGAGAGTATATATAAAATTTGTCTCGGCAGAGAGAATGCAGTCGATAGTTCAGAACATACAGAGACAACAGGAATACAAACATGACAATGGTGAGATATCCATAGTGAAGGTAGAATTAGCTGGCATGGGTGTGAGACGAGGCAGAGTGGCGGGCTTACCTCCAGAGGTAAAGGAGCCTGTATTGTCTGACGCAATATTAAAATATGGCGGTGTAAAGGAATTCAGGAAGAATAATGGCCTAACCAATATAGATACAAAGTATTGAATGGAGTCAAAGTTGTGGAATTGAATCCAAAAATACACGTGCCTTCTCATATGTTTATAGCGGGTCATAGAGTGCTCACTACTTATGGAGGACAACTACCCGCTTGCTATAACTGTAACGAGCAAGGTCATCACTCTGTCGATTGTCCCTATCGGAGGTCGTCAACCACCACCTACACGTCAAATAGGCAGAATCGTGGGCGCATGCGGTGAAACATGGCACAACAAGACAACAACAAGAAGAGGGAGGACGTGACATAACACACATGTCTAATGAACGTGACATAGAACCCCCTGCAAAGTAATCTCCCCCTTCAGACTGAGTAGTTGGTAGGCACAGTCAATGTGATTTGGCAGAGCTTTCAACAAAAGAAATTCTACCCAGCACTGTCTCCCAAATACAGAATGAGGAGCGTACCCAACCACAGGAATTAGTGGAAAGTGGAAGAGAGGACACTCGGAAGGACAGCGACGAAATGGAGACTGTGGATGAGGTTGAAGAAATGACTCCTGACATAAGCTGTGGAGGCTCTCCGACCCACCAACACGGGGAGAGCATAAAAAACGGGACTATACTCACAACATCCAACATGCCTCCATATACCAAATGACGAAGGACCCCCCTGTGAAGGACCATGATCCACCACTTCAACCACACCAATTGAGCCCGAAACGTTTGAAGAAACTCAAAACAGACAGGTGCATTTTCACTACGAGGGACAGATCACGAAGCAGAAAGAGACACAAAATTTAATAGACGAAGATTCCCACCCACAACACAGTACACCCCTACTACTACTACTCCCCACAGAAATGGATTACACGTATAAAATTGCAACATTAAATATCAATGGAATATCAGCGCCAAAAAAAAATTCACATGCTTGAGGAATTTTTATATAAACATGACATAGACCTGGTCTTGCTACAGGAAGTCACAAATTTCAAGATTACTACGATTCGAAGATACACGTCATACATCAATATGGGAACAGATGATCGTGGACCGCTACATTTGCAAAGGATAGCTACTTACTTACCATTATACAATGCATACATACGGGACGAGGAATATCAGCACATTTCAATGGAATTAGGATAATTAATATATATGTCCCGTCAGGTTCTGAAAAGAAGCGTGAAAGAGAGGAATTTTACAATAGCGATGTTAAACGCCTGCTTATACATTCTAGCGAAAACATAGTTCTGGCAGGAGACTTTGTGTTCTTACGCCCACTGATTGTACGGGTTCATTAAATGTCAGCCGAGCACTCACAAGACTAGTAACATGTTTAGACTTGATGGACGTGTGGGACGTAAAACAGGGGCGAATGATATACACGCATTATACGGCGCAGGAAGCGTTGCGAATAGACAGGATATACTTTCGCGACAACTGTTGAAGTCAAAATAGGGAGTGGAGTCAGTAACTGCTGCTTTCACGGACCACCTGGCCTTCATGGTACGAGTTTCACTTTCTGCCCCTTGCACGACACGGGGTAAAGGTTACTGGCGAATGAACCCGACCTACCTTGACGGCCAACACTTTCCTCACACTCTAAGACAACACTGGGAAATGTGGAGGAAAAATGCACACTACTACCCGTCCCGCGTGAAGTGGTGGTGTAGACTCGTGAAGCGAAGGATCCGTCTCCTCTTCAGTCGTGCCGGAGTGGAACGCTGCAGAGAACGTGAGATTATGGAACATTTCTACCATAGTGCGATGTATGATGTCCTGCAGGATGAGAGAGACAGTGGTGACAAAGCACTTTCGTTAAGGAGCTTAAAGGCAAAGATCATACGATTGAATAGTACATACTACCGATCAATGTAGTTAGACAATGGATTACAGGACCGTTTTGGAGAAGAAGATCCTTCCATGCACCACCTAATAAAGGAAAGGAAAGGGCAAGTACAGAGAACGGTCCACACGATTCTTGACAAGAATGGTCCACCTCAGACGTCTTCACTAGACATACTGCGTGTTTTTGCGGAACACTTCAAAAGTAAGTATGACCCTATACCCGTGAGTGGCGAGTGCATGAAGCGTGTAATGGATTGCAACCTGTCGACGCTACTTGATACAGCGAACTTAGCCCTTTAGGAGCCTGTCACGCTGGAAGAGATTTATCAGGCAATAAAAACGGGGAAACCCAATAAGGCCCCAGGATATGACGGCTTATGTCTGGAATTCCTTAAGAAAACATGGGAGACGACCAAAGTAGACCTTCTGCAAATAGTAAATGAAATGTACATTGAAGAAATCATTTCGGACTACCATACATTTGGGATAATTGTCTGTATACCGAAGCAACCACACGCCACACAAGTTGAACACTACAGGCCCCTAACAGTTCTTAATACAGACTTCAAGCTAGTGACCAGATTCATAGCTAATCGCCTCCGACCATGGATGCAGGACCTGCTTCAGAGCAGCCAATATTGCGGTCTAATGAGCAACTCAGTATTTGAAGCCATTGCCACTATAAGAGACGTAGTTGCCTACGCGGAAGTTACGAGATCCCCACTGTGTGTCCTAACGATTGACTTCCAAGGTGCATTTGACAACCTCTCCCATGAATACCTGTTCGAAGTACTGTGTAAGTACGGCTTCAGTTAACATTTCAGGAAAAGCATATGGAATATGTACAACAACTCGAGATCGTCGGTACAAATAAATGGTTACAGATCCTGTCCCTTTCCAATCAAGAACTCCATCCATCAGGGGTGTCCTTTATGCATGATTTTGTATGCAATTCGCTTAATCCGACTCCTCTGTACCCTAGAAATCTCTCTCCGTGGTCTACGGATGTGGCAACGTCGTGCAAGGACGTCGGTTGTAGCATAAACTGACGATGTTACAATTTTTGTGACAACTCCTACTGACATAACAAAGCTACAGGAGGCGATACACTGTTTTGAAGCTGCATCGGGGGCAAGAGTGAACATTAAAAAATCAAGAGCAGAGCCTTTGGGTCATAGGACAAATCCGTTGAAATTATGAACATCCCATACCATGACACTGCAATAATCTTGGGCTTCCAGGTAAAGAATACTTTCGGGGAATCTGCCCTTGCCAGTTGGACGAAGACAACCGCGAAATTACGAGCGCAGGCTCAAGAAGCTTACTGTTGAATGCTGACTTTGGACAAGGGAATACAATTTGTCCATGAATACCTAATGGCTCGTGCATGGTGTTTATCTCAATTCTACCCCCCGCCTGACGTATGTGTGCGCCAACTGATTACAACGATCTCTTTGTTTGTATGGAAGGGCAAATAAATACAAATTGTACCAAACAGTGAAACGGAGATTTCTTGTGGCAAACTACCTCTGTGTCTTGGGCATGCTATAGAACAATGAATGAACGGTTTCCTTCCTCACATAATCTTCAGGAATGTAATTAAATATCACGCTCTTGGTGTAATTCTCAATTAGGCATAAAATATATAACCACACATCAGTGCATTGACTCTTTGAAAGTGGCATACGGTGTTTAGGGCAGTATCCAGTGAACGAGGATTGTGTCCAATGTTATAAGTAATGCCTCCAGTTATAGGAATTCTCTACATAGTAGATGTGTGGGATACCGCGGATAAATAGTCCGACCACAGCGTGGGGGTGGTATGTGAACGGTGGGGACATTTTTTGTGTTTTGGACTAGTGACATAGAATCATGTACCTTCCTCAGCTGGTGCAAATACTATCTCGATGCAAACTGGACTCAGACCAATAATGGATCAGGAGGGTGCTACTGTAGTCACCAGTATTACTGGAATAATATTAATACGATCCCCTTCCCATTGTCAGCATTGTATCTTAGTCAAATTTTCTGATATCATGTCTATTGAAAGTACGTAAAAAAAATTCCAGATGGTGACATTGGAATTTTTCATTGACATAATCCTTCCGATCGCACTATGGCCCTGGGGTCGACTCAGCCTCTAACAGAAATGAGTACCAGGAGTATTTCCTGGGGGTAAAAGTTGCCATTGCTTAAGGCTGACAAACTTACCACCATCCTGGGCCATTGTCACGCAGTCTGGGAACCTTAAATTACTGGAATCCCCTGGGCACCTCGGGTCTGAAATGGGACTGGTTTACCTCTATTTTTTTACATTTCCATCATACTGAACGTTACAAGATAGGTCAGATGGCTGAACAGTTGAAACGGTGACAAGCAGGCATACTTTGATACCTTTCTACCACACTACACGCTTTATGCTCTGCCCGACACACTTCATAAGGCTCGGACATCTTTGATCGATTATGAAAATTAATTCACATTCAGATCCTTGTAGAGTCAGACACAATTTAGTGCCGTACATTTTCGGCGCAACTATGCTACATTTACAAAAATTTAAAACCAACTTTTTGCACAGCGTTTTTTTTTATTTATTAATTAATCCTTCGACATGTTTCGGCCTTAGTTAATGGCCATCTTCTTGGAGCTCCTAATTTTTTAATATATATAAAACTTATGCGTCCACTTATAATGTAGGTATTCTACATATGATTATAACTATTATCATCAAAACTAAATATCATAATTCTTAAAACCGTATTTTTTTAAATATATTTAAAGTACAGTATAAAATTATTTTAATTAGCTGTTGATGTAAGTGTTGTCTCAAAACATCCATGTTTCAAGCTTTGTTCAAATGAAATAAATCCAGGAATTAAATTTTGGTTATCTTGTTGTCATTTTACAAATGAGCACAGAAATTACATAAACAACTAATTAAAATAATTTTTATATTCTATTTTATTTGTATTTTAACATCAAACTGATTTTTAAAAATTTGATGTTTTTTTCCCATAATTGTAATTTTAACCTAATGTAGAATTCCTACCATATCAGTTGACACGTAAGTTGCGTACGTTAAAAAAATTACGAACTACCTGAGGATGGCCGACAGCTAAGTCCGAAACATTTCGGAGCCTTTGTCAACAAATAAAAAACCGCTGTGCAACAAGTTGGCTTTAAATTTTGTGTAAGTCTGACATAAATGATTTTATTAAATTCTGTATCGAGTTAGAGAGGCTTAGTGGCTTATCGACTTGAATGTATTGAGGCTCACACAGCGACCGATACTTAAGCCTTCCCCTGCTTGGAGCACAGAGGTTGCTATAAGTACCGCCTCCAGTCACGCTAACAGGTGTCTGCTTGGCTTACGTGATGTAACCATAAAATCAGCGACTGTTCCATAAACAGGCTGGGGGTAGCAACTGTGTTAGGTTTAACCCTTGTGTTGTTTGCAGGATGCATTCGACAATGCGTGTGAAGAGTACTGGGTCGAGAGCTGAGGTTGCCATGGTTTGGATCTGGGCTGTGCTGCTCACTGTCACTATAGGGCTGGGGCATGTTACCGGCGCCCACTGGACCCACTCAGTAAATCTCGATCCCAACTATACAGTGTTCTGGACTCCCGGCGCAGAAGATATCACGTTTGAAGTTCAGGTGCGTACGCTGGGATATATCGGGTTCGGCTTCTCGGCGGATGGGCAGATGCCAGGAGCCGACATGGTCATCGGCTGGGTTCGCGACAACCAGGTCTTCTTCCAGGTAGGGTCCTGCTGATGAAGTAATTAATAGAGTATTTTTAGAATATATTTAGGTGTGACTCTCTGTTGAGGTGTGAGGTAGTGTGTGTCGTCTGGGAGGATTCGTGTTATAGTGTTCAAAGTCGCAACATTCCAAAGCCAAACAGTCGCACCAACGGATATTTAGCGCCATGTGTTAAAGGTATCAATATATTTTGGTTTGCTCTGACAAATATAAAGAATAGGAAGTAAAATTTTACATTTAGATGCACTGAGACGCCACCACATTAAAGTGTGTTCTCATTTTGATAAACGACAAGCAGCAGTACTCAGTAATTCTGTTTATTTTTTAAAATACAACAGCTGAAATTTGAATGCATCTTCAATTAATTCTTACTGTTGGGTTAATAAAAATAAACTCTACACCACCTCCAATACCCTTGCCATCTATCAGAACTTACCTTGACTACGATGGTTCAAGTTCTGCAGATTGTTTAGAGAAAAATTTCCTTAACCACTTTCCATCAAAGACTGGAAGGTAACCGACTTCTGTATACACCCTAAATTACCCTTCCATATAAACTGTTTAATTTAAGATCTCATTAAATAAAAACAACTTATGGTTCAACAGTTCTTCTTAATATATTTGGATATTTTGCACTACCTATAATGGCCCATTTCTGCTGAAACATGATGTCAACAAATGTTTCTCATATACATTAAAACATTCTTATTTGTAACTGACGTGATGTAAAGGTATTTGGTACTTATTAATGTAATGAATGAATAATATTCAAATTGTGAAATGCTTTCGTATTTATGTAATTTAATTGTGTTAAAATGACCATTCTATTCATACCCCAGTCAGTAGAATAATCGTCTGACCTGTGGATTTAACAGACGTAGTTGGTGTATGCACTTGTGAAACCGATTTTATGAGATAAAAGGTGGGGGTGTTAAACTTACGTAATATACCAGCTGTTATTATTAATGGAATGATGCTGTATCACACACTGACAGAATACAGTCGGTTGAAAGTCTGCTGGAGTAGGGTGCTGGAGCGAATATTTTGAGCTGAAGTTGAGGCAGGTATAAAATCGTAATTAAGAAAAAAAAATTGTAGTTTACACTTCCCCCCCCCCCAAAAAAAAAATATTGGGTTGATAAAATTAAAGAAAATGTTACAGCATTAGTACTTACTTATGGTGAAAACATGAATTAAACAGGAAATTTTTATCTGCATATCGGAACTGAAGATACCACATTGATATCTGGATGTACGTGTAGATAACTGGGACTGGACTGTACGTTGGCCGGAATAAGATTCTTGTTAACACGTTAATGAATAAACGGGATCCAACAATGTCATGGAATTTCTAGAAAATTAAGAAATTCGCCTTTAATGTAAATCGTTTGAGATTTGACGACCTCACATAGGTGGGTATTAAGATTATAGTTTTTTTTGGGATGTGACGTCGTGTAGTTTGATTACTCCGTCTTTGAGCAGGTCTCTTTCTGCTCGGAGTATGTAGGCAGTCGGTTCTCAAGAACGTTGGTACCCTACCGAAAATACTGCGTAAACAACTCAGAAGAAATAAATTAGTGGTTCTGTGACACTTGCAGTGAGTTAGTTAATTAGTTATTTACACCTTACGATTTCCCTTGGATCAAGATATCTGCGTGTAACAATTTAGCTCTTTTGTTTCCTAGATCAGGAGTCGGTTATTGCATTTTGCGGTTGTGCTTTTTACGTAGAGTAATTATCTAATTACATCGCAAACACAAATTACAGACTAAATGCGTTTATAGTTTGGTTTGGTAATTCGAGTTACGTGCACCATAGGCAGTTACAGGCAAGGCGATACAGTGTTACATTACTGTAAAGTGAATGGTATCAACTGGGGGCGGGGGTGGGGTTGGGGTTGGGGTTGGGGTGGGGGTCTGAATGTTCCTTAGTGACTAACAATTGTAGAGGCCAGTTGAAATGTGATGACACACGCGCAGAAACCAGATTTCGTCATTCGGCGAAAAGGACGAGACCATTTAAATCGGCGGGGGCGTCGGTTCAGTCGACTACTGGCAGCCGATGTGTGCGTGTCGGCGGGAGTAATGCTGGATACACCACGTTCCGAGGTAGTGTGAAGTGGTACTGGCTACCCACTCCATTCGCCAGTTTCCCCTTCACTTCCCCTCCTGTGCGTCACCGTGTGCCATCACATTTCAAATGGAGTCTACGTGATTGAGGTATGGGAATATCAAAGCGGTGATTTTAAGTTTTTGCGGAGATCCTGTTGATCCTTTTGTTAGATTTTTGCGTTCTTTTATCAGTGTTTTTAGATGTCGACATTTCGAGGAACATCTGACATGCGTTCTGAGACTGGAAATGATTAGGGGCACTAAGTTTATCAGACCTACGTGAGAGGAAGGTGGTAACAGGAATTAGAGAGTGATCTTTTGGATTACAAAATTTGTAGTTTGATAGATGGTTACTAATATTTCGTAGTAATGTATTGCCTCCGTCTTCACAGTATAAGCTTGCTTCGAGAGAGTACAGTAGTGATGAGAGATCTGTGAGGGAATTTGAACACCCAGTACTGTGAAATGTTTTTACATGCGCACAATAAACATGTGAGGGGAAGCTTTGAACGAATTTTGGCATTAAGTCTGTCTGCTTGCTGCCACCTTCCGCTGAAGACTTAGAGGGATTGTCGTCTCAGCAAAAGATTTGTGTTCTGTAGAATACGTAGAGCGGCTAGAAAGCTAGGAAAAACGCACAGAAGAGAGAACAGGTCTTCAGAGTCTGCTTAGGATGTAGGCTTCCTCTTTTTCTACCCACACTCCATTGGAAGATGGCAGTAGAATTTTCCTAGTCTGTCCCCGACTCTCAGATTTGTGTTCTATTCCATATTGTGAAAGCATAGACACGAGATCGGGAAAAGAGCATTCCATATTTCAGACATATTTCACCAGGCGGAAATTCTCTTTGTTGTAGGAAAATTTTGTCTTATTCTTCAAGAAGCGAATGACATATATGCATATAGGCCTATATACAATCGGTTTCCAGGCCATGCGAAGGAAGTAATCTTCTTTAAAAAAGGGACTGGTACGAAAATTACAGATATGAAGATATTCCAAAGACTTCTGTATAACAGGTAATAAAATATTCGACTTTATTTGTGTGACAGATGCTCAAATATCCCACGCGTCTGGTTGTCCACGAGAAGTGAAAAATGGAGTGGTACGAAAGGAAGAGTCTTTGAAATTCAAGTTAGTTCTTCTTTTCTTTCTAATGTTTCATTTTTTCACACACAAAAATTGATAAATTCTAAAAATAAATTATATATTATATGAATTTATGACCTGATATAGATTATTTAAGATATTTAACAGTACTTAGACAGGAGAGGGGCAATTATAACAGCACGGGCAGATGTTTTGTATTGAGGGGAAGTATCTGGCAAGTTTGACTGAAGGACATGTATTGACTTATTGTCTGCGTTGAGATGGCTTTAAAATGCATCTTAATGTTTTTGTACTTTTCAACAGGAAATGGTAGTCACGACTAATGACGCCACGTTATTATGTAGATCGGTACGTGTCGGCAAACTAAACCGCCTCGCATCTCGGAAGTCTGTTATATTTATTCACAGCCGGGAGAATCTGAAATGTCAGACAACAAAAACCATTTATGCAGTTGGTTTGATATCAAAGAACTAGATATTCTGCCAATGTTATACTTTTGCTTCTGCTTTTCTTTTGGCCCCTTGTATTTAGGAAAGAACATCAATGTCGGTGACTGGATATGTTTTTGTCATAAAGCGAAAGAGTAAGGAGGCCATCTGTTGAGCTGAGTCCGATAGAGAGATTTGTTTCAGTTACTTGAAATCCTCTGTCAGTTAACTGTCTCTATTCTGTCAGGTTTTGTTAGCTGGAGACAATACAGCATATTCAGAGAAAATTGCAAAACTTTTTTCTAAACAACTGGTTAGATGCCCCTTACTTTTTCCGCTGCGAACGGAAACAAACTCAGTTTATGGACAGTTTTGCAGCCTTGAGATATTTTGTCATGGAAAATCGCCGGAAACCAAGAATTCTTCCATCGATAGCTTGTGCATAAGTTGATGAGATTACAAGGTGATCAAAAAGTTACGCAAATCAGATTTTTTTTTAATTTTAAAAGTTAAAAAAATTCTCAATATGTCTAAAATTTTCGTGGAGACGTCACTAAAGAATGCCGGTTGTTTTCCACACTCACATCATTTAACGCAATGGGCGACTGGGACTTTTTCGATCACTCACACTACCTGTTTCACGAAAACGGGCTACTAAACGAAAGACAGTTATCTTTTCTGGCACTTGATACTTCGGGAAGGCACTCCTAAAATCATCCTGGTATTCCAAATAGGATTGAGACTGAAGATAGTGCTCTGCGCTTATAAAAAAGACATGTCGGTAGACGCACGATTTTAAAGCCAATACTCTATGGCATTAGGTCACGTGACCTTTGCTTGCTTTCACACAACGCCTGGAGCGTCATACCAACATACGTATCCACCATTTCAATTTCATTTCACTCATCTCTAGAGCACTAAATATAAAAATTCTGGTTGTGTAACTTGTATATAGGAGAATGCCTTTAACTTCTTTCATAACTCCAGTGATGCTGACTTAGAATATTAATACTAACATGGTTAATTACGAATATTTTTGCTACTGAAATTAGTTGGAATTCTTTTATTTTAATAAATGTAGCGTCCACCTCTTTTTATTTTGTGCTATGACCAACAAATGCACAATTATTTCACAAATTTTCATACTCCTACATGTTTCGACACTATAAAAATAATTGGAATTCTGTTATGTATTGTGGAATGCTGAGAGGAGACCCTGTGGTAGAAATCTTCATACAAGAGTTAGAAAGCGTAGGGCCTTGAAATCTACAGTCTGGCTCTGTCTGCGTTAGACGGTTTCAGAAAAAACAATCATTTACAGTATGGGGGGAAAACTCTAACGCCAGTGAGCGGTCAAGACAAGGCTATCCAAAACAGAGCTATGAGTACGTAATGTGTGAACGTGCATACGTAAACTACGGGCGCTAGGGATATTGGAAATATCGTCTCCGTTGGATAAGTCCTTCCTCCTAAGTGTATATTCGCACACGTATTTCCCTACATTACTCTGCTTCGTGGAATCTTGAGGAATGAAGCAGCTGTTTATTGCAGAATGTTGGTAAATTTATACAAAACCGATGCAAGTCATAGCACCTTCGGGCTGAAGTCCCATTAACGGTGTTATCTAGATTTATATTTGGGAATGTAGGCTTTGGAATATTGGTAGGGTCATCGGATATCTTGAATGAGGGTTTTCAAGGTTTTTACAGCCCCTACAGGTGAATTCGTTAATATACATTCTTTAAAATTTTTTTTCGTGCATCGCTTTAACATTCGGTGTTATTCTGTGTTCTGAGTTGCTAATAACACCGTCCTAAAACACAGTCCAGACGTACGTTTTTATGACAAGTGCCATACTGTAAATGAAATTATGACATATGGATGAATTATATACAGTGGAGTGTGCTACAAAGAAAGAATGCTACAACGAACAGTTTTTATCAATGAAATCAGGATTCTACAACGAACACAGATGCTACAACGAACGCGGAGGAGTTCTATCGGCCGACGTAGTACGCGCGTGCGCATGACATGTCGGGCCTTCCCGCTTTGATTAGAGCGTCAGTCATAATTTTTGTTACCGTTTGTAAGGTTCAGTTATCAGTTTATTTCAGTGTGTATAAAGGTAAATGAATTAATTTTGTATTATTTTACACTTATACATCTGGTTTTGTGTTATATTTGTCCTGTTTAAAAGGTTATGTTGGATGGTAACTTTGCTGTAAGCTGTGGGCCTAGAACGGATTACCCCTAAATACACATATTTCAGTGTATACTAGAACGAACAGGTGATATAACGAACGAGGTTCTAGAACCAATTACGTTCGTTGTAGCATAACCCACTGTACTAAGTGGAAGTATATACTGCTGTATCTGCCGACAGTTCTGGGCCTAATGTACCTAATTGCGATTTTCTCCAGTCCCTATTTATAATTTTCAATGTATGTCTCAAGAACAGCTCATTAATACAGTTTCAGTGTTATCACATCTTCAATTTTAGTTTTGTGTTACGCGTGCTGATATACTGCAACCACAAGAAAATACTAAGAAGCAGGAACGTATTTTAATTAAGGGTATTCTTTCCATTTTGTTGCTAGCTGCACTCAGTTGAGGCTGATCATTAACTTTTTATCTATTTGTTATTTATTTAAGTATGCTGTTAATAGCCCAGTCTAGATGTGTAGAGTGCAGAATGACAGAATTATCTGTAAACAATGAAATGGAATAGATATGGAAGGAGGCGATCTTGCCGTAGTGTAGATCAATGTACCACAGTTTTTCTGTAAGCTTGGAAATTTCAAGAACGCCTCATTGCGGACTGTGGGTCTCGGGTCTGAGATTTGAATTCGTCGTCCACCGAATTTGTGGCTGGATTGCATAACTTTTCTACATTAACCTTCCTCGAGACAGGTTTTAAAATAACACAACAAACTGCACGAAATATTTCAGGACGAGCTGTGAGATAAATTAAAAGCATTTTTTTTTAAAACATGTAAGTTATTGTTGGTTAAAACTGAGGTGTCTTAGGGCCACCCGCCTGGTTGTTTGATCCCACCGGCTTTCAGGCTTGTGAGTTAAAATCCAACAGAATGTCTCCTAATATCACGCCCTTAACTTATGCTCCATTTCTAATTATAATTTGAAGGCCTCTGGCCAATTGCTGATTATCTAGCGAAGATTGTAGTACCCCAAATCGCAGACTACATGGAGCTCACAGAAACATATCCCCTACTGTTGTAACATTTTTACGTTACGTGCGTGTTTTTTCTGGGTTTTAATGCAGAATTTATTAAGTGAAAGTGTGTGACTGTGCTGCTTACATCAAACCATTTCGAAAACATAACTGTAACCGCTGTGAAGACTCGCTAATGACGGTACTCATGGAGTGCCGAAATATATAGGAGGCTATTTTGTGCATTCGTTACATACTTACTTAATTACTCCATGGTGCAGAGTCCTTCTTGAAAAGCTAACTGGTTTGCAGCTCGTCAAGAAATTCCCCGCATTTCACGGAACCCGAAGGTTCATTACCACACTCACAAGCGTCCGCCACCCGTCCCTATCCCGGGACAGCCCAATCCAGTCCATATAACCACATCCCACCTCCTGGAGATCCGTCCCAATATTATCCACCCATCTACGCCTAGGTCTCCCCAGTGGTCTCTTTCCCTCCGGTTTCCCCACCAAGACATGCATACATAAATACATACATACATACATAGTTGAATAAAGAGAGACCATCTTGATGTCACTTGCTATTTTATTTCATTATTTAATGCTCAACATGTTTCGGATGTTAATACATCCATCCTCAGAAGCGTACGACATATTTTATGAGTTATTTCATATGTTGTATTGCTCTGGTTCGGTGCGTGTTGGTGTTACGTTGTGGTTTGGCTGGGGTGGTGTGGTATCCGGATACAGGCTTCAGCCTGCATCCGGATACCACACCCGCATCCGCACCGAACCAGAGCAATACAACCGATGAAATAACTCAACAAATAAGTCGCAAGCTCCTGAGGATGGATGTATTAACATCCGAAACATGTTGAGCATTAAATAATGAAATAAAAAAGCAAGTGACATCAAGTTGGTCTCCCTTTATTC
>Ga0123354_10003508_pt1 | contig 21693 bp, 15 predicted proteins | sample TergutLab28metaG_2_FD_97872 | JGI IMG/M metagenome (GOLD analysis project Ga0123354, IMG submission 97872) | Labiotermes labralis P4 segment gut microbial communities from Petit-Saut dam, French Guiana - Lab288 P4 | ecosystem: Host-associated > Arthropoda: Insects > Digestive system > Gut ... | reverse complement strand
GCAGGCGGCGTTGGGCCGGGGGTTGGGGTGGTGGACCCTGTCGGGTTTCCAGGCCGAACCCGAGACGGGTACGCTGGTCGTCCCCGCCGAGTCGGTCAGCGAAGCGGGCGACACCGAACAGGCGGTGGCCCGGCTGAAGCGCCTCACCGAGGCCGGCGAAACCGTGGTGCTGGCCACCGAGGGCCACGGCTTGGCCCAGCGTTTCCGCGATCTGCTGACCGAGGCCGGCGTACCGGCGCACATCCTGGCTCTGGCCGACGCCGAGCCCCAACCCGGACTGGTGTCCCTCGTCACGGGGGATTTCGGTCATGGCTTCACCATGCCCGCGCTCAACCTGACGGTGCTGACGGAGACCGATCTCACCGGATCGGCGACGGTCGACAAGACCAGCCGGCGGTTGCCGACCCGGCGCAAGAACGAGGTCGACCCGTTGAGCTTGGTGGCCGGCGACCTGGTCGTCCACGACTCGCACGGTGTCGGACGCTATCGCGAGATGACCAAACGAACCATCGGCGGGATCGAGCGGGAGTATCTGGTAATCGAGTACGCCCCGTCGAAGCGGGGGCAGCCGGGCGACCGGTTGTACGTGCCGATGGACCAACTCAATCTGGTCACCCGCTACGTGGGCGGTGAGGCCCCCGCCCTGGATCGTCTCGGGGGGACCGATTGGGACAAGCGCAAGGCGCGGGCGCGCAAGGCCGTACGCGAGATCGCCAAGGAACTGGTCCAGTTGTACGCCGCCCGGCAGGCCGTCCAGGGCTTCGCGTTTTCGCCGGACACCGAGTGGCAACGGGAGATGGAGGACTCCTTCACGTTCGTCGAGACCCCCGACCAGTTGTCGAGCATCGACGACGTCAAACGTGACATGGAGGCGATCACGCCCATGGACCGGCTGGTGTGCGGCGACGTCGGTTACGGCAAGACCGAGATCGCGGTACGGGCCGCCTTCAAGGCGGTCATGGACGGCAAGCAGGTGGCGATCCTCGTACCGACGACCCTGTTGGTACAGCAGCATTTCTCGACGTTCTCGGCCAGGTTCGCCGGATTCCCGCTGCGGATCGCCCCCCTGTCGCGCTTCCAGACGGCCGCCGAGGAGAAGAGCACTCTGCGGGGCTTGCAGGACGGTTCGATCGATGTGGTGATCGGTACCCACCGCCTCCTGAGCGAAGATGTCCATTTCCGGGATCTCGGCCTGGTCGTCATCGATGAGGAACAACGGTTCGGCGTCGAGCACAAGGAGGCGCTGAAGCGGTTGCGCCTGGACGCCGACGTTCTGGCCATGTCGGCCACGCCGATCCCGCGCACGCTGGAGATGGCGATCACCGGCATCCGGGAGTTGTCGGTCATCCAGACGCCGCCCGAGGAGCGCCATCCCGTCCTGACCTTCGCCGGCGTCTATGACGAGGGCCAGGTGGCCGCCGCCATCCGCCGTGAACTGGCGCGCGAGGGCCAAGTTTTCTTCGTCCACAACCGGGTCGACTCCATCGACCGGACGGCTCGCCAGATCGCGGACCTCGTACCCGAGGCCAGGGTGAGCATCGCGCACGGCCAGATGAGCGAACGCGATCTGGAACAGGTCATGCTCGACTACGTCGACCGGCGTAGCGACGTCCTGGTGTGTACCACGATCATCGAATCCGGGTTGGATATTTCGACCGCCAATACCTTGATCATCGACCGGGCGGACGCCATGGGGTTGAGCCAACTCCACCAGATCCGGGGCCGGGTCGGCCGGGGACGGGACCGGGGGTACGCCTACTTCTTCTACCCGCCGGACAAGGCCCTGACCTCCACGGCGTACGACCGGTTGTCCACGATGGCGGCGTACACCGATCTCGGGTCGGGGATGAAGATCGCCATGAAGGACCTGGAGATCCGCGGCGCGGGGAACCTGTTGGGCGCGGAGCAGTCGGGACACATCGCGGACGTAGGTTTCGACCTCTACCTGAGACTTGTCGGCGAGGCGGTGGCCGAGTTCAAGAACGGGGAGGATGCCGCCCCGGATGTGGAGACGAGAATCGAGTTGCCAGTCGACGCCCATCTGCCGAGCACGTACATCGACTCGGAGCGGCTGCGCCTGGAGATGTACCGGCGGATCGCCCAAGCCGACAGCGAGGCGCAGTTGAGTGCCGTCGTGGAGGAGCTGACGGATCGCTATGGCGATCCGCCGGCCGAGGTACGCGCGGTAGCCGATGTGGCCAAGTTCCGCATCGAGGCGTCCCGGGCCGGTGTACGAGAGGTCGTCGCCCAGGGCAGATTCGTCCGTTTCACGCCTGAATCGCCTGTGCCGGAGTCGCGCCGGTTGCGGTTGGCCCGGATGTACCCGGGTAGCGTCGTCAAGCCTGAGGGCCACGTCTTGGTACCGCTGCCGGTGTCGTCCGGAGTCCACCAGACCCCGCTGAAGAACCGCGAGTTGCTGGAATGGGCGGGTTTGGTGGTCCGGAGCATCTTTGCCGCTGATTCCGGACGCTGAACCGCTGTACGGGCACCGCTGGCGAATTCTGGCAATCGGCTCCGGCGAGCAGCGGGCCTAGTCACGACGTCGTGTCGTCATTGCCGTTTACCGGAGTTGTTTGCTGGAGTCGTGTAGCATATCCATAAGTGGGGGGGTTTGTGTGGCATAATCCTTCGGTGGGAGCACATAGCTTTGTGACTTCGCTCGGGCTGAATTGGGGCAGTCGACAAGCTATGTGGCGCTGAAGTTCGAAAGGAGTCCGGGTTCGTATGTCCGATACTTCGTCGCTTACCACCTCGGCTCAGACCGGCGGTGCTTTCGATGTCCTGACCAAGGCCCAGAATCTGGCGGATCGTCTCAATCAGGAGACGCAGGCCGAGCTTTTCAGTGCTCAGCAACAATGGGAAAACCTGATGTCGGAAAGCCGTTCTGCCGCGGCTTTGCTGGAGCAACGCCGCCGCGAGTCCGAGGCCGTGGTCTTGGCTGCTGTTGATCTCGCGCAATCGGCGGGCGAGTCGATCGTCCGCGATTCAGCCGACAACGCGCGAAGCATCGCCAAAGAGGCGGAAGGCTACGTGCAGGACGTCCTGGACCGGGCGCGGCTTGAGGTCGCGGAGGCCCAGACCCGGGCTCAGGAGCGTGAGAAGGCCATCTTCTCGGTGGTGTCCGATTTCGAGTCCGACGCGTACACCCGGATCAATGAGTACCGTTCCGCTGTCGAAGTTGAAATCTCGTCGATGCGCGACGCGCTCCAAACTGAGGCGAATGAACGGCGCTCGCAGTTGGACCGTGAGGTGGGCGAGGCTTGGCACGAAGTCGAAGACGAGTTGCAGCGCTTGTGGGATGCCATGCAGATCGAGATGGAGTCCGCCTGTACCGCTATCGACGAGGCCCGGGCGCAGGCTGAGGAAGAAGTCGCAACCTTGCGGCGGGAGGCCCAGGAGGAGTTCGACCAGATTGTGGCGGATGGCCGGTCCCAGGCCCAGGAGCGCCTGGATCAGGTGTCGCGGCAGGTTGCCGCCACCCAGGAGTCCGTCCAGGCCCTGGTGAGCGGCGCGCAGGCCGAAGCGGCTGCGATCCGCCGTGAAACCGATCTGGAGGTGTCGGCCAAGAAGGCCGACCTCAACGAAACTTTCCAGGCCATCATGAGCCGGGCCAAGACAGACTCGGAGAATCTGCGCAGCGAGGCCCGGGCCGAGGGCGAGGCCTTCCTCGCGCGGGCTCGCGCGGATGCGAAGACGATGAAGGCCGAGGCGGAGGAGAAGATCACCCGCCAGGAACGCACGGCCGCCGAGGCTCGTGCGCGCGCCATGGCTGAGATGGACGAATTGCAGCGCAGTGTGGCCGAACGCGCGGGCCGGTCGCGTCAGGAGGCCATCGATGTGGTCGCTCAAGCCCGGCAGGATGCCGAGGCGATCCGCAGCGAGGTACGCGAGTATATGGAGCGGGCTCGCATGGAGGCTGCCACACTGGCTCGCCGACGGGATAATATAGCAGCACAGCTGGGTCAGTTGTCGGGAGTTATCGAAGCTCTCGCTGTGCCGGAGAACCCGGCCGGGAATTAACTACTACGAGAAAGAGATTAAGGACAGATGCCCACGTTTCGAATGATCCTTCGGGGTTATGACCCCGACGAAGTTAATGCTGCATTTGAGGACTTGACCAAACAACTGGAGGCGGCGAAGACTACGTCGAGCGGCCAAGACGCCGATGCGAGCGAGCTACAGGCCACCATCGATCAACTCCAGCAAGAACTCGATGAGATGTCGGCGTACTCGGCCGATCTTGAGGACCGCGTTGAGAAAGCTCCCAAGGCCCCGACCTTCGAGGATTTGGGTTCGCGCATCTCGCAGATGCTGTCACTGGCCCAGGCCGAGAGCGAGGATGTGCGTTCCTCCGCCAAGCGTGAAGCCGACAAGTTGACGGCGGATACGCAGGCCGGTGCCGACCAGACCCGGACCGACGCCGAGGCCTACGCCGCCGAGGTGCGGAGCAAGGCGGACGCTGAAGCCACCCGGATTATCACCCAGGCGCAACGCGAAGCCGAGGAGATCTTGGACCAGGCGGACCGTGAGGCCCTGGCTCGTCGCGAAGAGGCAGAGGCGATCTACGAGAACCAGCGCGCGCGGGCTGCGGTGGCGGCGGCCGACTTTGAGAAGACTCTGGCTGAGCGCCGCGACGAGGCGGCCAAGGACTTTGCGACGCAGATGAAAGCCCAGGACGAGTCGATGCAACGGGCCGAGGAGGCGTTGTACGCCACGCAAGAAGAGGCCGAGCGCTACAAGTCGGAGGCTCACGAGCAGGCTGAGGGTACCATCAAGGACGCCAACAACCAGGCTAATGAGATTCTCAAGCAGGCCAAGGCTTCTGCTGAGCGGATTCGCCGCGAATCGGAGCGTGAGGTTCAAGCTGCGAGCGCTCGCCGCGATGCGATCACCCTTCAGCTCTCCAATGTGCGCCAGATGCTGGCAACCATGGGAGTGTCACCGCAGTTCAGCGATGAAGAGGAAACCCAGGACGCCGTTGACGACGAAGTCGTCGATGAGGATGACGACTGGCAGTAAGCCTGGTCATCGGCTGGTGATAAACCCGCGGCGGCTCGACCGATCCGCCGGCTGGGCGTCTGCTTTCTCAGGTTGTGTCTGACTCGTTTCGGCGGGTCAGACACAACCACGTAGTTCTTGAGACGAGGAGCGGGGCAGCGATGGAGTACGCCGTCATCATGGCCGGTGGTTCCGGGACTCGCCTGTGGCCGTTGTCACGCCGTGGTATGCCGAAACAGTTGCTGCCACTGATCGGGGGCCGGTCGCTTCTCCAGCTTGCGTACGAACGGGCGGTCACGGTGGTCGACCCGTCGTGTGTACTCATCTGCGCGGCGCGGGCGTACGTCGCTGACATCGCCCAGCAGTTGCCTGGCATCGATTTGCGGAACATCCTGCCGGAACCGGTCGGCCGGGACTCCCTGGCCGCCGCTGCCTGGTCGGTGGGTACTGTCGCCCGCCGCGATCCGGGTGCCACGGTCGCCGTGCTCAGCGCCGATCACGTCATATCGCCCGTGGACAAGTTCACCGCTGCGGCAGCGAACGCCCTGTCCGCGGCCGCCGACTATGGGGCTCTGGTGACACTCGGTGTCGCACCCACCAGTGCCCACACCGGGTACGGTTATCTTCAGGTGGGCGATTCTCTCGACGCGGCGAGGCAACTCTTCGAGGTCACCCGGTTCGCCGAAAAGCCGGCCCGGGAGGTGGCCGAGGCCTATCTCGCCGAGGGGACGTGGTGGTGGAACTCGGGGATGTTTTTCTGGCCGGCCGCGCTCTTCCAGCAGCAATTGGCCCTCCTGCAACCGGCCATGGCCCACGGTATCGAGCGACTGGTCGATCATCCGGACTCGATCGACGACATCTATCCGGGGTTGCCAAGGACCTCCGTGGATTACGCGATCATGGAGCCCGTGTCGCGTGGGGCGACCGAAGCCCGAATCCTGGCGGTGTTGCTGGAGGCCGACTGGGCCGATATCGGCAGTTTTCCGGCACTGGCGAAGCAACTGGGCGCCGACGACCACAACGTCGTGGAAGGCCGAGTGGTCACGCTCGGCTCGTCGGGGAACCTGATCCTCAACCGGTCTAGCGATGGCCGGCTGGTAGCCGTCGCCGGTCTGGACGACACCATCGTGGTGACCGACGACGATGTGACCCTGGTGTGCCCGATGGGCCAGTCCGGATCGATCAAGCAACTGGTCGATTTGGCGCGAGCGCAGGGGGAGCGTTATGCCTGAGGCGCCCGTACGCTCCCGAGAGGAACTGGCCCGGTTGAGCCGGCGGCTGTTGCTGGTCTCCGGTGGCGTGCTCGTTCTCAGCGTGGTTCTGCTGTTCGCAGGGCGGGTCTGGTTCGGCGGACCGCGTACGTTGACGGACGGAATTTCCGTTGGCGGACTTGTCATCGTGGTGGCGCTGGTGACGGTGGGACTGGTTCTGCGACGGGCCAGCCATCGGGCGTCGCGCCCACCGGCGGCGGTGGCAGAGATCCCGGTACCGGCACCGGCGGTAGAAGGCGCGGCGCCGGCACCGGCCGTACCGGTACCACCGGTCGTACCCGCCGATCAGGCAGAGGGCCGCGGGTGGATGAAAGCCTCCGATTTGGCCAGGGGCGACCAGCGGACATGAGGGGATCCCAGGTGGGACGATTGGCCCGGAGTTGACGAAACTAAGTCACACTGATGTAATTTCTGTTAGTCCATTCGTTCAGATGGGAAGACTGAAATGTCGAGTTTGTGGACGTTGATCGTCGGGATCGACGAGGATGCGAGTGCTTGGCAGGCCAGTGCACTGTGTGCACAGACCGACCCGGAGGCCTTTTTCCCCGAGAAAGGCGGTTCGACCCGCGAGGCCAAAGGCGTGTGCCGGGCCTGCGAGGTCAAGAAGGAATGCCTGGAGTACGCCCTGACTCATGACGAACGTTATGGTATCTGGGGTGGCCTCAGCGAGCGAGAACGGCGTAAGCTAAAGCGTCGCGCGTGAGCGCACCTCGCCTCCGATCTGTTAGGGCCGCATGACTCATACCGACGGCTGGAGCTGGTTCGATGCACCCGAACTCAGCGATGTCGACTTAAGCGATCATGATGTGACCGCTGTTCTGGTCTGTCGCAACGCCGGTTCGTGGCTGAATGCGACTTTGGCCGGCATCGGGCAGCTCGACCGGCGTCCTGATGTCATACTCGCGGTGGACAATCAGTCGACCGACGACACCGCCGAGTTACTGGAATCGGCCTACCAGGCCGGGTTGGTCGACCAGGTGGTACCCGGGCGGGCCACCTTCTCTTTCGGCGAGGCGGTCGAGCGCGCGTTGAGCCTGGTCGAGGCGCCGACTCGGTGGATCTGGTTGCTCCATGACGATGCGGTTCCTGACCACGATGCGTTGACGGAGTTGTTGATGTTGGCCGTCCGGACGCCGCGTCTGGCTATGGCGGTACCTTTGCTCGTACGTCCGGCGCGGCGCAATCATGCCGCCAGGACCCTTGAGATCGGCGCTTCGATCTCCGATTCGGGTCGCCGTGTGCTGGGGTTGGAGCCGGATGAGGTCGCCCAGGGGCAGTACGAATCGGCATCGGTGCTCGGCGGATCGACCTGCGGAATGCTGGTCAGATGGGAGTCGTTGATCGAGGTCGGCGGATTCGACCCGTGCATTTCGTCGTACCGCGATGGCGTCGATCTCGGGTGGCGGGCCCAGTTGATCGACCAGTGGGTGTTGACCTGTCCGACGGCCCGGATCGTCCATCGCCAGGCCGGCCGTTCGGAGATACGCCCCGGGACGATCGCCAGCCAGGCCGGCCGTCGCGAAGCCGCCTGGGACCGTCTGATGGGACTGCGCCTGGTGGCGGCTCATGCCCACGGCATCGGGAAACTGACCCACCTGGTCTACCTGACCCTCGTGTGCTGGCTGGGCGCGCTCGGGTACCTGCTCGGCCGGGCCCCGGACCACGCCAAAGACGAAATGCAGGCCTGGGCGGACTTCATGTTCCGCAGCCGGCGTCCGGTGATACGCCTGCGGAAGAAAATCGCCGCCATCTCGCAGGGCAATGATACGCGGTATCGAGTTCGTACCCTGCGTCCCTCCCTGGGAACGGTCGTCGCCGACGGATTACAGGCCTTCGTTCGCTGGTTCCGTGACCAGTTCGCCTCGCGCCGCGATGCCGAGATGACGCTCGACGACCTGCTGGGCGACGAATTCACCCGTCGGATCGGCGAAGGCCGGAAGCGGATCCCGGTTGGAGTTTGGCTGGTCGTGGTCGTGATCGGTGTGGCCATCATGGCGCGGAATCTCTACCGTGTCGGCATCGTCACGGCGTCGGGTCTGCTGGGGCCGCCCCAATCGTGGTCCCAGGCCTTCCAGATGGCGTTGTCCCCGACGGGCCGGTCATCGCCGTGGCTCTTGATCAGCGCGGCCGCGTCGGTGCTGTCCATCCGCCCCGAATGGTTCCCGGTCGTCGTCCTCATCGGGGCATTCCCGCTCACGATGTTGGTGGCGGTCTGGTACGCGAAGAAACGCATCCAGCACGGCGCGTTGCGCTGGCTGGCGGCTGCTGGGTACGCCTGCCTGCCCATTCTGATGGGCGGGCTGAACGCCGGTGCGCTCTGGTTGGTGGCAGGCGCGATGTTGCTGCCGTTCCTGGCGGAGTGGTTGTCGCGGCTCGGGGTACCCTGGGCCGGGGCCCGCTCGCTGCAGGGCCTGGCCGGAATCGTCATCTCGGGGGTGTTTCTGCTGGCGCTTCTGCCCGTCCTGTGGCTGCCGGTCATGGCCGTGGCGCTGGCGGTCGCCATCCGCGGCAGCGGTGTCGCCGGGGCGATCCGGACAGGGGTCGCCCTGGTGTTGCCGGTGGCGTTCTGGGCTCAGGCCATCCCGTCGTACATCGCGGAGCCGGCGCGGTTGCTGCTCACGCCCGTACCCTTGGTCACCTCGCCCGGGGTGATGTGGCAAATGCTGTTCGGCCGGCCCATCGGTGTTGGGCTGCCACCTTTATGGGTATCGTTGGCGGTCTTTTCGGCGTTGTGGCTGGCGGGACTGGTCGTCGCGCTCCAGTCGTCGAAACACCGGTTCATCCTGCTGCCTGGCCTTGCCGCGATCGGAGCCGGCATGTGGCTGGCCCATCTGGTGCTCCCGCTCGGTCCGGACAGCGTTCGTCCGGACCCGAGCCTGTGGCTGCTCGTCGGTTTCGCCGTGTTGCTCTACGCTTTCGTCTCCTGGGCGGACGATATCATGGGCTCCCTCGAAGGCCGGGATTTCGGCGGTACGCAGGCTCTGGTGGCCGGGCTGTCGTTCCTCTTGATCGCCGTTTTCATAATATCCGTTGGTTGGTCGGCCTTGGCGGGAATGAATCAGGTTCACCGGGGTTCGGATTCCCAGATCCCCAGCTATCTCGCACAGAACGAGATCGACTTCGACACGGCCACACTCATCATCAACGCTGACACCGGTACCTGGAATTTGAGGAACTCCGGCCAGACCTTCTGGGACGAGGGCTCGGTCCGATCCGGCCCGGCGAGCTCGCCGACGGCCGCCGCGACGCTGGAGCAGATCGTCGCCCGGGCCATTTCGGCCCGACCCGACGACACAATCGCCAGCGATCTCGCGACCTTCGGAGTCAGTACGGTCGTCGTCCTCGACCCCAGTCAGGAAACCATGACGGCTCTCGACACGGTCGCCGGCTTCCAACGTACGACCACCGGCGGTGTGGTCGAGATCTGGAGCGTGGCCGTGAACTCCGCGTCCCCGACGAGACGCTCGCTGGTGGCGACAGGGACTCTGCCGACGTATCTCGGGGCCGAGGACGAGGTACCGCCGGGGTCGGCGCGTACGCTGGTCCTGGCCACGCCGCCCGATCCCGACTTGCACGTACTGGTCGGTGGCGTCGAGGTCCGTCCCACGATTTCGGGCGACTGGCGGGCGGCGTTCTCGCTCGGTACCGCGTCGGGACCGATCCAGCTTCAGCGGACGATCGAACACGAGTGGTTCGCCTGGCTCCAACTCGGTGCTGTCGTCGTGTTGATCGTGTTCGTTTTCCCGCCGCTGGTCGAGGAAACGAGGACCCCCGATCGTCCGAGGTACCAGATGAGGAATGTCCGATGAATAAACACGTTGGATTCATCGTCGGAGTGGTGGTGCTCGCCGCCGCCATCGCCGGAGCCGTCATCGTACCCGGTGCCCAATCCCAGACGGCGCGCGTGTCGTTGCCGGTGTCCCGCGTGTTGGCCTGCCCGGTGGGCGATCCGGATAATTTGGGCAGCGGGAAAACCGTCGTCCAGGTCGCCGATCAGGCGGATTTCACGGCTGGGCCGGCCAACGGGACCCCGTCCGCCCCGGCGACGACGGCTAGTTTCACCGACCCGGGCGCCCCGATCGTCATCCGGGGTTCGTCGAGCGTGGGCGGGATCGCGACCTCCACGGAAGCTGGGAAGACCATCGTGGCGCCGTGTTCGCCGCCAGTGACGACCGGTGTCTGGGACGGGGTGCTCACACAGGGCCAGGCGTCGACGCTGATCCTCAGCAACGTCGACGCGACCCCGGCCATGGTCGACGTGTTTCTTTACAACGAGACCGGGCCGATCACTTTGCCGGGGTTGAGCGACATTACGGTGGCGCCCGGAGCGACCGTGCGGGAGGCCATCGACCAGTTGGTCTCCTCGGACACGCCGATCAGCGTGAGCATCCGTACTTCGCGCGGCCGGGTGTCCGCCGTGCTGAGGACTGTCGGTTCCCAAGGGGATGATTGGCAACTGCCCCAGGTCTTCGCCGATACGGATGTGGTCATCAGTGGGATCCCGGCCGGCAGCGGTACCCGCACGCTCTCCGTGACGAACACCGACCCGACGGCCAATGCCACGGTCAGCCTTGAGGTGCTCAGCGAGTCGGGGGCTTTCGCACCGTTGGGTCTCGCTACCATCCAGGTACTGCCGGCCCGGACGATGTCGGTTGACATCACGGCCGCGCTGGGCGGACAGGCATCGGCACTGCACCTGACATCGGATCGCCCCATCACGGGTACGATCACGGTGATGGATCAGGATATTACCGGTATCGCAGGGCAACCGGGCCTCAACGGATCGGTGGTGCTCCCGCCCATCGGCGGTACCGTGTGGATCGCCAATCCCGGCAATACCACGGCGACGGTGACCCTGCAAAGTGCGGACAAGACCGGCGCCACTCAGACGAAGGACACGACGGTGTCGGCCAACACCATTGCGTCCGTCGACCTCCCCTCGACGGCTGTGTGGGCGCAACTGTCATCCGGATCGGCGTCGGTACGGGTGTCGGTGGTGAAAACCGGCTCGTCGGCTTTCATCCTTCCCGTGTCGGGCGGTGGATCGGTCGCCTCGGTCGAGGTACCGCGTTTCGATCCGGGATTGGGGTAGGCGCCGGCGTCACTCGCCGCGAATATTGGTCGGGTCGAGGGTGGCCACGCTGACGCCGGTGGCGGATGAGACCTCCTCGACGAGCGCCACGAACACGAGTTGCCGGAGTTGCCCGGGATCGGCTGCCCGGAACTCGATGGGGCGGCGGTAGACGATGATCTGGGCGAGCTGGTCGCCGTCGGCTTCGGTGGCGGCGGCCAGTGGCATGTGGCTGCTCCACAGCTTGGACACGTCCGGGACCTCTTCGACACCGATATCGAGATGGGTCAGGGCATCGGGAACCGCTTCCTCGATAGCGTCGATGGCTTCGGTGACGCACTGGAAGAACAGCGGTGTCGGTAGCGTGGGTCGCTTGAGACGGAGCATCTGTCCGGCGACGCAGTTCGGCGGGGCGAGCATTCCCCTCATGCCCCGGTGGTGCCGATCACGCATGGCAACCAGTGTACCCACCCCGGAGCCCATCTCGTCGGCGATCCTGGCCTGACCGGTGGGTCCGAGCGGCTAATCTGGGCCTGTGGCAAAGACCTGTTCCCACCCCGGCTGCGTCGGCCGCCCGGCCGCCAGGCTGAGTTACGTCTACGCGGCCTCCCAGGTGGAGGTCAGCCCGCTCGATGAAGAACCCGGCGTGGGAACGTACGTCTTGTGCCAATCCCATCTGGACCGACTGCGGCTCCCGAAGGGGTGGACGCTGGTCGTCAGGGGCGGCCTGGGCGCGGCCTCGCTGACAACGGCGGAGATCGACCAACTCGCCGAACGGATCCGGCGGGTCGGCGGCGTGCGGTCCGATGGGGTAGGCGCCGAGCCGGAGGCGACCGAAACCAGCCTGACCGGGCGCAGCAACCTCGTGACCCTGGCCGCCCGGGCCCACCTGCGAGTCGTCGCCGACGTGTCGCGGTACGATGCCACCCCGGCGCGGGCCGGGGCGGCTTGAGCCTGGCGTCGCTGTGGCGTACGCGAGGAAGTAAACTGGGTGGGTGCTGTCCGACCAGATCTTCAAGGCCAACGACATCCGTGGGATTGTCGGTACGCAGTGGGATCTGGCGGGAGCGTCGGCCATCGGGTGTGCCTACGCGCAGCTTATTGACTATCCCACCATCGTCGTCGGCCGGGACATGCGTACGACCAGCCCAGATATCCACGACGCCTTCATCGACGCGGTGACACTGGCCGGCTTGGCCGTGGTCGACATCGGTTTGGCGTCGACCGACGGCTTGTGGTTCGCGTCGGGGTCGCTGGGACTGCCCGGCGTTCAGATCACATCGAGCCATAACCCCAGCGACTACAACGGGATGAAGTTCTGCCTGCCGGGCGCCCAACCGGTCACGGCGGAGTTCCTCCGTGGGTTGGCGCGTCTGGCGCAGGCCATCGATGCGGGACGGGACAACCCGCGCCGGGCCGATCAGCCCGGTACGGTCGAGCGCCGCGACATTCTGCCGGATTACGTGTCTTATCTGCTGGACCAGGTGGATCTGCGTGGCCTGAGGCGCCTGACGGTGGTGGTGGACGCCGGCAACGGGATGGCCGGCCATACTGTTCCGGCGGTGGCGGCCCGGCTCGATATCGATCTCGTCGGTTTGTACCTGGACCTCGACGGCCGTTTCCCGAACCATCAGCCCAATCCGCTGGAACCGGCCAATTTGGTCGACGCCCGGGCAGCGGTCGTCCGCCAGGGTGCGGACGTGGGATTCGTCTTCGACGGAGACGCCGACCGGGTCTTCGTGATCGATGAACGAGGCGAGGTGGTTTCGCCGTCTGCTATCACGGCGATGATCGCGGTACAAGAGGTGGCGGCCCGGCCGGGGGCGACCATCGTCGTCAACACCGTCACCTCCCGGGCGGTCCGCGAGCTGGTCGAAGAGCACGGCGGACGGGTCGTCCAGTCATGCGTCGGCCATACCTACATGAAGGCGCTGATGGCGTCGTGCGGGGCCGTCTTCGGTGGCGAACACTCCGCCCACTACTATTTCCGGGACTTTTTCGGTGCCGATACCGGGATGCTGGCGGCGTTGCGCATCCTGTCGGTACTGGGGAAGTCGGACCGGGTACTGTCCGAGGTGATTCGCCAGTACACCCGGTACGCGGATTCGGGGGAGATCAATTCCCAAGTCCCCGATCCGCCTGCGGCGATGGCGAAGGTTGCCCAGCGGTTCGGGGAGGGGGCCTTCGTGGTCTGGGACGATGGGGTGAAGATCGAGGGTGACCAATGGTGGATATCCTTGCGTGCCTCGAACACCGAACCCTTGCTGCGTCTGAACGTGGAAGCCCGCGATCCCAGCCTGATGGCCCGGTTGCGTGACGGGGTGCTCGATCTGATCAAGGAGGAATGATGGCTCTAGAACTGGATCCGACTCTGCTGGAGATCCTGGCGTGTCCGGCGTGCCACTCGAACCTGAGTGTCGATTACGAAGCCAAGGAACTCGTCTGCAACTCCGCCCAGTGTGGATTGGCCTACCCTATACGCGATAACATTCCGATTATGTTAGTGGATGAGGCTCGCGACACCCGGCTCACGCGCGATCATCCGTGACCGGTCGCGAGAGCTATGTTCGACGACTCCTTGCTGGATGACCCCGTGGCACTGGCCGTACGGGGCCAGCAGTTGCAACGGCTGGCGCTGACCGGCGCGCGGCTGAGGTACGAGCCGCCCGGCGAGGTGGCTGACGTGGCGGCCGGACTCGGGGAGATTCGCCCGCGGTGCGTGGTGGTCATCGGTGCCGAGGCCCGGCTCGTGCGGGCCGTGGCGGAGCCGTCCAGCCCGATCCCGCTGGTGGCCTGGCCCTCGGCCACGTTGCCTGCCTGGACCGGGCCCCTGGACTTGGTGGTGGTCCTCGCCGGTGCCGATGACCGTCTGCTCCCGTCCTGCCTGGAGGCCCTCCGGCGTGGGGCGCTCCTGCTCGTGGTGGCGCCCCGGGGATCGCCCCTCCTCGACGAGTTCGGACCGGCCTCCGCCCTGGTGACCCGTGACGACGATCCGCTGGTATCGGCCCTGCTCGCACTCAAGATGCTGGATCTGCTCCACCTGGCGCCCAGCCTCGACCTCGGCGTCGTGGCCGACGTTTTCGACGCGGCGGCGGAGGAGTGTGGGCCCAGGCATGAGTTGGGAAGCAACCCGGCCAAGGACTTGGCCTGTGCTCTGGCAGACGGCATCCCATTGGTGTGCGGGGGATCGGCGTTGGCTGCCCGGGCCGCCCGGCGCTTGGCTGAGGCCATCCGCGAGGCCACCGGTGTGCCGGCTCTGGCCGCCGACGAGGAGGCGCTGCGGCCGCTGGTCATCCGCTCGCGGCCGCGGGACGTTTTCGCCGACCCGTTCGAAGACGCTCCCGGAATGGGGTTCTGCCTGTTGGTGCTGGAGGATGGTCAAGCTTCCTCGCGCCAGAGCGACCTGACGGCGTTGGCAGCCAGCCGGAACGTACGGGTGGAGACGATTTCTTGTACGCGGGGCAGCCCGGTCGTCCGTTATGTGGGTCTGTTGCACCGGGGGTTGTTCGCCGCCGCCTATCTGGGGTTGGCCACGATCGAGGGATAGTCCCTCGGCGGTGAAGTGAGGAAAGGAATGTCAGGTGACAAAGGTTTTCGTACTCAATGGTGTCAATCTCGGCCGGTTGGGCAAACGTGAGCCCGCGGTTTATGGCACGGTCACTCACGAGGAGCTGGCCGACCACGTGATCGCCACGGGTGCCAGTCTGGATTTGCAGGTCGAGGTACGCCAAACCGATTCCGAGGCCGAGTTGGTGGGCTGGCTGCACGAGGCGGCCGATCAGGCAATCCCGGTCGTGATCAATCCTGGCGCCTGGGCGCATTACGCCTACGCCGTGGCCGACGCCGCCCGTGAGGTACCCTGCCTGGTCGAGGTACACCTCACCAACATCCACGCCCGTGAGGAGTTCCGCCACCATTCGGTGGTGTCCGCCGTCGCCAGTGGCGTCATCGCGGGCCTGGGGGTGGCGGGGTACGACGCGGCGCTGGCGTACATCGCCCAGGTACCCCGGGCCAAGTGAGGCGAGCCGGCGTGGCGACAGCGGCGTGGACAGCGGCGAGGGGGAAGGCCCTGGTCGCCCGGTACCTCCCGCCGGCGTGGTCGTTCGGCCTCGACCACGCCCGTACCCGGCTGGGATGTTGCCACTATGCCGATCAACGGATCACCTGCTCGACGTACCTGGTGGCCTATTTAGCCGATGACGAAGTGGAACAGGTGATCCTCCACGAAATCGCCCACGGCTTGGCCGGAGTCCGGGTCGGGCACGGCCAGGCCTGGAAACGCCAGGCCAGGGCGTTGGGTTACACCGGTGGACGGGTGATCGAGGTACCGGAGGCGCGGCTTTCGGCACGCTGGTTGGGCCGGTGCCCGGCCGGGCATGAGATCTACCGGCATCACCGCCCGTCCGGACCGGTGTGTTGCGGAAGCTGCGCCAAAGCCGGCCTGGTCAGGCCGATCGCCTGGCAGGATCGTGGATTAGGCCTGCTGGCCCGTGGCTGACAGCCGGGCTCGGCGAGTCCAGATGGGGGCCACGATCATCTTGTGGCGTTGGAGGTAGACCAGCAGGCCGACGCCCAGAATCCCCAGCAACACCACCGGAACGATGGAGGCCTCCAGGCCGAACTGTCCGCCGGTGAGGATCGATGGACCGCTCCACGAGCTGCCGAACCAACTGTTGCCCGCTCCCGTGCCGGACACGACTGACCCGAAGAGCGGGCCTTCGGCGATGTTCCAGGCGAAGTGAAGCCCGATGCACCACCACAGCGAACGGGTGAGGGCGTACAGCGCGGCGAACAGGATGCCGGCCTCGATGGCGATGGCAATGGCGCCCCAGAGCGTGGCGTCGGGATTGCCCAGATGCGAGGCCCCGAAGACGATGGCCGACACGCCGACGGCTCCCCACGTACCCAGCCCCTCCTCCACGAGGCGGAAGAGGACCCCCCGCATCAGGATTTCTTCGGCGACAGCCGCGACCAGGCCGATGACCAGGAGGTCGCGCCACGGATTGTAGCCGGGGTTGACCGAGTCGATGCGGTAGACCCCGGTCAGCGCGAGCACCCCGATGCACAAACTGACGAGAATGAGGCCGAGCAGGGCGCCTTTGAGCAGCCCGAGCCAGCGGCGGGGTGCGATTTCGTACGGCCAGACTCGTGACTCCATGACGAAGGTGAGGACCACGTAGCTCCCGGCGGCGGCGATCAACTCGGTCCACGGAATAACCAGGCTGTCGGTGGGGATGGGCAGGCCGACGATGGCCGCGGCCGCGGAGACGCACAGCACGATGGCGACGGCGAGTACCGCGATGAAGACGGCGCCACGCAACCAGATGGAGTTCCTGAACCGGTGTGGGTCGGGGTACGGGCGTCGGGGGTGGTCGCCGGTCAGCAGGTCGACGGATCGCAGGGCCGGTACCGGCTCCCCGATCAGGCTGGGTATCCTCAGGTGTGGTTCACGCATCGCTGACGAGTATAGGGGACGACGCGGCCTCGGGGGTCTTGACTCGACGGAGAACGGGGGGTAACGTGCGACGTGACTAAGTAGTGAAACTTAGCCAACCTGAGGGTGTTTTCCGAGTGGGGCATCCATCGTGGGGGCATACATACGCTGGTATGTATGCATTTATCAGGGGGTCTCTCGTGTTATTTACGAGTTCGCACACAGCGCACACAGCACACGATTCTGTTTCCACTAAGACCAGGCGCCGTTGGCTGAAGCCGACGGCGTTTGTCACGTCCTTCGTCCTCACCATCGGCGGTCTTTTCCTGGGGCAGAGCTTGGTGGCTCCAGCGGCCGCGCAGGCGGCGCCCGGCGACCCCGGCACGGCCTCTGTGGGCACGTGGGCGGACCTGACGGCCGCGATGACCGACACCACTGTCAACACGATCTATCTGACGGCGAACGTCCAACGGCCGGCCGGCAGTACGACCGCGGCCGCCGACTTGCCGGCGATCGGACGTGACCTGACGGTCGATGGGCAGAACTTCAGCCTGGATTTCCGGGCTGGCGGGGCGACGACGGCGATCGCGCGGCCGGGCTTCACGTTGGCCAATGGGGTGACCGGGGCATTCACGCTGCAGAACATCGACATCATCCGCCCCAACGGCGGTGCCTCCTCGCTGATCAACACCGCGCTCAATTCAGCGTCTAATATCTTGAACAGCACACCGGCGACCAACGCCAGCCAGAACTGGACGGTGAACATCTCGAATCTGTCCACCAGCGTGGCACCCTCCAGCGGCCTGGTTACCTTGCCGGCCGGTACCGTGAACTTCACGGGCAATGTGACGTGGGACTCCACGACCGGGTCGAACCCGGCGACGGTAGTGGTCAATGCCGCGATTGTGAACATATCGGGCGCCGATACTGTCGCCTTATTCCGGAACCACAGCGTGAGCGGCGATACGACGGCGAATATGGCGACGTTCCAGATTGCCCTCGATGGCCGTCTGAACGCCATGAATGTCACCGATGGCGCGCATGTCACGATTGAGAACTTGGGCCAGGGATCGACCCAGGCGGTCAGCATGACCAGCGGTGGCGATTCGCGGAGCAGCAACACGATCGCCCAGTTCAACGTGTCGGGCCAGGGTACCCAGCTTGATGTGATGGGCTGGGGCAGCGGGACCGGTCCCACGGGCGGTACGATCACGATGGTGGCGGCGCCGACGACCAGCGGCGGTGGCGGCGGTTTCGACATCACAAATGGCGCGGTGATGAATGTGCACGCGCAGGTGCCGGCTGGCCGGAACAACGGTACTTACGGCATGCCGGGCCTGATCCAGCAGATCAATGGCGGCCAGTTCACGGTCGATGGCGAGGGTTCGCAGTTGAACGTGCAGGCCGATGGCGCAGCCAACAGCCTGGCTGGCGCGATCCGTATCCGCTTGGTGGGCAACCAGACGTTGACGGTGTCGAACCTGGGCGAGTTGAACGTGTTGCGTCCTTTGCGCACGGGTGGTTACTCGCCGGCGGCGATCCGGTTCGGCGATGGCACGAATAACTCGTTCATTGTGACGAGCGGCGGCCTTGTCCACGTTGAGAACCAGGGCAATGGATCGATTTCGACGTCAGGTGGCGAGCAGTCCAACGATGCGATCGAGTTCAGTGCGAACTACTTCAGCTTCGATGTGTCGGGGAGTAGTACCTGGACGACGGGCCCCAATGCTGGTCAAATCCAGCCCAGCGCCATTGAGGTAATTGCGGCCGGCGGTGCGGCGGTGGCCGCCAACGGGGAGACGTACGGCAGCATCACGGTCGGCCACAATGGCGTGTTCGTGGCCAACGGCAATGTGAACAGCGCGTCGAATGGCATCTTCACCGCTGGTTCCAATTTCACGTTCACGACAGACACTCCGCAGTATTACGATTTCGCCAACACGAATCCGCGGGCCGGTGCTCGCGTGTTCAGCCTTACGGGAAGTACCAGCAACTACACGTCGACGAATTCGGACATCGCGGTGTGGGGCAACGGCACGTCGCGGGTCGGCGGTACCGCCACCGCTGCGAACAGCTCGGATAATCCGATTTCGGGGGACCCGTACATGTCGTGGACGCTACCGACCTTCAAGCTGACGGGTGCGAACTTCGCCACGTTGGTGAGTTCGGACGACCCAACGCTCACCACGGCGGCAAGCAGCTTCGGCTCCACGGGTATGACGTCGTACCGGCGCATTTCGGGCGACAATGCCCCGCCGGTGATCCGGACGATGCAGCCGGCCACGAACGCCGACTTGTACGTCCGGGCGACGGGCACGGTGGCGGAAGGCCTGGACTTCGTTGGCCGCCCGATCTGGGATGGTGAGGTGTACTCGCGCTGGCAGATCACGGATCCGTCCGGGAACGTTTCGATGTCGACCGCCGGGCAATCGTCGTCGGTGCAGACGGAGGATCTGTACTCGGTGCAGACCGGTGTGACGACGTTGCAGGGCACGGTCCGCTATTCTGATGGTAATTTGTTGACGACGGGTACGCAGTATCAGGTCGTCCAGGCGTGGCGGGGTAATGTCGACGATCCGACGGCGGCGAGGATACATCCCGCCGCGACGTCCGACATTTTGACCGACCCGGTGACAGTGGCCGATGTGCTACCGCCGGTACCGGCGGTGATCGTTTCGCCGATCGCCGCGGTTCTGATCGGTTCAGACGTGACGGTGAGCGGCACGTGGAGCAACGCTGCCAGCCAGGCAGCCGCCCAGCCGAACAACCCCGATCCGGCCGTGACATTGACGGCGGTGGCGAACAGTGCCGGTAACGTTATCGCCGATTGTTCTGCCAATCTGAAAGCCGACGGTACGTGGACCTGCGATCTGCCCGCCAGTGTGACATCGTCGCTGAACAGCGGTGACCGTGTGTATTTCGTGTTGACGGATGCCAATGGCAACGCCAACCCGCTGGTAGCCACGCCCATCCACGACACCACCATGCAGCCGGCGCCGTACCTGACGGCCTCCACCGCTAATATCATTGCCCAGGATTTCACGATGACCGTGCATGATGCGACCGCCACGATGAACGCAGCCGATCGCGATGCCCAATTGATCGCGGCGGCCCGCGCTGAGGCGACCACCGTGGGTGACACGATTACGGTGTCGTCCGTCGGCATCCCGAACCCGGTGACGCCGGGCACCTATCCGGTGACGTTCCAGTTGTCGGGTAAGGATGTGAACGAGGCGAACACGGTGACCGTGAACGCCACGATCACACCGAACCCGTTCTGTGCCGCTCAATCGACGTTCACAGTCGATCCGACGGTCTCCCTCGACGATAACAGCAACTGGGCGGTTGCTGATGGTAGCGATTACTACACGGGCACATTGACGGCGAACGATTGCTACGGTGATCCGGTGACCCTCGCGACTGGTGACATCAAATTCGCGGCATCGTCTTCGGCGGTGACCGTGACCGACGTGGCAGACGCAGGCAATGGCAAGTATTCGGTGCAGTACCAGACGACGATGGCTGACGACGCCTACCTGGCCAATGTGACGGTGAAGGGTACCGCGGTGGGCCTGCACCTGCCGATCCCGTTCAAGGCCGGTCCGGTCTGCATCGCCGAGAAGGGCGACACCTGTTCGACCAACCCCGATCTGCAAACGCGCGTCGCGGTGACGTCGGACTGGGCAGTGGCCGATGACACTGCCACCAACGAGATCACGGGCTACGCCTATGACAAGGACGGCAACCCGGTGAGTGGAGCGGTGTTCACCATTGCGGCAACCGATCCCAACCTCCATTTGGCCAGCCCGGCCACGATCACGACTGACGATGAAGGTATGGGCGCGCTGACGGCGACCTCGCTCGTTTCTGGGACGTACACGGCCACGGCTTCGGTCGACGGCACCGAGTTGACGGCTCATGGCAGCCCGCTGACCCTCAATTTCGCGACTGGGAAGGTTGCTACGGGGGATTTGTCGGTCGACAAGGATTCGACACCGGTGGGACAGATCATCACGGCGACGGTGACGGCGAGCGATGCTTCGGGCAATCTCGTCGGCGCCGGTAACAGCATCGCTTTCAGCGTGTCCAGCCCATCGGGCAAGGCGACGGTGACCGGCGATTCCGGCGTGGCCGGCACGACCGCAACGTGCGTCACGCTCGACGACGGTAGTTGCCAGGTGACGGTGACCGACACGAAGGCTGAGAAAGTGACGTTGCGCGCCATGATCGACGGTCAGGATCTCGACGGCTCGCCGAGGTCGCTGACCTTCACGCCTGGTGATCCCGCGTTGTGCACGGATCCGGCTCAGCAGGGTTGGTTGTTGTCGGTGGACCAGCCGGTGACGGGTGTGGGGACATCGGTGACGGTGTCGGCGTACATCACGGATCAGTACTGCAACCCGGTGGCGGATGGCACGGTGGTGTCGTTCGACTATTCGCCGAGCAGCCCCGCGATGTTGGCGCCGGTGGACGGTGGCGTGACGACGGATGGGACGGCGACGGCGACCCTGACGGATACGAAGGCTGAGACGGTGACGGTGACGGCGGCGGCTGGTACGCCGGCGATTGCGGTGCCGAATGCGGCGGGTGCGACCACGGGTGTGACGGTTCAGTTCACCGAGGGTGGCCCGAGTCTCGCGGATTCGACGTTCACGGTGGCGCCGATCGCCGATCCGGCTGATGCGGCGCACACTGGTTGGGTGACGGTGGGCGAGCCTGGTGGGACGAACTACTACACCGGTACGTTGACCTTGGTCGACGGTAGCACTCACCATAACCCGATCAGCGGTTACGATACGTCGAAGATCGCTTTCCAGGCGTCGAGCAGCGACGTGGCGGTGTCGAGCGTGACGCCGGGGGCGGCTCCTGGTACCTATGTGGTGCAGTTCACGTCGACGGTGGCGGATGCGACGACGACG
>Ga0123354_10003507_pt1 | contig 21694 bp, 11 predicted proteins | sample TergutLab28metaG_2_FD_97872 | JGI IMG/M metagenome (GOLD analysis project Ga0123354, IMG submission 97872) | Labiotermes labralis P4 segment gut microbial communities from Petit-Saut dam, French Guiana - Lab288 P4 | ecosystem: Host-associated > Arthropoda: Insects > Digestive system > Gut ... | reverse complement strand
TGAATGTTTTTAAAATGACTTTAGCAAGGAACAACGTAGCTCCCTGAGGATGATCTTAGGATCGAAACATGTCGGAGCGATTTTAAGTGTTTTAATGTGAAATTTTATGTAAGTGCATTTGTTAGTTGATAATTAAAGTAAGTATAAACTGTTCTGTTGACATATGTTTGTGTGAAGAAATTTCTTTATCCCGGAAAAAATGTTTATACGTGAGCAGAATTGTATTGTTTCGTAGATTTTATGCTCCATATACAATAGTGCTATTTATAACGACAAAATTATACAACATTAAAGTTTAAACGGGCGCTATTGTAATAGGTTTAATATTGCAAATAATCGTAAACCGTAGGTGCTAAAAGATTTCCCCTCTCCCACACCCAGCATGCACGCTGTTCGCGTTTCTTGCAACCAGGACTTGTCCTCGTGCCACAAAACATTTCGTTGCATTATGTTGCAGTCTCTGTAGTTCCGGGAAATTTTTGTTTCTACATTTAGAATAGTCTGACAACAGCTGAAGAAATAAGCCAGGCTTTCTTCTTACAAAGATTAATTAAAACAAATTACATTTTGATGTGACAGGTCTTCGAGTTTTATATTTTACGGTTCAAACTTGAATCCCTTTTTAAATTCTTTATCTAATAAAGAAGTTGTCAACACGAAGAAATATATTAAAATATTTTAGGTTTATATTCTATGTTGAAACTCTTTTACCCTTCTTCGCAATTTTCTTTTTCATAATAATTTTTTCTTCCTGATGAAAACCGTTCGTTTTTCATCTCTGGATGCTGTTGCAGCAGGACTATCTCTGCTTGCAGGCGACAGATAGCGTTGTTGACGCTGGAGTGACTTTATCATGCCACGACCAGCTGACAGCTCACTCAAGTTTTAATTCCCCCACACTAATACTCGCCAGTCGGGAACCTCTTTATTTGTTCTCCAATTCTCCCATTGAGATGACTGTCACTCATCGCAAGCCACTGCTTGACGGGCTTTACTCACTGGGTTCGCAGACTTTACAGGTTCTTATTGACGAGGCCTAATGATGCTTTGAGGATCGGGCTTCTTCTGTGTATTGAGCCCGGTTCCTACAGTCATACAAATTTGAAGGGTCTAAAATTGTCAAGTCTGCAATTATAGGCGGATTACCGAGACTTCTACAGGGCTGGCAAAACAGTCTTCGCTCGCTGCGGGATATTTCATTCCGTGCATTCAAATAACGAACCGATGTCTCTTGTTGTTTTGATTGACATGCGTGTTTCTCGATTGCGTGTGTATTTCCACACATCTAAGTCTAGGGCCGTGGCAGATGTATCTTTTGATCCGAATTTCCCGAAGCGTGGGAAACTTAAGATGATTTTGAAATACGGATTGGAAAATATTGAGTTAAGTACAGATTTTAATGAACTGAAAGTGGATAAAACGTAAATGGCGATGCTGTGTGAAGACTTAAACACACCTTTGGACCCTACAAAGGGAGGCAGCTATTCAAGGAATGTGCTGTGTTGTCGAGTAATCTATCTCATTATGTGCTTAAGCTAATAAGGTTGTAGGAGTCTGTCTTTCGCAGTGTACTTAGACACTATACCTTTGTTAAGTAAACACCATGCTATACATAAAGCTATGTATAATTAGCTTATTCTGCCTCCGACGATCATTGTCTCGGAGGTCGTTGAAATACATATATTTGACATTATTAAATGGTTGTAAATGTTAATCGTACTAATTATTTGTTTAGTAAGTTGCTTATACTCTTAAAAGTAAACCTTTACAGTGTTTCATGTTGTGATAATGAATAGCCCCACTGAATTGTAGTTACCTTATTCACCTCAAGTACGTTTTACCTGTTCACCATCCTGGTCATAAGCATGAGGTAGAGTGTGAAGCAGCCAGCTAGATAGATTGCTACATGTACTTCATCGATGTTTATCAATATCACAGTCTTTTCCTCTACACACGAGATGATAAGAAATATTCATAAATAAAACATAAAAAATAACGACTAGACTGGTATATTAATAAATATTTACATTATATTTGTGCTGTGATTCACGAACAAATAATTGGTATAACAACCTACGGCTAAGTGTTACTGAAATCTGTGTAGAAATGTTGATTAATATGGACACATTTTCAATGTTTGCTTTCAAAATAGATAGTTATAATTGTTATTAGACTGGTGATTTGTAATAGTTATGGTTTAGCTTTGTTTGATGGCTCACACATGTTTGATATACAAGAACTTTCGGAACATGTGGTAACAATGCAAACGCATCGCCACACCGCGGATTTCACATTGTAATGGGCACGTGCAAATTGTCTTTGTCATCGTGCAGCCACGTGAAGACAGGTTAAGCATGGCGTGTCCTGTACAAGCAATTAAAAAATGGCTGGCCTACTTACATCATCATAAAATGGCAAAATACGCATTGTGAAAGAATTTTTGCACGTGAAATGTGTCGCAATGTTGAAATTTGTCTTCGTTTTTTTTTAGGTGTCCTGAGACCGTGTAATATTTCGGAAAGAGATCTGTATATGTTGCAGTGCAAATTTAACATTGCACATTGTCCGTGCAGCTATGTAATATACATAATATTTAATACCAAACTGTTGTACAATGTTTTTGTATTTATTAATTATTGTTTCTACGTATTTCGGACTTAGCTATTGGCCATTTTCAGGGAACTCACTAGTTCTTCGAGTTTTAAGCTTATATGTCAAATTGTGTAGCAAATTCGCCGCTGCTGCTGCCGCCCCCGCCGCCGCCGCCGCCGCCGCCGCCGCCGCCGTGCTGCTTCTTACATAAGTTGACGCATAAACCGCACACTCTAAAATCTAGTGAGCTCCCTGAAGATGGCCAATAGCTAAGACCGAAACATGTCGGTATAATAATTAAATAACTAAAAACATTGTGCAACAATTTGGTGTTACATATTATGGATATGTTAGAGTGGTTTGATAATGCTGTAACAAAGGTTGAAGACAGGCAGCTACCCGGACACCACGGCACGCCACCTACGGGTAAAATACGTGTCTTGAAGCTCTCCTTGGCAGAGAGTACAGAGGCATGACGCTTATTGACATCATCCGACGGCTTGCCCTTCTCTGAACAGGACGCACAGCATCGTCCACGGCCACGACCACGAACATCTGAATTATAAAAAGGGTGATCGTGCCGGCTGCCGAAGATTGTCACCAACGATCACGAAGCTCGTCTTTTGGAACTGCTGAGGCATTTGACATATTATGCTGATCAATGAGACCAGTTTCTACAGTTTAGTTCCACGGGGGATAAAACGGCGATTTAGTGATACGACACACCGAAAGCAAAAGAGCATCTTTGCTCTCTCCCCAAGAAGAGTAATTAAGAGCATTGTCGCCAGTGAGAAAAATCATGGCGATTGGTTTTGGGAACATAAGATGTGCTCTTCCTTTGGATTTCCTTCAACCTAGTGACACTGCAACTGATGAACGTTATTGTGATATATTAGACATGTTACAGCAGGCTATTCGACGCAAAAGCCCTGGATTTATTATGCACCAAGAGTTTATCATTATTACGGTCACGCCAGTCGTCCTGTTCCTAATTGAACTTGTCACTAACTGCGCCACTGCGGCTGGGAGGTTGTGGATCAGCCTCCTACAGTCCCTATTTCGCGCCCAGTGATTGCTATTTCTTTGAAATCGTTATGAACCGCCTGGGCTGGCAAGCGTGTTGCAACAGACGACAACATTAAGCAAGGTCCTACCTCCTGGCTACAGACATTGCCATCTGTTTCCTCTACACCGGGATGAAAGCTTTGATCCTATGGCAGAACAGACTTTTAAATATCAGTGATGGTTAAACGAAGGTCTGTTGTGAACCGTGTTCCACCCACGTGCCAACTACACACTTTCAGTGCTGGCGTTAGAGGGTTCGTTGTCTTACTTCTTAAAACTACTATATAAAACTCTTGTGTATATTCATCAGTGTTTTTAAATGATGCCTCAGAAGCTGGGTCTTGGCGAATGAAATATATCCACGATAAAACAAAAACGTGATATGCATAGCTTGATGTGTAGTGTGATTTCATCAGTATACTAGGATTACAAGAGATTTATTATGTTTTAGGCATTAGCGTAAATATAAATTTAAGGAAATTTAAACTAAAATAAATTTTACACAGCAGAGTGTTGTTCATGACATATTTACTCATAAAGAATTCTAACTCGCTAGTAGCGATGTACTTACTTGATTAATTTACATGTACAAGTAACGTGCGCAGTACTTGAATGACTTCTACACATTTTGGGACTTGTAACAGAAATTGTGCAAGTGTAATGCTTACAAATGAATACTGGATGCATTCGTGTACCATTTAACTACACTGTATCAACTGGAGATTTGATAAATAGTAGAAATATAAAGGAATATAATAATGAGTTTGAAGGATTTTTAAGAAAATGTTCGTGGCCTACATAAAGGTAGATATTACGTGGCAAGGATTCCACGACAACCTGAACTATAATGTCTAGTATATTGTCTGATATTTAAACGTTGAACCTACGCATCTTTTTAACATTCAAAAAGAGTTATCCCCATATTAATTCATTTTTTTCTAATTCAGCATTTATTTTCACAATTGTTTGTGTTAATGAAGGTATAGGAATTACTAAGAACCTCAATGAACGGACTGGGTCTGCTAGCCAAGAATTTCCTATCCAAGATTACGATTTCACCCACACGAATCCACTTTATACCTCGTATTATAATTGCATGGCCAACAAACGTAACTAATTAACCAACTCCATAGAGCAGAGTCCTTCATGAGAAGATAAACAAGTCATCAGCTAGTGAAGAAATTGCCAGCATTTTATAGAACCCGAAGGTTTATTATCGTAATCTCAACATACCGCCACTTGTTCCTAACTTGAGCCAGATTAGTCCACTCCTTGCTCTCCTAAGCCTCTTCTTGAAGATCGTTACATCGTGCCAAAGGAACAGTCCAAGTTCGTGGCGTTTGTGAATGATTCAAAACATATGAACATTTTACAGTGAGGAGTTTCAATCACCTTGTTAACCCCTCAAACTGGAGAACCACCCCTAGTTGCCCTTCCGCTACTGCTGATTCAATATATTTGCAGCTACCCTCCCTAATGGTGACCGTTTCTCCATCCGCTACCTGAGGGCACGCCATGTCGTGGTGACAGGGACTCACTTGTTCTGTTTGCGTGGGATTAGAAAATACAAAGGTGAGGTTGCCGTCAATCTCAGTAGGTTCCTAATAATTCCAATAAGAGTAAATTTTTATCAAGTTATCGTGGAGTGGTAACGAATGTACACGATTATGTTCGGAGCAAATCGTTCCTTAATACACATAAAAAAATCTGTGCCTTCGGTGGTATACGATGTAGCATTGTAGGAAAGAATCGTAATGCTTAGTAGTAATTTTGCTATTTGGTTTCAAGTTACGAAAACAAGGGTATTGTTTGGTGGCACTCTAACTTACCATTCATAGGTGGTTCACGAGGTAAAACAAATATCTCCAGAACCTCAGCTTCTAAAGAAATAATGACGCGAAGGAAACGAAACTATGAGAAGACTTCACCCCACCACCCTCACCCTCTTTTCCGCCACTGTGTCCCTCGTTTCTTCTCATTCCCTTGTCAGTCTTGGGTCATGATCAATCTCCGTCAAGACTAACTCTGTCCTCTCCACACTTTTTTATTCTCTGTAAATAAAACCCACTGCTGATTTTTTCAATCTGTCAGCAGTGAACTTCTTCCAACAATCTGCACGTACATGTTATTAGTTTACACTGGATCTATAGACTCCCTGTAATTCACTCGTTGTGGCTTCCAGATATGACCCGCGTTTGTACGATATCAGTCATTCTGAAAATGAAATGGGAAATTTGGCAGTTGTTTGCAGTGTGAATGTGGGTGAAGATGGATGAGTAATTCCATGTCTCTTTTACAACGATACAATAAAAGGCCACTAAATTGGTATTATTACTTTTTTGTGAGGCATTGACAATTTTCATACTGCGATATTTCTGGACAATTTTACTTGTAGTAACCATAATATTGATGTGACAGCGTGTCTAACCTTCAATATAAATAAATTCTAAGTAACGAAAGACTTGAACTTCAAAAACATTACCCAGTGTAGCCGGAAAAAAACTGAAGAACATAAACACTGCTCCTTTAGTTGCTTCTTCTTCTTCTTCTTCTTCTTCTTCTTCATTCCACTCATCACTAACTCTTCTCCAGTTCTACGATCATCTTTCAGTGTCCTTTGTTTCTCTGTCCTTTTGGTTTGTAACGAATTATGCGTCCTCATTGTCCGTTATTATTGAATATTTGCCGTTGTACTCGTAATCAGTATGGTTGAAAATTTACTATTATTTTATTAAAATTCGTGAAAAATACAGTGACAAAATATATTCTAAAATGTTCACCTGTACTTTACCCTCTAAACCATAAAGGAAATGTACAGACGAGTAAAATAATTCAGAGTTTCGCAAATTTTCCAGATATCTGGTAACTAACTCAAAATTGTAGACAGTTGAAGGGTGACATAAAACATTCTCCTTACTGAGTACCCAAAATAATAGACTTCACCGTATAAAATTTAGTCGTCACGGCAGCTGGGAGTTTTGCTTGCTTAGAATAACAATCATCACACTTCCGCGGAGTTAGTATATCAGAGAAATACGTGGAGGTTTTATATCTTATTTTTATTATCGATACATTTTTTGGGATCTGTTCCTGCATATATGTTCGCGTGACTTGATATCAGTTGAATTTGATGTGGTTAGTTTCGGTCACTTTGCGGAATATTTTATTTCAGGCAAAGGCATGCGTTGTAAATACTTTGATGAACAGCGCAAAAATAAAGCCGTGGATATTTTTGGTATTGAAAATATCTACTGTCAGAATCACAAAGGAATGCAATAACTGAACAAACAACAAAAAACGGACTGCGCTTGTGTATGTTCCGGGCAAAGAACGAAGAAAAAAATTTATAATTCAATCACCAACGGTGAGCAGAATTTCTGTAAAGCCAACTACTGCTTTACCTGTATTTCATTGCACTAATTACTTTCATATCATGGTAGTCCATTTTCGCTTCAATTTATCTACGCTATTAAGTGTATTGCTTTACTCTATGTATTATTAACAATAAAAATATTTATATTTTGTAAGCCTATAAATAATTTAGTTGAAAACAACAGCTAAATCTAATTAAATCGTGCGTAAAAATAACGTTTTCCTCTCGCACCATGATGTGCTGAAGAACGATTCAGAATATCTTTATTTTATTTTATTATTTATTTATTTATCAAAGTGTTTGTTTTGCTGCATTACTGACAGCAGTGTTAGGGGTTGTTTTGAAATTGTGGCATTTAATTTTGAATGATAGCCTCTTTTCCTTGGTAAAGAAACAAAGCAGGCCAATAAGAGGTTCAACCGATTCCGATGGCCATGTCCTCTAAAGCATAGGTCTCCTGCGATCGCCGGCCCAATTTAAAATCCCTTCAGCCACATGAAAAAATCACGCTGAAGGCTTTGTCTTCGTGTTTATTAAGGACTGTGTGTTGGGTAGGCAATAGCCGGTGTGACGAGCTGATCACTCGTTCACAGACATGCTGCCACGCGTGTGTCTAATAGTGTGTAATATAGAATCGTGAACAGTGAGGCGGCTTAGGCCCGACTTGCGCTCTTGCGCTACAGAAAAGAGAAATAGATGGTAATGATTTCTGTTAGTGTCCCGTATTTCAACGTTTGAACCTACAGATTTTACATGAAACTTGGCAAGAAATTTCTATATTATAGACTACCACAAGGTTTTACTTCAGTTTTTCAAAAGTGAATAATTGCAAGAAGGCAAACGCGCCAATTTGTCATAATGCAGACGTTAGAATGGCCACGTCTTTGAGACTCTTGTAGTGACATACGATAATAGATCTTCAAAGAACCTGTGCAAATTTTCTTAGCGTAATCTGTTTAGGACGTAAACTCTGTAATCTGTAATCTGTTTAGGACGTAAAACAGACCGTGAGAATTTAGCGGCTCATACGTCGTATTCATTCTGCCATGTAACTACTACTGTTCTTCCGAAGAGTCTCCTTCTTTGTAGGGTCCTCTAATTTCAGGCTGTGGGTTCGCAAAAAAAAAAGAAATACGAACTATAGCCCGGCAGGAAATATGCCATTCACCTTTTAATTCTAGCAGTTTCTTTATATACCACCAGGTTTAACATTCAAAAATTCTACTTGGTGCTCGCTTTGCGTTGATTGTTTTGTACAGATCTCAAAACAGACAGCGACTTTCGTATTTTACATAATTAACTGATTGATTTTTATAACCGTGGTGGAAAGTGTTTACAGCGCGGTACGGACTGTTTCTTTATATAAAGCAGATAAGTTTAGTCTTTAAAAGTTTAATGCAGAAAGTGAAATATGAGTTAAAATCAGAGTATTCGTTGCTAGTATTGTTGTGGCTTGTCATGGTTATCGCACGCTTTAATTAAATTGCGCTTCGATAGCGCTTGCTGTGAAGAGTAGTCTTACAAATATTGATAAAGTAGGACAGCCCACTTACAGTTTGTTGTGAAAGCCGAGACGGTTTACTATTTACTGTGTATTACAGCCTGTTTCTATTCAAATGTATTATTTTCAACGACCCAGCTTCATTTTCCAAACACTGCTAAATGAAGGCTAAATATACAAATGAATTTATTGTGTGAGGAAAGCAGATAAAGATACGGAACGGATAGCGGAATGAAAGAAGTGTGGAAAATGAATACATGAAACAGAAATGATTTTACCTGGCTTTTGAAACAGCCTCTTTCACTCGAATATAACCGGATTCGTTCGAAATACATAGTTACACAGTCCAATGCCTGCTTTTATTAGACCCTCTATTTATGTGCGATTTACCGTGGAAATGGGAGACGGATAACAGTACAACAATTGTCCGTATGTTTCATGCCTGTGCTTTCTGATGTGATCTAATTTTACGCCAAGAGGTCGTGATTCTTATATGAAAATACGGTAGTTCGTAGTGAATGTAAGGCATATGTTTTAGGCGAGTGTTGTAGTTAAAGAGGGTAAAAGGCTGTAAATTTATGCGTAAATCATTAAAATCGCCAACAAGAAACTAAGAATATGATTAATACTATTAATTAATTATTCCTTCAATTATCAGCTTAGTCTTCAGGGAACCTGGCACTGTACGTAATCCATTACAGTTTGTAAGCTATAAAAAATTGGTCGATGATTTTGTCATCATACAAATTATATTTTCCTCGAATATTTTTCTTGTACAATTAAAGTCCCCAAGGAATTTGTACTTTTAAGGTAGGGTACGGTCCCAGTGGCCGCGCGGTCTAAGGCGTACGTCGGCGGCCGCTAGCCTGGCTGACATTGTGGGTTTGAATCCCACCGGGGCGTGGATGTCTGTCTGTTGTGATTGTCGTGTGCTGTCAGGTAGAGGTCTCTGCGAGGAGCTGATCACTCGTACAGAGGAGTCCTACCGACTGTGGTGAGTCGTTGTGTGTGATCTAGAAACCTCGTGAATGAGGTGGCCGTGGCCCACTGGGGGCTGTCACATCAGAAAAAAGGAAAAAAGTGGGGTGCAACATCCACTCTAGCATTTTTGCTAATTATATTTCTTTTCAGTGTTATGTAACAATGGTATTTATAATTATTGTTATTTGTGTATTATATTTTCCTATCCTCTGTTTCTTGAGAATGACTACTAATTACCGTTTGTCACCACAGATGGGCAAGGTTCTAAAATATTAATCAGTTGACATAAAATTAATGGTGTTCACTAATTTAGTATAAAATTTCGTTGTATAATTTATAACTTCGAAATAAAGGTGTATGTGTGTGGTTTGTTGTGTTGTGTTTGTTATGTGTATGTGTGTATGTATATGTATGTATGTGGTGTGTTGTGTGTGTATGTGTAGGTGTGTGTGTGTGGGTGTGTTGTGTGTGTATATGTATGTGTACGCGTGTGTGTATGTGTGTGTATGTGTATGTGTTTGGTGTTTTGTGTGTGTATGTGTGTGTTGTGTGTGTGTGTGTGCTTGTGTATGAATGAGGCTCTTATACTTAAATTTGTGGAAGATTTAATTTGAATACACATAAATAATACGTAAAAGAACTGTGATTAACTATTATAATAATATAGTAACTATTTCATTGTACAATACAACATGCTTCGCTATTACGACTGTCTGGAATTTGTATGATATTTTAAAGCCACAGGTGCACTGAGCTGTGTGATTTTAAGTACACAAAAATATGTTTAGAAAATAGACATCGTTTCACAGTGACAAATTTTCCGGAATTCACTTAGCGTAAAGTTCTGAAGGTGAAACTAAGGGCTTGAAAAATGTTACATATGGATAACTATCTTGAAGTTTTAATTTTAGCTTTCTATATTTTGATGTTCAGTGCCTTATCAATGAAACTATGTGATCGCCAACGCGTAATGCCAACTTGGGTCTCGTGCAGATTGTTTTTATGTGCATATATTTTCCGGTAGTATTGCTGTCTGTCGTTGTGCACTCTGCTGTTAGTGAATGCAAATTCCTGATTAATGTCTCAAGTTAGACCAGAAAATTTAAGACTGTAAATAAATAATTTTGCAGATGCACATCTCCTTGGCTGTGATGTTCTTCTGGATTCTACCAAACAAGTAAGATTTTGAAGGTACAGGAAAATGTTCACGATTTGCAGCTAGTATTTTTATAATACAACGCATGGATGATACATTTCGGGAAATCCCCCCTGCATTCGAACATTGATTTTCTTGGGTAGGAAAGAATTATTATGACCATTACAGAAAAGGTCATCTTGGCACTCCCCCGGAGTTTAGTCCATTTTTCTTTTGTAGATTTATTTTTTTCCTTCTTGTTCAAAATATTGTTCCGTATTTTCCTTCTCACACGAATTTATTGTTATATGAAGAATACAACAGACGTCATCTTGATCGTCTGTTGGAGCTATCGTTGGAAATGCACGTCAACTTCGCCACATGGAATTTCTTCATCTGTCCAAACATTCTGAGGAATAAGAAGAGTGTAAACACGTGCTCAACTGCAGCACGGTTATTTCCCGTCGCCATTTTTGTTATTTTGCTTACCTGCGTCATTATTTCTTTATTGCAGAATGAAACCAGTTGTTGCAAAGCTAAGGAGCTACATTACTACACAGAGTGAAGAAATTATGTTTCTTTGTAAACATTTGAATTCCCATGAACGTGACTATGAAAGGTATACTGTCTTTGATCATGTGGTACCATGCGGGCTATAAGATGTCTAATGCTGCTTCAGTGAAACCTGTTTTCTCCAACTTTAGGGTATAGCCGGCAGATGGAAGCAGCAATTATATATATATATATATATAATATATATAAAAGTGCTGTGAAAGGCTTTATATATATATATATATATATATATATATATACACACACACATCTAAAGCCTTTCAGAGCTGTATGTCATTACAATCTAGTCACAGGGACTAATTAGCAATCTTATTTTAATCTAAATTATTAATCAGCACTAAACCTAAGAGTTCACCCATTAGCGTCTCGATGTTTCTGCTACAATAATGTGTACACGTTTTGTTGTGTACTTACACTAGCACTGTCTCAGAAGCAGCAATTTCTATACAGCGTCTTATTGCAGAAGAAAACGATTTCACGTTATGGGGCTGTGTTAAATTGTATAATGTACTGTTGGATCATCATAAAAGTAATAAATACGAACAAGTTGCTGTTGGATGTGGTATGTAGAATAAAATGTTTACACCCCTGATGTTTTGTTATTCCGGCCATGTAGCTGGAGGAACGCGTTCAAACTGTTTTTTTTTCTTTTCTATTGAAAGCGAAGGACACATTCGCAGCTAGCTGTAAGCAATAACGTTCAAGCCCAGTGTTAATATTGAAGTAGATACGTTTATTTTGTAGGTTTGGCAGATATCCCGGCTTAACATATTTGAAGTTCGCCACATGAAGAACACTTATGAAGAAAACCTGAAAAAAAAACGTAATAAATGAATTCATGTGTGTATGTAATCACCCAAAACGCTCAATGTCAGAACTTTGCCAGTGTACGGGGTTCACAGTTCCAATATAGAGACAAAGATTGCGGTTCTTATTAAATTCGAGCGCACAGCGTTGAAAGCAGCTGCATTGAATCCGAATGTTTATTTGCGTGTCGTTTCTAATGAACGAGTTCGCGATGATTCCGAATAAATACAACCACGAGTCATTCCGAGGCAAACATTAAATAGTGTTTTCATACTGACTTTGCTGTCGTCCAAGTTTTCTACAACAGACGACAGTACACGCTACTCTTCCACTTCTTTTTTCCTTCTTCGGATTCTCTACATCTATCTTTTCCACTCATACCTTCTTGAGTCTGCATTTTCCGCTCCCTCGGCTTTCTCTAATCCCTTTTCTTTCTTATTCATCTTATTCCCTCCCATTTCTTTCCTCACTCACCAGTGAAACACGAGCCTGTTCCACCCACTTTACATCATCACAGGGTATTTATGAACTACCAATTTTATTCTGCACATATATAAAATTTATACATTAAAACATTAAAAACGCTCCGACATGTTTCGGTCCTAGGACCATCATCAGGAAGCCATATCGTCCTTGCTAAAGTCACACTATAAAAAGTCACATTAATTTCCCTGTACCAGTTGGGTATTGTGGCAGCATGCCGTGTTGTGTAATGTTATGTTGCGAAGAGTGCCCTGCTACGGATGTGCATTCTGTGCTTCGTTGCGTGATACTGGCGTATCAGAATGCACATCCGTAGCAGGGCACTCTTCGCAACATAACATTACACAACACGGCATGCTGCCACAATACCCAACTGGTACAGGGAAATTAATGTGACTTTTTATAGTGAGACTTTAGCAAAGAATATATAGCTCCCTGATGATGGTCCTAGGACCGAAACATGTTGGGGCGGTTTTAATGTTTTAATGTGTAAATTTTATAAATGTTGTGTATTTGCAGTAGTTGGTATAATAATTGAGTAACTCAACAACATGTATAGTGTAACAACGAAAATACCAATTTTATCTTCCAATCTACTTGCTGGACTGCGACATAATTCTTTTCTTGAGACTGATAATATTTCTATATAACTTCAAGTTTCCCTCTGCATGCTACATAACCCTCCAATATCCGTATTCCTTATTTAATTGTCCTAACATGAAAGATTTCTGGTACGTTTGATGAACCTTCTTATTGTTATATATATATACCGCAGGAACCGTGACAATGTACGTGTGTTATGGTCTCACGCTGAATTAATTTTCGTGTACTCCGACAGACGGCAGCTCTGTATTTGAAACAGTGACAGCTGCAGTACCATGTCCGCTCTTCCAGCGCAGAAAGAATATGCTGTAAATTGAAGCAGGCTTTACACTGACTCTGAAAGATATTTTTGGCTTCGTCTTTGTGTGAAAGAAGAATAGTTCAGCTGGTGATGAAGTGGATGAAGACATATTGTGCCCAATTACCTTTCTTCTGACATTTTCACCAATAGTAATAGATTCTTTAAATATGTCACAAAAAATGACATGTCTTGGGCTTGTCATACTCGGAATATATAGGATTATTTAAGTGAGGTGTTATTTGTGTACGTGACAAAATCGGCACTGCTTTTGTCTTTCTTGTTGAACTTGATACACTTGGTAATTACGTGTTCAGAGCGCCATGTTTGATGTTACTAAGACCATGTTCACATTCAATACGGTGGAAAAGTAATATACCTGCCTGCTAAACTCATGGTCGTGAATAGCAGTTTATGTTCCAGTTTTTCCATTCCAATCCTCATTACCTCTTCTCGCAGAGTTCGTGTCTACTCTACATTGTTCCATTAGACATTACATGTAGTAACAGTGTGCTACCATCAGCCCATTTTGTGTTACTTTTATGCCACATTACTTCCCACTCATCCGGTGGCCCAGTTTTGATGTTCTGATCTTTAAGAACTTTTTTCCCATTTACTTTTTTTACTTCGTGGTTTAGGCACAGTGTCAAGGTTTACCAACGTGACAAAGGAACATAAGACTTAAAGGATGAATAATACTACGAGTAATATGCATCTTCATAAAAAGAATGTTCTGACGCGATCTTTGTTGGTGTGGATCATGATAAAGCTTTCTCTTTATTATATCAGTTTATTAAAAATTATAATTTTATTGCTGTTGCTACAATACGGAGAACGTTTGTTCTAGGCGTATGTGTCATGACGGTGGGTGAACATTTGTAACCAAGATAATGAAGGTAGCCATGGTAACAAGGTAAGATTGTCCATAGGAACACTGGTAATAATGGTAAAATTTAAACGAAATAATCATAAGATCAGTAGTAGCAGTAAAACACAAAGTAGTAATAATTGTACTTGGGTCTTTATGTAAAATATCTGGTATTTTTGTCGGATTTTAACCGACAGCGGAGTTTGTCGATAAATTTAGTGAAAGATCGCAAAATCAAGGTCTTTGCTGTGATGTTACACCTTGTAGGTTGGTGATTGATCACCAACGTTTCGGGACAACCTATCAGGTCAATTCGTCAAGAACAAGCAGTCCAAGGAGAATTCTTGGTTCACACTGGACTGCTTGACGTGGCACAAGAGACCGATATTTGTCCCGAAATGTCGACATCAATCAACCATCATACACCGCCTGACGTCTGAGAACAGCGAAGTCTTCAACAACGCCGTGGCTAAAGCGTGAAATCTTTCCAGCATTAATTTTGAGAAAAATCCTCTAGTCGGATCCGAGTTGTTCTAAAAGGACAGACAGCAGAGAAGACGGGCGGGTGGGCTGACGGGCGGATGTGACGAAGCGAGTAGCCGCCTTTCACTGCTGCTTTGCGAACACGCCTAAAATCTGGTATGTAGTTAATATCATACTCTGAAATACTGATGCGATTATTCGCCTCGTTTGCTAATACTATAAAGGAAGGGAAGAATATTGTACACGTGTTTTCATCACCGTGTCTGTGCGTGCCTCTACACTCGCCCCAGCACCTCGTGACTTTAGGGCCCAACACAACATTTATTTCCTTACTGTCATAAATAACGCCCACTAAGAAGGGACACTCAAATTTTGTGTAGTGACATTTATTCCAAATATAGATTTCATGGTTGCGAAAGTCACAACTGTGTAAAATGTACAGCAACAACACTACAGTTTCTCCAAATTTAGATTTCTGGTGTATAGAAATAACTAAAAGTCCATTGTGTCTCTGTGTATGACGTTTGGTGTTGGTGTAGATGACACATTTTTATGAATCATTGCTTCTATCCCAAAAATTACAGACATGATGTCGATAGGACTTATTACGTTTACTATGTGAATATTTTTTGACGTTTCGCTGACCGTGCATCTCAGTATATTTATCTCAGTAATTAACCAACTTGATGCACAAAATGTTTGTTTTACAATAAGTTTATTTCATGCCTCTACATGTTTCGAGTGCATGTGCTTATCATCAGGAGGTCAAAATTGCATTACACAGCCTCTGGTATCATCACACCTATAGGTGGCCGTCTCGTGCACGAGATGGCCAATTGATGATGAACACATGTGCTCGAAACATGTAGAGGCATGAAATAAAACTTATTGTGAAACAAAAATTTTGTGCATCAAGTTGGTTAATTACTGAGGTAAATATGTGAATATTGTTGAGAAGTTGCTGGAATGTTAAATGGGGGAGGCAGTACGTAGATTAACACATAAATTAGTCATCGTAATAAAATAACACTAAAATCCCCCAAATGTGGGCCAATTACGTATTTCGCCTCTCGTGCAATAAGCAAACCTCTGGAAGACCAACAAATCGTATCTGTATTAGTTCTTCGTAGAAATAGCTGCGTTTTGTTCTACTGTTTTAAAAATAAACAAGACAATCCTCTTACTGTTCCTTTCTCTTAGCCTTACCGTGCTTTCTCAAGAATGGATTTAATATAATTCTTCTTAACAATTACTCTGCGAGTACATAAAAATGAAAACTTACTGAGAACTAAGATTCTGATTTTTTTTTCGGAATACCTTCTCCTTCCCATAATCTTCTTACGATCATATTTGTTGAACAAATAACATCTAATAATTCGGATGCCTTTGTTTACCGCAGTTTAGTGTTCGTACTGCACCCTTTAAGCCCTTTTTCACATTTACACATTTTGTCACCTGTCAAATGGAGACGCTAATGACACGGGCATTACACTATCCTACAAGTATTGCATGTTATGCAGAGCAGATGTGATTAATAATAGCAAGTAGGGCGTATTGTGAACAGCGGCGTACTCTCTACTTACAACATTTACTGCCATATGTCATATCCGTGTTAGATAATTCAAATATCTGTTTCGTCACAAGCATTCGTGTTTACATCCTAAATTTCATAAGTGCGAAAAATTTCCTTCATTTCTGCAGTACACTAACATTTAGATGTCAGTTAAGAGGTAAAGGTGCCTTGTTACTCTTTGAAAAAGAAATTCTACTAGACACGAAACACTGTTAAACAATAAGGGCATATATCGTTACCGATATATTTGAATATCGTGGATAGTTGCATTTAGTGAAGCAAAAACGATGGACATGAATCGTGTGATTTTTTTGAATACAACAGGCCTCATAAAAGCAACTTTAAAGGTACCAAAATTCTAGAACTAAACTAGAATAATAATTTATATAATATCCTAAATGATTTTTGTTTACATGATAGCTGGATAATGAAAGAAGTAAGTAAACTCGAAATATAGCTGGTGAAATCAAATTTATTAGACTCAGGGTTTGGATTTAACATTAAAAACAAAGACATATTTAAAAAGTTGAGATAAATTTGGGCAAAATATGCGAAATATAGCGAGAGTGAGATCAGTAATGTCGACTGAATTAAAACGAGGTTTCGTAACTACTAAAAATTACAGGATATCGGAGACGACATTAGAGGAGTCCGCCGGATGAGTGAAGCCCGCTCGAGCCATGAAGTATCCCGTCTTCCTACGTGAAAGATTATTCTGATGACGATAATGATACTGTTAACATCGTTTGTGTAGTTGCGAGGTGTTATTAGTCTATACACTTAGTGTTTCATCCAAATAATCGATGCAAAACCACGGCCCCCTTTCTCAGTATTAAACGCATTTCACTAAACAAAACGCTTTTTGAAGAAGAGTAAATTAAGAAAGAAAATTTTTCAGTTATCAGTGAATTTTGTTTTAAGGAATGCTTGGGCAGCGAGAGGGTACTTCGCAATGCATAAGGCTTTTGATGTCTATATATATATATATACGGAATTTTTTATTTTAAAATGTAAATCCCCTTCTTACAATTGCATACATAAAAGTTTGTTTTACTTTTATTTGCCAAAATGCAATTCATAGGTATAACTATGAATATTAATTCGTAAATGATTTTGGTTGTTCACCAATAAATTCTTAACAGTTTAAGCTAAGAAATATTCGCGAGCTTTCAGGATTTTCACAGTGGCGTTAAGGATTGAAGTATTTACGGTCATGACGCCATGTAGATTGGTGATTTGGTACCAACTTTTCGGAGGAGTTTGTTGCCACCAAAATGTCGTGATCTCTTTATAAGTGGTCCTGTCGTTGGGTGCCAAAATACTGAATTTTTAATGTAATATTAGTAAAATAAATATAACTGTAGGGCTTGAAATAACACTGAAATAATTTCAGTTCAGCATGTCAACCTAAACAAGTTTCTAGCATGAACTTTACTTTATAGCGAAGATGTCGATGTTATTTCTGGTCGTATAAAAGTTTACTGTTTTGAGAGTACCATAAAAAGAAGAGCAGGAAAGAAAGCTAGATTTGTAATGTTATTAACATATTATTAGGTCATGTCAGTACCAACCTTATTACGCGTAAGAGAAACTTGGTTAATAAAGAAGAAAATAGCAGAGTACCAGTAAGTGAGATGCAATTTCCTGGAAGTATATTAGCATGCTGCAGGAATGTGCTCTTTACCCGGTATTATTTAGGTCGCCCGATCAAGATTAGCGAGTTACATGACACTGCGCTCTGAATTAGCGTGTTCGTACAAAGTAGTTGTTGGATGTCAAATATAGAGTCGACTTCTGCGAGGTAATGTGTTGTGGGAATATAATATCTGAACCAGTGTTAAAGAAGGAAATTAGTTGGACTAGCGCGGACAGCAATATTGCTTAGGTGGTGTCACGTCTAAGATTGTATTGGGAAGTTCGGTTAATTAATCGAAAAGCACCCCGGATCTTGACTGAAAATATTTCTGTTTCTCTTTGGCCTGCAGTGGGAATAGTACATTCAAGTTGTTTACGAACGCCTCCTCCCACACTCCCTGAATTTCACGTAAAGTGGTTATCCTATCATTCGAGTGCTGAAGTTTGTTTTGTTGCATTGAATTGCTTAAGATTGATTGGTCCTTCGTGATTAATGCTTTTGCCCAATATCTGGCTCCTGTAACCCTTATCCTGCTAACGTGGAGAATATGGTGAACTCCTAATAATGACAACAGAGACAGATGGGATTTAATTCGGCGTTCAAATGGTTAAGACACGTAAAAATCCTCAGTCAAATAGTGGATTCACAAAGAACGCCTCATTTCCCATGAAGGTCTCTAGAAAGAGTGACATTTGATGCAGGAACCTCCGTTGCATCAAGATACAGGTATATAATGCCGTATAGTTTGGTAGATAGATAACCAACGTTCCAAAAAAAACACGTCACTTTCATCTGCAAGATTGCTCCCCAAAATGGAGAAAAAGCAAATACCGAAACGTTTGTAGGGATCTGCCAAATTGTATGGCCTAACTTTTCGAAAGGCTATCAGCTTGATACTAAAGAAATATTCTGTGGCACACAATCAGAGCGCAGATCCGTTATACCCCGCAGGCTGTGCTGATACGCTCTGGATCTTTGCTCGGAATACGAGAAACTTACGTACGGTTTCATTGTAAATGATTTCGTTTGTGGCGAGGAAGCTGATGTCGATGTATTTCCTTTTCCTCACTTCTCACATGTCTCTGTACGTATATACTACTTTCTCCCCTTCTCGTGACTGCAGATTAACAACTGACCCTACATTCTACTGTACTACAATAACGTTCATACACCAACAAATGCACTCTTCATTGAACTTGATAAAGTTTTAAAATTTACATTAAAATCACGTTGACTTGCTCCTACATGTTTCGGTCTACGACCATTATCAGGGAGCCTTCACTAGAGCTTGGCTAAAGTAATATTTAGGTTAAAAATCAGTAAAAACTACGCCATTATGTGCTATGCGGTGGTGTGGCAGCATGTCATGGGTATGATATGTGTACTGTTCGCTGTGTTGAGTGCAAATCAACACATCGAACAGTACACACACCATACCTATGACATGCTGCCACACCACCACATAACATATAACGACGTAGTTTTTACCGAATTTTAACCTAAATATAACTTTAGATAGGCTCTAGTGAAGGCTCCCTGATGATGGTCGTAGACCGAAACATGTAGCAGCAAGTCAAAGTGATTTTAATGTAAATTTTAAAATTTATTATTTTTAATATAGATTGCATTTGTTGGTGTATGAACTTTGTAGATATCAAAATGCACGGTACAACGGTAAAAATGTACTACAAGCATTTTAATTGCCTTTTTTCGTTAAATTTTCGCATTTTCCATCTCTCGCTGTAAATCTCAACGGCTGATCCATCGGTTCGTTTCCGTGCAGTTTATTACGGCCCAGACTTCCTTTTTTCCAGTTTACGAATCTTGTTCGTTGACATCTGGTAGGCCCTCTTTGACTGCGGATCGGCCCGTCACAAAGTCTGTGTCTACAAACGCCAACACAAACACAGAAAGAAATTATTCTTACGTGCACGCATTGAATGGGATTCGAAACCAAGAGTCCAGTTTTGTAGTGCCAGTTACATATCGCGAACAGCCTAAAGTTTAAAGCCAGGACTTTTCATGATTAACCAGTTACTGCTATTGAAAGTTATTTCATTTTTCGAGATGGATTTTCTTCGTAATTTCTGTAAATTCGTTGACAGTATTACCGCGGGTTATTTCGGTCTGTACTCTACGGCTGCAGTCTTCACATTTGCTTGTGGTTTTGCACGTGAGTACTGTTGTTTGGAGGATCATCGGCTAGTTGTAGAAGTACCCATATCAAGCGTCTTCCCTTCAAGAAACTTGCTTTCAATTAAGATAATTACATTTTCCTCGCACTTTTGTTTAAGTTGTGAATCAATAGCAATCCAAGCTACGGAAATATATTCATATTCGTAACTTATGTCTCCTCGTAATAACTTTATTTTTTTTGTCTCCTTCATTGCACCACCAGTCTATTACAGACTATAAGTACTCTTAACCTTATATCCTACGCTGACATCGCATGACCTGTGGGGTAATATTCCATTGAATATCCTCATATCAGATATTCTCGTACCTGTGTACGGTACTTATGAGAACCTTGTGGTTAGTTCAGTTGGTTTGAAACGTTTTAATCTTCTTGGTTCTTCTTCTTCAAGTAGGGCGGGTATGAGTTCATTGGGATATGTGATTTGCTCTTCTCGGTATTTGATGCTGAAGTTAGTTATTTCTGCTTTAACAGTGGGTATCTGTAGATCGGTGTGTAGAATAGTGTTCGGTACATACCACGGAGTGTTGACGATTGATATGAGGACTTTATTTTGAAATCTTTGCATTATTTCGATGTTGGAATTACCTGCTGTACCCCAGAGTGGAATGCCGTACGTCCAGATGGGCTTTAGGATAGTTTTGTATATTAGTAATTTATTTTCTAGTGACAGCTTCGAATTTCTTCCTATGATCCAGTACATGCGGTGGAGTTGCAATCCGATCGTTTTCTTTTGGTAAAGAAGTGTTTTTGCCATGTCAGCCTGCGGTCAAGGTGAATGCCTAAATATTTGGCAGTTTCTCTCTGTGGGATATGTTGTCCATTTAATGTAACTGCGGGACAGGTTTTACGTTTCAAGGAGAAGGTAATATGGGTCGATTTATTTTCATTAGCTTTTATGCGCCATCGTTTTAACAACTTTTGTAATTGATTAAGGTGGTGTTGAAGGTTTGTTGAAGCAGTGATGGGATTGTGGTGTGAGGCTAGAACTGCTGTATCATCGGCGTAGGTTGCTGTCATCGTTTGCTCAGTTTCCGGCAAGTCTGCTGTGTATATTGAATAGAGTATGGGTCCGAGGATACTACCCTGTGGTACTCCAGATTGGATGGTGTGGAGTGCAGTGTACTCTTCTTGATATCGTACTTGAAGTAATATCTTTATAAATTTCAATTCGATCCTGGAAAACTTTGGCTTGAGAGACGCTACTTAGGCCTTATGGTCGCTGTCTTATTTATCTATAGCTATGAATTATCCTTTTACATACATGCGATTACAATTTCCTTGAAGGAGAATTTTCTTATCGACAAAGTTGGAAAAAGTAGTACCAATCATATCATGGTGCCTCACTAACACACTGCGGAACTCTTCTGGTTGTTACATAGAGACAGAAGGCGTGTCTTAGTATGTTCATCATCATCATCATCATCATCATCATGTTCCTGAAGGGTTAGGTGTGTTTCCTGTTCCTTGATCCTCAAGATGAAGTTGGTCCCTCCATCTCTTCCTCGGTCGTCCTATGTTCCTTCGTC
>Ga0123354_10003505_pt1 | contig 21696 bp, 5 predicted proteins | sample TergutLab28metaG_2_FD_97872 | JGI IMG/M metagenome (GOLD analysis project Ga0123354, IMG submission 97872) | Labiotermes labralis P4 segment gut microbial communities from Petit-Saut dam, French Guiana - Lab288 P4 | ecosystem: Host-associated > Arthropoda: Insects > Digestive system > Gut ... | reverse complement strand
TTCCAGGCATTGCGGTCTCCAGCTATCCCCTTGACCTAGTTCCATGAACTTGTGCTTCTTATCTCATCCTCTACTGTCCTTCGCCACGTTCTCTTCGGCCTACCTCTCCTTCTATATCCCTGAGGATTCCAATCTAATGCAGTTTTCTCTATTGCTCCTGTTTAACTATGAATTACATTTCTAAAAAAAACCACACAAATGGAAGTTGAATATAAGAAGCTTTAAGAGACGCACCACCCAGCGATAAATTTCCAACAGCATTCCTCCTCACGATTCACTCGCCGTGCTATTTGACCTCACTAAGAGTAGGCCACTCAGCAGCCTGTACCCTGCATAAAATGGAATACACTGGCCCACGACCACTCGAACCCCGGGGGCCATTTTGTTGGTTATGATGTGACGACAGCAACACACTGACGCAATAACTACGCGCTCTCATAAATGTTAATTGCGCTCTCTGGCATGCAGGATCAATTATGCTGTATGCATGGCAGAACGTAAATGCTCTGGGCGGCATTCGCAAAATCGTCAGCGGTATCTTCAAGAACAGCATCCGGTCCTTTTATACGAGTTTCGTGGTCAATGAGGCAGTGCTGGGGCAGATTTTCTAACTGGATTTTCACTTCAGTCCAGCCACCAACTGCTGCCGACATCGGCGCTGATACATCTCGTGATACGTAACCTCCGCGCCTCTTCTTCCAGGACGTATATAAAATTCTTTAAAATCCCAGAACCATTTTCCAGAATTCTTAAACATGACAAGTACTCTATCCGCATGCCGGTGTCACGGTGGTGACTGTGGTAATGAACACAGTTACAATTACTGAACAGATTTCAATCAAATTTGGTACCGCTTCGTGCACATTAAAAGTCGCCAGGCGAACACAGTTTTGTTTCACGTCGTTCTAATATCCAAACCATTCTTTACTAAAAATTCAAAATACATTTTAACAAATTCTGTCAAAACAAAACGGCCCTACTAAATTTTAAAAAATCGCACATGCTATAAAAGTACATACGAATTTAAGATCTATAAATTTTAAGTGCAGCGAATGTCTAATGGAGTAAGAAGAACAACAATTCCTTATTCCATGCACCGTCATACCTTCTGCAATATCTGTGTCAGCAATAAAAGCGGTATGGAGACTCGCAAAGCACTACTGACTTACTAACTCCTTAACTCAACGGTCCTCTGGGAACCTTGGTCTCCTTTACGATAAATGACTGTTCTTCTCTGTTATTTGAATTTTGCTTTCATGGCTTCACTCCAGCTCTCGTAAATCACTCTTCACTTCTTCCAGCCATTCCAATCTGGGTCGTTAAATTTTTTTTTTTTTTGTACATTCTGGCTTATATTCAAAAACTGTCCCAGCCACTCCTGCTTAGTCCTGCTGATCACACGCTCTTGTCACCTAACTGCTGCTAGTTCGGAGATTTTAAATTATTCTCCCACTTATTGATTGGTGGTGTTCTTAAAAACCCCTTACCGTTACTACTCCATAAGCACATACAAAAGTTTTCCTCTACTGCTTTTTTAACATAAATATATTTTTCCAGCCACGGGCCCTGTTTTATGTCTGCTTTCAGTGCTTTTTTGTATTTAATTTTATTATATCCAGCTCACAGTTATAGACGTAAAATTGTGTTATAAGCTGTAATAAAAAAAATCCCTCAAGCAATTCTCATAAATTCGCGAACAACGCACCTATGAAATACAAACATTTGTACGCCAGGCTGGAGACAACTTTGCAGCCTTATATTGGTTAAGAGTTATGAATTTTCGGGTTCAATAGGACGAATATCTTGAACAGCCAAATAACTACGAACTGTCCACATATGTTCCTCTACTGTGGAGATAGCCATCTAACAGCTGAAACCTACGAATGAACCACATAGGTCTACGCTCTTGCACTGTGGAAATAACAGGCTATAGCCGAATACCTACGAACTAACCACATAGGCCTATGTTCTTACAAAGTGGAAATAGCCAGGCAACAGCTGAATACCACAGAACTAACCACCTAGGCCTATGTTCTTGAAATGTGGAAATAACAGACAACAACTGAATACCAACAAACTAACCATATGGGCCTATGTTCCTGCACTGAGGAATAGCCAGGCAACAGCTCAATATCTACGAACTAACCCCGTAGGCTTATCTTCCTGCATTGTAGAGATAGCCAGGCAAAAGCTGAATACCTACAAACTGCCCGCATATATCCCTGTACTGTAGAGATATTCATGTAACAGCTAAATAGCCTAACTACGAACTAACGCAAAGCTGTTCCTGTACGATGGAGGCAGTCAAGTACTATTTATTTAGCTAGTTACTCAATCACCGGTTCTTAAAATCATAATGTTCAGTGAGACAATCTGCTGTAGCTACGAAACATGACACAATTTCTACCAGATAAAAACTCCAAAGACACTAAACACAGGTCTACTTACTACTGACCTTGCGCGCTTATAGCTCCGTTTATTTCCAAAGCAACAAAATCAATCTCAAGCTTTTAAACTACACGATCGTGTAGTTTCTTCAAGTGATGAAAACTGAAGTAAGGTAAATAGACAATATATATTGAGCATCTAACAACTGAAAGCCACAAAACGTGTTCAAGAAAATAAATCTCAGGATTTTCATTTCTGTGTTCACGTATTCAGAATAAATAAAACAACACAGACCCGTCTCAAACGTTTGCGTGCTCGGAAACCATCATCTTCCACAACGTACTGTGAAAGCCACGATAACAGGGAAAAGCATGTCAAAACCACTTCATGTTTTGAAGAGGATTTTTAACAAGGCGACTTTCATTCTGTGTGCACGGGTATTCAGGTAGGCCTAATCAAGGAAGTAAAATATAGTGCCACGTTGAATAGGGTTTTATGTTGCCGTGGTTATTACACGGAATAAAACATCCGCAACAAGAGACCCTCATATTTTGCAAACGAAACTACGAATTATTAATTATAAAAAGAGAGAGCTGTAGAAGCTGTTAACAAGTCTGATAGGATAGCGAGATATTGTGTGTGAAGGAGAGGGGAGGGGAAAATGGAGGAAAATAAGGACAGAGAAATAAGGAGAGAGGGAGAGAGAGACAGAATATGCTGTTAAAAGACTATTTGACAGCATGAATTTTACGAGGGGAAAGTAACGAGGAAGTGACAAAGGAGCTTTGTATTACAGTTGTTTGTATGCGTAATTCTAAGTGACTGTTGCATAACACATGGTCTGTTTTCTGCATCACAATGAACGCGTACTCTTCGTACACCCCATGTTTCATTTCCATTAAAGTCATTTCTAATTTAAGGGACGCGTCACTGCAGACTATTTAAGTAATGAAGATAATGATATAAACTAGGATTTTTATTTTAAAAAATCGTTAATAACATTTCAAATCCAAAGAAATAATGCCGACCATACTGCCTTAAAATGAAGCTGCAGATACCTAACTTCGGTGAAATGCAGCGTTAACATCAGCGGGCATTTTATATTCATGAACTGTCTCAATCAAGATTACTTTTAAAATATCCAACATAAAACAACTTAGGGGCAATACTGGAGGAAATGTAGTTTCTTAACTAATTACTTTATTTAAACATCCATATATCTGCTGGAAACGAGGCGGCGCCATTGGTCAAGGCACTGCGCTATAAGCCGGAAGGTTGTGGGTTCGATTTCCGATGGGATCATTGGGAGTTTTTATTGACTTAATTCTTCTGGTCGCATTATAGCTCTGGGGTCGACTCAGTCTCTAAAAGAAACGAGTACCAGGAATATTTCCTGGGAGGAGGGGTTAAAGGCGGCCGGTGTGTAGGGCTGACAACCTTACCACTTTCATGTGCCGACTGTCACGAAATCTGAGGGCCTCAACCTCCTGGAGCCCTAAGGGTCTGCTCAGGCCGGTAAGCGATAGCTTAACTTCATACGTACTTAATATACTATTTAGCGCCGAATGAAGGGATGATTGTGCAAAAGGGATTGTAAAAGATAAGGGTTGACTGGCCCTGACCTATTTTAAGGTAATACCCCTGGAGAAGAACTGAGAAAAATCAAGAAATGCCGGTGGGAACTGCTAGTAAGCCGGTCGGAGACTGTTAAGCAGGTCTGCCCCAACGTGCGACGGATGAGGCGTGGTGACAGTTTAGGCGCACAATGAATATGTACGCAACAGGGAGCTGAACTGGGTGCTGAGACAGATGTTTGTGTCTCTGTGACTGAAGGGCGTGTCGTTTCAGCTATGCAACCACTCCCACCAACACAGCTTAGATCGTTATTCATTTGCGACGTTTACGTCATCCAGCCCCAGCAGATGAAGCCGTGACAGCGCGGTCCATGTAGTAACCAGGCTATGGGCTGGAGGACCGAGCCCGAGGAATTTGATTAGATTCCTGCTAAAGGCAAGAGAATTGCACTCTTCTCTAAAGCGTTCATACAAACTTTGGCGACCAGCCTTTTCGTATTCAATTGGTGCCGGGGGCTCTTTCCCCGAAGGTAAACGGCAGGGACATGAAGCTAGCCATTCAATTTCATTTAGTGCCGAGATTATGAATAGGCACAGCTATACCTCTAGTCCCTCATACGCCATCATTAGGTGGTACTTCTTAAAGTAAAGGGAACAATTTTACAGCTATTGAAGTAACTTCGTAACAATAACCCAATAAATCGAACGGCACAGTTATATGCAACTGACAAAGTAATTAACCTACCGACTACCGTACAAACTAACGACATGACAACATATTCCTTAAACAATTACAAGTTTTTAACTAGATCAATAAATTCCCACATCGAACCTTCCCAACAAATGACTAGAACTCTTTCTTGTTTAGGTGGTCACGGGTTCGAATCAATACCCACAAACCAAATGCCCTGGCTAAAATCTCTTGTAGTTTCACTCAGCCAGGCAAATGCTATGGCAATATTCATGTCTTAAACAATCGTTCCCCTACTTCCATACACGTAGCGTCCAGTCCTATATTCACGGTCATTCAACACTTCGCCACTGAACGGCCTGAGCAACTGGCAGCTTTGTTAAATGCACTACAGTCCTTTTTATTACACAGTATAGTGCTGTAACATATGCAGCTGCAAAAGCGTCTTACTGAACCAAGAGACAAACAGTAAGAAACGTACACACCTCCTGATGTTAAAAAAAAAAGAATTCACTATACGTGACTAGGAAGTAATTAACTTTTTTACTTTAGAAGGGAAGAACCAATAAGCTTTCCAGACGCCCTCCTTAAGCATGCAATTATCGGAGAAGATAATATTTCCACGCCCGGTCGGTTGTAAACGTGGAAAGATCTCGCTTTAAGCCAGCGAAGTTACAATTTTTGCATTTATAATAGGACATGCTGTTGCACAGTGCGCAACACCCAGCTTATCTCTCAATAATACTCCACTTCCGTACCCACACGGACTAGAGAGGATTTCCTGCACTAAATCTGTGTTACACAATAAAGTCTGTGTTCGAACAACAACGAGACCTCTTTCAAACTTTTGTATAATTAAAATCTGTATTAAATAGCCGTCTTCTGCTATTCGACGCCATGCTGACTGGTGTAAGTGCACCGACGCTTCGGAGGTATAAATGTACCAGATTACCAGACTATACGGCGTCACAACCCGTAAGACAGCAATCGTTATACTCACCACCACGTTTGTTTGTTTTTGGCGCGACAGCCCCCAGTGAGCCAAGGCCTCCTCATTTAGGAGGCTTCTAGATCACACACAACGACGCATCACAATTGGTAGGACTCCTCTGGACGAGTGATCAGCTCGTCGCAGAGACCTCTACCTGACAACACACAACACTCAAAACAGACAAACATCCACATCCCCGTTTGGATTCGAAACCACTATCTCAGCAGGCGAGTAGCCGCAGACCCACGGCTTAAGACAGCGCGGCCAATTGCGACCGGCTCTCACCACTATGCGACCGTGAAATTTCGTCTTTATAGTATGTGTGGCGAGAGTAAGAACACTTGATGCCTTTTATAACACTGGAAGCTGCAGTCACAGTCCTAATATCGAAAGCTGCCACATAGACTTGGATTCAACCGCACTCAGCAAGTGCCGTGCTTGCCGAATGCTTGACTCAGACCTCAAGTACTTTACCAGAAGAGATAATATAAAAGTGCAAAGTTGTTCCTTTGCACGTCATAAAAGCGTGCAAGAGGAGCAGAAATACAAGCCTACTGATTCTTAAACTCTGCGATAGATAACGGTGAGTGTTCAGATTCAGGAGCCAGCCGATTTATCCACCCGCGGAAAGAATAACCGGCATCCATCGGAAAAAAAAAAGAGTTGAGTGGGCCGCAGAGCCGGTCTGGACGTTATGGAAAAGAAAACATCTCTTGCCCCATGCCGGGTATTGAACCACGGACCGACAACCCATACCTAGACAGTATATGTTATCTCTGCTCCGAAAAGAGAAATACGGACATAAACAAAAACAACGCGACACAAAAAAACTGATATGTCAGAAAAAAGACAGGCAATGTAGGTATAAACGTAAAGTTTAGGTGCGTTCGCGTAACCATCGTTGCTGTGGTTACATGTTCTGAGTGTGTGCCTGTAGCCTTAGTTATCCAGCATGTAATGCGCATGCTGGATATTGTCATCTGTGACCTGCCGGGCTGTACAATATTTTTCCACATTATCTTATAAAAGGCACTATTTTCGGGGGGGGGGGGCAGTTAATGGACATAAAATGTGCTTTTTGATTTTCATTTCAAATTGTGTTTGAAAAGTTTCTCACTATAAGAAGAATTAAAGGAGATATCATAAATGTACATAGGTATTTATGTAAACTACCTGTTATTCTTATTTAATTAATACACCAACAAATGCACATATACTCATTTAATGATCTAAAATTCACATTAAAACACCTAAAACGCTCCTACATGTTTCGATCAAACGAACATCCTCAAGGAGCATACATTGTTCCTTGCTAAAGTTATAGTTTTAAAACACTCAGTGATTTACATCGTTACGCTCCCTGAGGATGATCGTATGATCGAAACATGTAGGAGAGTTTTAAGTGTTTTAATGTGACTTTTAGATCATTAAATGAATATATGTGCATTTGTTGGTGTATTAATTAAATAAACTACAGAATACACGGTGCAATGATAAGGATACCTGTTATTCTTGCGAGATTTTAATAAAACTTGAATTTTCTCCACAAATTTTCGAAAAATCCTCAAATATCAAATTAATGAAAATTCAGCCCATGGGAGGCGAGTTGTTCCATACGGACGGATGGACATACAGGGAAACAGACAGGTATACATGATGAAGATAACAGTCGCTCTACGTAATTTGTAGAAGGCGCCTAAAAAACAGAAAAACAAATTTCATTAGTAAGCGCGGCTGTCCGAAAGCGGTCCATTTCCGGTAGACAGGCTCCGGAGATTTTTCTCTTATTTAAATCGTCCAGAATGGCGCTGGGGCCCACCCAGCCTCATACTCGATGGGTATATGGGGCTGTTTTTCCGGGGATAAAGCGCCCAGAACGTTAAGCTGACCACTCACCTCCATACAGTGTCAAGTTCAAGGATAGGTGAAGCCATACAACCGCTAGGCTGCATGCCTTAACACTACCTAACATTTTGTTCATGTTCTCACACAATGTTAGCCAGCAACAACATCGTCACAAATTTTTAAGCTTCCATTCACACTTCAAGTGAAAGAAGGGAGGATAAAGCTATTACATTACAGGCCTGGACAGGCCCTTAGAGACCCAGGAAGTTGAGGCTACCAAATTTCTAGACAGTCTGCACATAAAGGTAGTAAGGTTGTCGGCCCTAGGCCCCAGCCGCCTTACATCCCCCCCCCCCCGGAACAACCACCAATTTTCATTCCTGTTAGTAGAAGGTGAGTCGACCCCAGTGCCACAGAGCGGCCGGATGGATAAAGTCAATGATAAATCCCAATGACCCCTTCGGGAATCCAACCCGAAATTTCAAGTTAGATATGTTAAAATTCGGCTAACTCTGTTCCGACAACCCACAGAAGATTACAGGCAAATGAAATGATGACTATGTTCTCTCGTATGAACCAAGACTTAAAACTGCTTCGCAAATTTACCATGCCTTCAGACAATACTGCGAAGGACAAAGAGCGATCTGTACACAAATTTGCACTTAAGCTGTAAAACTAATTACGCCAATTATGAACCACCGATATGTAAACATCGTATGGGCTGTCGACATATCTCTGCCCAGGTTAGAACATGCTTTATCCATAATTTATACAAACAAAGGCAAAGGCAAACCATTTCGTTAGAAGGCAATCGAAGAGACAGCAGTGTTTATTTTAGCGTTGTACTTTACCACGCTCTCACTTGCTAATACTGTATGGCATCAATGGTAGATGAATGGAATAAGACTTAGGAGCGTTGTTGCAATGGTACTGACAAAATATTGCCTAAGTATACGGTGAAACTCCTATGCCAGTATCAATTTGTCCACCATAAATCACGCATAGATTTACCTGCTACCGGAACCATGTCCAACATAGCAGTTACTTCTAGTGAAATGAAACTTCACAAAGTCTATCAATTTATGTATAGACAAGCCACCGTATTGTCTAATGAATCAACAACACAAAAAGCTCTATTTTAATCAAAAGTCTGAAGATTAATACAGCTATAACTCTGCATTACAAGAACGGGTTCGTAACTCATATAGAATACAGCGTGCTCTCCGTTGGAAAGATCATGCATTAAATGCTGCACGGGGACAAAATAGCTCTTTATTGTTAACAATGCGTGAAACAAAAAGACACTGCGGTACGTAAAGCCCATACAAATCACTATGATCTAAACAGTCACATTAAATTTCAGAGGCATATCTTAAAAATGTGAGGATGCTACCACATTTCCTACAGTCCGGATTTAGCACCACATTACTGTAGAATGTCTGATGAAGTTCGTCGAGGGACGGTGAAATGCAAGCAACATTGTGTATGCCCCAGCAAGTATAAGTTATAAATGCACGGACAGACGACTGACGTACATCGTAGGTACCTGTTCCTGCCCGTGACCAACCATTTTAATGACAGACCTATCGCGGAACACATACTGGCAATGGGCGGTGTCAGGTCTTCAAGAGCGGTGCTGATGGATAAGCAAGTCTTTTGGGATACTGCGCCGTAGGTACCAATCTTTCGAAGAGACTACGATCCTTCGAAACGTCGGTAAGTATCTACCAGTCGACACAGTGTAATATCCCAGAATAATTAAACCCTCAAAATATAATTAGTTTCGTATAGGAGAGTCAAATACAAAGAAGCAATATGGTGTGTGTAAAGTATACATTGTTTTGTGTAAAGAAAATATATCTGGAGTATGGCAGTACGACAGGATGATACAGAAACTTCCAGACGGAATACAGACAGTCTTACGAAGTATAGTCCTCTTGTCAAGCAATGTGCAAAAAATGATGAGAAATAATCGCAGACAATAGATGGAAGCAAATGAAAGTCGTTGTTAGCTGTATCGCATCCTTCATTCTTGTTGATTAGAAAGCTGTAATGATATAACGAAGAATGGGATGCATTATAATAAGTTAACTGCTGTTAAGGGTCTAGTGCTGATGCTCGTTGGTGCATCGGAGAGACAAGAATGTCTTATGGTAACGCCAATTAAAGAAGAAACCTCTCTTTGGGGGGGGGGGATTTAGGAAGAGAAGAAATGGACCCTGTGCCTACGTCGTCCGTGGCGCGGCGGAACCGCTGCGAAGAACAATGATAGCCTGAGGAGGCGAGATCCACCAAACTTGTTAATTATGTCTATGCAGAAGGACAAGAAGATGGAAGGGCGCACTGCAATTTCCAGTACACGTTTCTTCGCAATGAATGCCTTGCTGTGTATCACACCGGATTCAATTCCAAGTCCCTTTATTGTAAATACAAACTTACTGCAGCAAGGCTAAGATCTTGATGGAATCTCAGTTTCAGGCTTAGGCATAATATAATAGTTCTTTGAAGGAAGAGGCGTTTTTAATGATTTAAGCCTTATGTAAAACTATGGTTGCGTAGGGTCAAAAACGAACCTACAATAAAGTTGAGAATTGCGTCTGAGATGCTGCACTCCGGGTGTGTATTGCCGAGCATAAGCGGTTTCGAAATTTGGCAACGAACACCCTGTGACGGAGCGCAATATTCCAGACAGACGCAAGTCTCAACCGCACGGCTTCGAAGGTCTGAAAACAAAATCCAATTATGAGACAGTATTTTTGCAAAGATTCGCAATACGAAAATTTAGTACAGATATATCCAGTAACTTCAGCAACAGAACTTGCTACTAGATGGACAGTCCGTCTCTACAGTGGATTCATTGTATGCAAATGGCACATTGTCCTTTTTTTATGAGTATAACCTCTAATTTGCAGAGATCTGGCGGCCAATAATGTACTTACATAGCGGCTTGGCATCAAGATTAATTTTGATTTATGCACCAGCAACCCTGTCCTGTATTCACCACGCCGACAAAGTGAGCCTAACTTGTACAGCGAACGACTAATCGGTCGCTTAGAGGCACTCCATAACCCCCTGCTCTTTTTAAACAGAAAATTACCCCTAGGAATTACAGTGCGCTTCGTTTTAGTGGTCAGAAGCCAATGTGTCGTCCTGAAGACAACTGAAGACCAAATATCACTAAACGTTATTGTCGATGTAGCTGCTACGCGAATATTATTTCATCATGCAAACTCGCTACATGTTTCGGCATACGACAAGATCTTCAAGCGAATATTCTATCACGAACTAGTTTAATTTAAATGTATGATCTGTTCCTAAATGTAACTAAAAAATACTGCTAGAACAAGCAAATAAATAAAAATATGAATAAGACTGCTTTTGCGTGTGGATTCACCCGTTGTCCTATTTATCACTTACATAATGTCGTTTTTTGCTAACGTAGTCCACGTCATTGAACACAGTATAGGGGTCCGTTCGTTCGTTTTGTTAGGTTCGTCATCTTGTTACGACCAGGATGGTTATTGTTCCTGCTAAGACAACGTTCTATGAAACATGGTCTATCACATGAAGGGAACAATATAGGCTGAGAGCGTTTAAGAAGAGGGTAATGAGTAGGAAACCTGGACGTTAGAGGGAGGACGTAAGAGGGAGTTGGAGCAAACTGCATAACGAGGAGATTCAAGATTTCTGCACCTTGTCAAACTTCACTGGGGTGAGAGTGAAGGAGGATTAAATGAGCGGGATATGCGACACGAAGGGCAGAACAGAAATGTTTGCAGGATTTTGTTTGGAAAATCTTAAGGAAACATACCATTTAGAAGAACTAGGCGTAGAAGATAGGACAATATTAAAACAAATCTTAAAGAAACAAAAGAAGGAAAGGAGTGGGCTGAAATCGTCTGACTTACGAAAGGGATCATGTAGGTTAGGGTTCCATAAAATGAGGGAATTTTGTGACTAGATGAGAAACTCCTAGCTTCACGAGAAGGTCTCTTTCCCATGGAGTTAGGTGCGTTCGATTCGTTCATACACACAACCGACTGAATGAACGACAAACCGTCTGAAAACACGAATTTCGAAATCGCTGCCTTTTGGCAGTCTACAGTGTAGATTTTTGGATATTATAAATTGTGATGTCCAAAAATTCTCCCCTTACAAGCCTAGACTTGCACCACAAAATAATCCTGCACAAGATTCTTTATTAGTCCACATGCTTACATTATTTGTTATTTCTCTACCAGTCTGATTGCGCTTACATTGATGTGTCAATTTAATGCATAATTTTAATTGCTTCCTTCCCTCGCAGTTCATTATTCATACATTAGGTGACAAGCCGTAACTGTTAGCTGCCCACAATACCCGGCGTTCTGAAGTTACACCAGGTTCCAAATCGTGTTATCAGTTGGGCCCTCTTTATTAAAACAACACTACACATTGTTTCACAAATATCACTTTCACATTAGGTACTTAAAACGACGAATCGTTCTCATTACAGCCAGACCGTTCAAATTGGTCCTTATCCGTACCCAACCCCGAGCGTTCTTCTTCGGTCAGTCAATGGGCAGAAACTGTTCTATGAAAGTCTGTTATTGTATGCCTGAAATTGTTTTGTTCCATGGATAATGACAAATTGTGTCAAACCTATTCCGTAATTCGATGGAATGAAATAACCAGCATTTTAATTTCAGAATGTAACTGAAAACAGAAGTAATTACTGTCAGGGTGTGATGTGTGACTTTTACTAACACCCGTGATTAATCTTCACTACGTTAATTCTTAACTTGTACACGTCGAATCGCATAAGAGACAACCGAATGTGAGTTTTAGTGACTAAATTTCATATCATTTAAACAATGGCGTTATTTTAACTTATTATTAAGTACTGTGTATTTGGAATTTGACGTTCATGTGACCGTGCATTGTGATAAATTCTTAGAATAAAACCAACTAGATGCACTAATTTCTCAAATTTATTTTTGGAGTAAAACTATACATGTTTCGGACAGTCCCTCTCTCCATCATCAGGAGTTTTTCACTGTACACACAGCAATGGTATATGTCATACAAGTTTTATGACATCTCGCAAGCTGCCAGCAAATCTCTATGACTTATACCATTGCTGTGTGTACAGTGAAAAGATCCTGATGATGGACAGAGGGACTGTCCGAAACATGTAGAGTTTTACTCCAAAAATAAATTTGAGAAATTAGTGCATCTAGTTGGTTTTATTATACGAACTACATATGTGGGTGAGTACGTAAGCACCCAGAACGAGAATTAAACTCTACTGGGTTATTATGCAGCGAGTAGCGGCAACTTCTTACCGAAGTTCCGGACAACCTATCGGTCCCATCCTCAGGGTTCAAGAATTCTGCTGCGTTATAACCCACAAGAGCGCAGTTCACAGCTAGTTCACGGCGGAAGCCTGAGATCACACAAAGTACCCAGAATGCTTATACAATATTTGATTCACAAAAACTGCACAATCAATAACGAATAATCATTTGTCACTTACGTTCATCCTACATGTTTCGACCTCTAAAAGGTCATCATCGGGGAGGTATAAACAAAAGCATATAAGTAATGCAAACTGTGTCAAAGATTGCGTGTGTAGAGTTCACTACAATACTGTTAATTAAAATTATTAAAAATGCAGATTACGGATGGATGGACATAATGATTACCGATACGAAATGTACTGCGTTCAGCTTAACCGAAATCTATTGTTTTAAAACGATACCATATTAATTTAGTCCGCAGAGAAGTATCATTTTGCCACATAATCATCTTTATTTTCGACGCACTTAGTATACCGAGCCACGAGTTTCTGTATGCTCAGTAAGCAGTATAGCAAACATAAATAAACAAATAAAACATTTTCGGATACTTTCTGACCCACCCACGTGTTTCACACGTCTTACATGCAAACAGAAAATATACCATAAAATTTACGCCAGTGTCAAAACATCACTTTCTCTTTTGTCATTAGGATGCCCGATTTAGCCTTCCTAAACCGAAACAGGTAGACTTCTGAGATCACCAGGCTGTCTGCGTATTCTCATATCTTCCCCTCACATAAGGAGGCCACGGATCGATTTTCACGGGATTTAGATATGACCACAATGCCATCTGAGGACACTCCAACTCCGTCCTGTTTAGTTTTCGACCGTAAGCAATCAGAGAACTGCGAACGTGCAAATTGATAAGCCGGGAAAGACAGTGGTGACAGTTCTTATTACGCCCTGGAATTATTTATCGCAAAAGAACTTATAACGCTGTGAAATTATTATTGTTGCAAAGGTAAATCAACAAGATGGCGGCCGTGTGAAGCTTTTCTTTATCTTTCAATCTGATGGCGGTAAGGAATGGAACATTGGGGTTAACGCAAGTGAAATGTGGTAGAGGACACACCATAAACATAGTTATTAATTAAATTTGAAATATCGTTTATAAGTCGAGAATTAAAAACACTGAAACGAAGCGAAATTTCTAAGGCATACCGACAAATTTAAAATACACAGAATCCGTACATGGCTAATAATTTATTCACAAAAATAACGTAAAACAACAAAGATATTAATACCAGCAGACGTGTAGAATTAGAAGTCTGTGCTACAGTCTGCCTTTGAGTTATACTCTCGGAAATACTCATTATTTATGCACTTTGTAGTCTGATCGCACTCCCAACAGTCATATGTGGAATTTCGGATAAACATTTTATATACGCATTTTTCCATTCACTGCGAAATCGGTGTTTAATTGCACAATGCATCTTATATATATATATATATATATATATATGTATATAAGTTTAAGACAGGGCTTTAATCCCGAAGGAAAATTATTAAATTATTCTTCGTAACATCCCGTTTGGAATTCCAACATTAATCCTCACATTTTCAATGCACTCAGCAGAACACCGCCGTACAAAAACCACTGCAGCCAATGACGCGGCGCACTTTTTTTTTTCGCACAGTGTATAAATATCACTGACCCATAGCCGGACCCTTCGCTGTAAACGACACTCTGACAGTATTTAAACATATCAATATAAACAGCGGCATTTCATTTCATTTTACTCTTATAATTCTCCTCTGCCCAGACCTATACAAAGTGGAACATGTGGGGGTTATTTATAGATCTCGTGGTAGGAGAATATAATACCCACATAAAAATCTGGTGGAAAAATTAACAACTTTAACAGGGTTTTACAAATTATACTGGAAAATACTGTACTCTGGGATGTGACGTCACGCAATCTTGCATGTAATTAATTACCTACCTTCCGGAGGTACCTGCTGCCTCTGTGCTCAGAGCAAAATTCCATCCTGAACATGGAGGCAGCAGACACATTAAAAAAGTCGGCAATTTATAACAGACAACAGGACGTCACATCTCACAGGACAGTAGTCACGCCGCCAGAGCCTCATATCCCATTCACTATGTTCATCTCCATACACTGTATCAGTTTTTAACAAAAACCACATTTCGGGTATCGGCTACATTTACTTCATCATGTCCATAAGAACAACTGAGGTGCACTTTGCTGAAAAAACTGGGAAGATTAACGAAGTCCAAAACTAAGTTCTCAACACTCCGTCACACTGCTGTCAAGAAGCTTTTAATCTAGCTTGTGATTTCAGTTATTTCCTTTTCATGTATCTTTAGGCCTAAGCAAGAGTAAGTACAATTAGACGCCTTCTTATTGCAAAGCCGTATGATCTTGTAATGGCTATGAAGACAGTCGGGCTACATAACGATATAATTTCTTGACCACCAAATTAAATAGCAGCATTTCAAGAAATATCCTCTAACTTGAAGTTAGTTTAGAATTGTACTTCGTGGTTCGAAATTACGAAAATAAATTCATGCCAAGCGATACCGTTGCAAAAGAGACATCTTGTGCGTAGCGTCGAAATCTTTAAAAAAGGCAAGTCAGTAGCACATTGTGGCTTTTTATAATGCGCCATTTTATGGGAGTGACAAAGTGCGAATGGGCCCCGTTCTTAATTTCTGGCCCCATTTTCGATTCGCTTTCCTTAGTCTCGACAAGAGTTGTCTGAAATCATTTCTGCTGCGATCGTATATTGGTCGCCAACATGACTTCCCAACCTAAACCTTGAGGGCGTCTTCCATAAGCATCTATCGAACCTTGGTGACTCTGCAGTTGTAAGTAAAGGTAAAGGTAAAGGTAAAGTGATCCCGTTACAGGCCCGGTGTGGCCCAAAGGGTGGGTAGAGGTATAGCTCTACTCTTCCATGACCGCGACACTAGAAAGTGGTGAGTGGTCAGCAGCACGCCCCGGCTGCTCTTTACCCCCGGGAAGGACCGTGTACCCATTGTACAGGAGGCTGGGTGGGCCCCAGGGCCGGTCTGGACGGGCGGAAAATCTCGTCCCCACCGGGATTCGATCCCGGACTGTCCGGCCCGTAGTCAGTCGTTATACCGACTGAGCTATCCGGCGCAGTTGTAAGTATGATATTAAAAACACTAATAATAAATCAGAAACCACTCTATAAACAAGAAGTGGGCTGTCGTTGCCTTTTCAGGGATGTATATTGGACGTTGTTACAAAGTTAAAAAAAAACTCCTCGTGTAGAGATCACATCTGCCCGTTTGTAACCTAATATCAGCTGCTAAATATTCGGGAAAATTTGTTTTTAATTCTGAAAATGAAGATGATACCTGAAATTGTCCGGAAATTTCGCTTTTCAGTAACAATTAAACACAATAAATAGACTTCCCATACATCCCACAAACGGTCTCACAGATTGTATTGGAATTTGAATGGGATTCTTTAACTAAAAGCCATCGTATTCAGATTTTCAGCAATATAAAATCATAATAAAGCCTATCTTTCATAACACCATGTATTTTATTATGACTCACTGGCGGAGACTTCCACTAATTTATATTTCATTATTCTTACTTCTAAGTTTAATAAACAGTAAAGAACGCAGTTTGTAATTACGTGCAGGCCAAGTACATTACATTAAAATCCTTTTTACACCGAAAAATATGTCCTTTAATCTCCTACCAAGAAAACTACCGAATAACAAACGTAACTCTGTATTTGTTAAGGTGAAGTTAGGTGCCCGTATTTTGACAAATACTTTTCGACACCTCCCACCAATATTTTGCCGTTCGTGTGAGTGGTAATATAATGGACAACGTTTATAAGATAAGTGAGACGATAGGAAGTAACAAACGATTTTTTGGTACACGAAATAATGGCCCTTTATCGTTCAAATAGCAGACATGTACAGGAAATGCTCTAGACTTTTCTTTTTATCTCAACCGGCGGCGTGGCTGCTATCCTCAGTTAATTCGTGGCTTTCCCCAATTTCTTTAGATAATAGGTTAGTAAGCCTACCTACAAATATGCCACAGGAACCCCTTATGAAATCCTAACCGAAAAATCATGCGTGATCATCCTTAGCACATAATTCAATGCTGTATAACTTATGAACTTAAAACAGCGTCTTTAATCAAGCAAAGAATCAATAAATCGAAAGCGCAAAGTTTCGCTATATTCAACCTCGCATTTGCAGACTTGTTTCTGTTTGTATTCTCTAGTGCGCGCTGGGGACTTACCGTGCTTTGTTCCCATTGCTAGGTAATGCAGCGAGCCACTTACAAAGTCAACCGAAGCCGCACCTGCGTCTAGAACTTCCAGTTACTTACACGACGTCCCACTAATTGATAATATGAAAGACAATGTTTTTCTTTCCATTTTCCAAGTACCGCACTCTTCTATCAAGACCCTACAGACTCAATGATACTGTCATTGGCAACGGGCAGTACCGCGACACAATACCCAGTCTGGAAGGGCCAAGTTCATTTATAATACAGAACGGCCTTGTTTTGTCGACTTCCAAACAGTTTCTTCTACAAACTGACATTTTAAAGTACAGCAGTTACTAAGTGTCACAACGGTTTAACATTCAGAAATTCTGCATTTCTCCCCCCCCCCTCCCCACCAGTGTGTGTTTATGTGTTTTATGTATTTCTCACAGCACACAGCAATTATATTTGTACACATTATTGAACTGTTGTCGACGTAATGAAGATCGCAATTCTTTATCGTAAGACAGAAGCTGTATTTATATTTCAAACTGCATTCAATCTGTGAAGGGTTAACGTTTCTGCTCTTAAAGATGCTATTAAAAATGTATCTGACGTCACCTAGGTAGTTCCGTGTGTTCTGTCTCTATACATTCACTAGTATAGCGTTAGTACAGCGTTCAAGGCACCGGACAAATGCCAGTAAAAGTCATGGGGGTAGAGGTACACAACACGCTCAGTTAGTTTTAATCAGGCTTAGGTTTGGTTCATTTCGCGGGCCACTTTCAGCCAAGAGTATAAATTAATTTATGTAAGGATAAACTCCATTAAATTTAATTAATTTTAAGGCTCAAATTACATACAAGCCTGATAACATTTTTAGCGTCTCTCGAACGCACAGTTCTACAAAAATGTCTTCGTAAAAGCTGTAGGTATTCATCAAACACACGTTTTGTTAGAGAAAGTCCTATATATGATTAATTCCACCCCCTGTCACTTCAGTACGTCGGTAAAGAAGTAACCACGTTGTATTGACGTTTCCCTCATTCACGAAAGTTGTATTTCGAGACTATCCAACCAACTGACAATGTGTATGACTTGTATTCGCATATATCGGTTTTTAATCTCGGCAGTGACAACTATATGAATGTTGTCGCGGTTTCCCTCAGTCCCTCTAGAAAAGTGCCAGGTGCATACCTCAATATGGTCACGAAAAATTCCTTCCACACACTTTCCAATTCGTTATTCACTAACAATTCTACATTCGATACCACAAATTCTAATCGCAAATCTGAAAGACACTACAAATAAATAAAATAAAAATTCCCCTCTCTTCCCTCTTCGTAGCTCTCATTGGTCACAATCCCTACAACCTTCCCAGGCAACTGACGCACTTGTTCCTCGACGTCACCTCAGTAGCCATCCGAAACAAATTCAGTCACCCTGAAGGTGGAAGCAGCGTGTTCCTCCGAAACGTCGGAACAAACGTAATATACATGGTGTAATAATCCAGAATACTATCACTGGAACAACCCGACGCGGAACCCTGAAGATCTGGTTTTTCCTCATCATTCCTATTCATCATACCATATCTCGTTCACAGCTACACAACATGAGCAGTCGATACAGCACCGTAAAATAGGCGAATAATAAGTCACAAATTCAACAGGAAGCTATATTCACAGTAGTCTTTCTATCGTTTCTGACATTGGTTTGCGACAAGATAAGCACACAACCGGCTTGTAGTTATCAACATAACCCAGCTGTGTACAAGTACCTGTATTATCACTTCCAATATCAGCCCATACGATTAAGTTAGAAGTTGTATACAGCGACTTTGTAGACAGCCTACTGGAAACAGTGGTAAAGAAAGAACCCGTGTTTTCAAATATTGCAATTTCTTAAGATAGGTCTGTATTTTAAAATGGCTACTTCATGTATGCGTAGACTTCCATTTATTTGATTATTCTACTAATACCATTTTATTTGGTGATGCTTACGAAGTAAACAGTTGTTGTATTCTTTCTTTTGGGCGATACCTCGGCGTCTGAATTTTATGTGCCGACGTTTCGGAACACTGTCCCATCTTCATAGGTGGTGTAACCTATGAAGATGGAACAGTGTTCCGAAACGTCGGCATATAAAATTCAGAAGCCGGGGAATTACCCCAAAGAAAAAAAACAACATTCAGAACACGGCAAAAGTTTTAAATCAAGTATTATACAGTTCTTCACTGCGCATTTTTCCTCCCATTTTTTTGTTCCCTCCCCCTCTGTCTGCCTATGGCCCAAATAGTTTCTGCAGCTCGGTGTTCGCATCCTCAAGTGCTGTTCGACCCAGGATCACACACTTACGACGAGGTAAAGTCACGGGTTCTTATACTTTATTACTTATACGTACACCGTGAGATGAAAGACATAACAAGCATTCAAAAAATTTCATAATAATAAGCATGAGACTTCATAATGGAACTGAAGCGTTTTGTCGCGATTTGTAATATCTTTGTGACATCAGGCACACGCCCCGTTTTAATGAGGTCCCATCTGAACACGTTGCATCACGTCACGATATAGCCATATCTATGCAGACTGTAATCAAAACAGCATTTTGCAACAGCCTTCATAAAAACAGGTTCCTCTAACATGCAATCTCCATGTATAACGTACATTAACAAGTGAGACCACTGATAACCGCATTTGTTAAAATCTAGACTCGTATAAATGAGGGTTGTACAACTCAACACATGGCTTAATTTCACGAAAGTTTCTGTGGCTAAGTGAACTTTAATGTAGCAGCCAAAGTTGGGTTTTATGAATAGACTGTTTGTAAGTAAAGATGAAACCCAAATTTAAGAACTACGTTATCTTTCTTGCACGTCGCATAACATGTCTAAGCTGCGCAGAAAACAAGTAAAGTGAATCATACTTCAGAATTACAGTGAATCCCACCCAGTGGATGTATGGAACCAAGTGGCACAACAATCCAGACCAATCGGAGATACGAAAATTAAAACGAAAAGCGAAGTGTAGGATTTAAAAGGATACTATGTGGGTCTGTGACTGCAGATACACCACGCACTTATAGTCCATAAAGTATGAAATAATGAACGTAACTTACGTTAATGGAATGTTGGTCACTTTTTCTTGTACCCTGGACAGCAAGCAGAATATCAGATTTTGCAGATACACATCTATGTTTGTACAAGAAACGAATTCATTCTTTACTGCAGAGACCGCCTTGGCCAGCGATTCGTCTCGCGCCCTCTTATGACATACTCTCTAAGTTTATTCTTTCCGTATGAAATTTTCTTCGATTTTTTAAAGCGGGTTTATAAAATATCAGTAAGTTTATTAGCTGTATATTTCAAAGAAGTCAGTGCCAAAGTTTACAAGTAATAAGTTATATTTAAGTTGAAAAGTACTATACTCTAAACAACGCGTCAATGAGTGTATTTACTACATCACACACAAGATATTTCTTTAAATTTTATTGTATAATGTCATAATGCTAAGTAGCAGCAATGTCAATACGACATATGGACGAAGTTTGAGGAAATTACAAGAACTGTAGTTATATAAATTGGTGCACAATGTACGTATATGGCAACAGACTAGTAACCTGTTAATATTTAAACGTATTAACTAAGTAATTAACAAGGCAGGCAACGTAAATATAACATAACACTTAGGCTCTTTCGCATAACAATTTTTGCCATGGAAAAGCAATAAGTATTACATATTCCGAGTATGTGTCTGCAGCCTTAGTTATCCAGCATGCAAAGCGTATGCGTCGTATTATATTGTCAACTGTGGCCTATCTTGCTCTACCATATTTTCCCACATTACCTCATAAACGGCATCATTTTCGGGAAAAAAAAATTGAACATATAGTGTGCGTTTTAATTTTCTCTACAACTTTTGTCTGCAAGCGTTCTCATTCTAAGAACAACCGAACAAGATATTATCATAAAGATACATAGGGCTTCATGTAAGGTACCCGGTATTCTAGTCAGATTTTAATGAAAATTGTATTTTTTTCACAGTTTCGAAAAATACTCAAATGTCAAATTTCATGAAAATCCGCCCATTGAGAACTGAGATTCTTCCATGAGGACAGACAGAAGGACGCAGGCATGAAGAAGCTAACAGTCGCTTTTGCAATTCTGAGAAGGTGTCTAAAAATTTCACTTTTAACAATTACAGTAAACACCCGATAGTAACCTGTCTCCAATACATACGTGTAAAATACGATAGAATGTAAAATTCAATAAAAAGTCAAAATAAGCCTTTTGATATAAGAACACACTCTGTAGGTATTTTATAATAGGACATACAATGCAAGATAGAGATTACTCTGATGCCTCTGTAATTTCACACACAAATCAGTAATATCTCCCTGTTGGTGAATTTTTGAAGACTGAAACACGTTGGAGTCGTATTAAGTCGCGTACTACTAATAACAGAATACTGGTATATAGCCTGCTAGTTCTTGTTTGAATTTAGGAGGCCTATACGAGACCTGACCGCCTCTGTGGTCTAGTGGTCAGAGTTTCTGGCTACAGATACAGAGGTCCCGGTTTCGATCCCCGGCGCTACCAGATTTTCTGAGTAGTATTGGGTCTGGAACGGGGTCCACTCAGCCTC
>Ga0123354_10003504_pt1 | contig 21698 bp, 11 predicted proteins | sample TergutLab28metaG_2_FD_97872 | JGI IMG/M metagenome (GOLD analysis project Ga0123354, IMG submission 97872) | Labiotermes labralis P4 segment gut microbial communities from Petit-Saut dam, French Guiana - Lab288 P4 | ecosystem: Host-associated > Arthropoda: Insects > Digestive system > Gut ... | reverse complement strand
CTCGAGGTTGTGCGCGATAAGTACGACGCGCTGCTGCGGGAGTGGAGTGGCTTGAACGCGAGTCTGGCCGCAGTGAATGCCCAGGTTGCCGCGCTGAAGCAAGCGTTGGAAGAGGCCAACGCGACGATTGCAAAACTCGATGGGAATGTGCGCAAGGCGTCCCGGTTTATTGATTCACTTCCAGATGATGAAGGGAGTTCCAATGTCTGAACACAAGATTCAGCGTGTCGAGTGCGCGAGCATCGAGCTTGTGCCCGTGCCGAAATGGAAACCACTACTTGCGATGGTCATGATCGCCGTGTCGTCGGTGGTGTTCGCTGCTATCGGCTTCATCGTCGGGCGGGAATTGACGCAGTCCGATGACGAGCACGCCATGGTGCATCAGCAGGACGCCGCGCACAAAGCGGCCATCGAGGCGGCAGACCTGACCGAGAGGCATTTTCTTGTTGACTTCCCGGTTGTGTGCGAGGCGCTCAATAAGCGGGCTGCGCCATGACCGACTGGGGCTATCTGGCGCTGCTGGCGGCTGTGGCCGCTGGCGCCGCTGGTATCGGCTACACGGTCGGCGAGTCCGGCCCGCGTGCAGAGCTGGCCGACTACAAGACCGAAATGACCGCCCGCGTGCAGGTGGCGCAGGCCGAAGCCGACAAGGTTCGGGACGAGTGGACGCACTCTGCTGCCGTGGTAGCGGGGGCCTATCAGAAGGAGCTTACCCATGTCAACGAGACTGACGCTGATCTCAAGCGCCGCCTTGCTGCTGGTACTGTGCGGGTGCGCATCGCCGGTGGCTGTACCGACCCGGTGCCCAACGCCGCCAGCACCGCCAGCGGAGCTGATGCAACCGCCGGGGGACTCACTCAAGGCGTTCAATCGAGTGTTCTCGATCTCAAGCGAGCCATTGAGCGCGACGCCGCACAAATAACCGGGCTGCAAGCCTACGTCCGGGGTATTACCGGAGGCGGGCCGTGACGGTTATCGACGTTCACGTGTTCGGTGGTTTGGTTCCGCGCGTTCCGCCGCGCGACCTGGGGCCGGATAACGCGCAGGTCAACGACAACTTGCTGGCCACGGCGGTGGAGTTCCGCCCGCTGGCTGGCGCTGCAACAGTGTTGCCGGATACCGGGGAGGCTGGCGCAAAGACGATTTATCGGCTCTCGCGCAACGCCGACGGGTCGTATCGCACCGACGACGCAGCGGGCTGGATCGTTTCACAGGACTGGCGCAGTTACGCGCGCGGTGATCTCAATGACGATTCGACAGAGCGCACCTTCGTTACGGTCAACGATGGCACGCAACGACCGCGCGTGCTGGACGCCACGGGCGAAGATCGGGTGCTTGGCGTGCCGGCGCCCACGGGACTAGAGATCACGCTCAACGCCGGAGCCTGTTTGTCCCAGGACGATTTACAGGCGTGGGTTGATGACACATTCGTTCCCGCCCTGGCTGGCGCGCTAAAGACCGCGCTGGTCGAAAGCCATGTAAATCCGGACGGAACGCCCACGGCAGGGGCCGACGCGATGTACTGCGCAACGGAGCATCCGGCAGATGGGCGCTACGCGGTTGCAAGCCGCTCTGACGCCGCCGCCGCCCAGGCACTGCTGGGCGACGCGGGCGTCGGCGCGTATGCGGGGCCTGATGGCAGCACGGTGGTTCCTATCGAGGCTTTGCCCGCATGGGGCGTGGTGCGCGACGTGGCCGCGCTGGCCGCAGCGCTGCGCATGATCGATATTCCTCAATCACAAGACAACGGCGGCGGGTTCGGATCGCTGACCGAGGATCAGGCGCACACGCTGGCTACCGCGCTGGCGGCGTTGTTCGACCCCGGAGATTCATCGCTTGCCAATCTGCGCCAGCAGATGACTACCGTCATGACGGACTTTTGCTCCGCGATGGGGGCCAATGTGCGCACAGGATCGGATGCGCTGGTGCGGCCGGACATACCGGCTTCCCCGGATCAATACATCATGGTATTTGACTATGCCATGGATGACCGTGGTGGGTATGCGGGTGTTACCGCAGCGTGGAACCAGTACAAGCAGAAGCTGCTCGATCAGTATCTGCAGACCAGCGACCCCTACCTCATGGCGTACATCTCAGCGGCGGAGTCGTATATCGCGCAGCGCGGCGGAGACCCGGCAAACAGTACAGGCGGCTGGGTCACGGGGTATTACTACACCTTCGATTGGTGGCGTTACTACCGGCAGTTGAACGACTACAACGCCGGTATCAGCAGCGCGGCAGCAGCAAACAGCGCTTCCGCAGCGGATTCTGCAAATCTCATCTCAGCAATCAAGCAAGCCAAATCAACGGCGGCCAGTTTGCACGATCAAATCTATGGCGAGTATCAGCGCAGGCTGGGCAGCATCAACGATCTGGTGTCCGGGGCACTGAGTGGCTCCACGCTGTTTGGCGCCAGTGGAATCTTGTCGCCAGACGCGGACAAGATCATTGACACGCGCTTCTACGCCGCGACATTCGTCAACGACTGGGGCTGGGAGTCGATGCCCACCCGAGTTGACCTGGATAAGTATGTCGAGGTGAGTCAGTACGACAGCGTGGGCGGGACGATCGCCCCGCCTCCGCCCGACCGCAATATCCAAAAGTGGCGCTTGTACCGCAGCAATGACGGCACTCAAACGGCGGAGTGGCGGATGGTGATGGAAGGGATCGTGGCCGATGGGCTGACATTCCAGGACGCGGTGCTGGCAAAAGACCTCAAGACCGATCAGTGCCAGACCTGGGGCTGGTACGAGCCGCCATATCGATTCGACAACGCCAGCGCGCAAACGCTTAAACCGCCCAAGGGCGACGACCCGTATCTGCGCGGGTTGGTAACGATGCCAAACGGCATCCTGGCCGGGCACATCGACAACTACGTGGCGTTCTGCGACCCGATGCACCCATACGCCTGGCCGCTTGAATACCAGATTCCGCTGGAAGCGCCGATAGTCGGGCTAGGGGTGTTCGGGCAGTCGCTGTTCGTGGGGACGACCACGTATCCGTACATCGTGACCGGCGCGGATTCGGCGTCAATGTCGGCGCAGAAGTTGCCGATGCTGGCCCCGTGCGCAAGCGCGCGCAGTATCGTTGGCGTCGAGGACGGCGTGATCTTTGCCGGGCCTGACGGCCTGTATTTCGTATCTGCGGCGGGTGCGCAACTGGTAACGGCTGATCTGTACGCCCGCGAGGACTGGCAGGCGCTGGGGCCCAGCAACATCGTTGCCGCCGTGTATGAGTCCGTGTACTACTTCTGGCCGGACGACGGGCAATGCCGGGCGCTGGATTTCCGCGCCAAGAAATTGGTGACGGTCGATCTTCCGGGCGTATCAGCGCTGCGGCGCGACGAAGTTGACGACGCCTTGTTCGCGCTGTGCGACGGTGCCTTGGTCAAGCTGTTCAGCACTGATCGGATGACCGGGACATGGCGCTCTGGCCTGTACACGCAGCCCAAGCAGACTGGATTGGCCTGGTGCGTTGTGTTCGGCGACCAGTCGCCCACCGTACCGGCCACCGTACGCTGGTATGGCGACGGGCTGAGATACGAACGGAAAGTCACGAACATTGAACCGTTCCGTCTGCCGCCTGGGCGGTGGCTGGAGCACGAGGTGGAGATCGAGTCAGCGGCGCGCATCACGCGCGTGCAGCTTGTGAGCAGCACGGCGGAATTGCAGGGGGTGTGATGCAGCGCGACACCGGCCCGGCACGCTTGCCCGCGATACCACGCGGAACGTCGGGCAACGCTTACACAGACAAGGCGCTCGGATCGATCGCCGAATGGATCGAGGTTCGATCAGGAGTGCGCGGTAACGACAACGAACGTGCGGTGACTCTGCGCGAATTGAAGGCGTTGCAGGACAAGGCCAAGGACACCCAGGATCAGCTCGATGTGTTGTCGGCTGCGGTGCTGGGCACGGGCGCGGCCCTGACGGCGGGCGAGGCAGTGCGGGCATTTCAGGACACGATCCGGGGATTGCAGCTCTACAAGGATTTGCTGAAGTCGCTCAACGACCCATCACGCTTCGACGACTTGCGCGCTGAGGTGCGCGCGGTATTGCTGCGCGATATGGCTGACCAGGCCAAGCGGCTGGGAGCTGATATTCAGCGCACGCAGACCCAGCTTCAGGATTCCAATTTATCGCTGGCGATGCAGGTGGAGCAAGTCACTGCTGCGGTGCATGACGCCGCCGCTGGTGTGCGGCAGGTGTCGTTTTCGACGGCGGAATTGGGCCGGGCGCAGGCGGGCTACGTGCAGCAGTTCACGGCCCAGTTGGATAGCTACTACACGTCGGGGCAGGCCGGGGTCGCGCAGCTCGAAGAGCAGATGACCGTGACGGCGGATCGCGTCGATGGGCTGAGTTCGCAGTACATGTTGAAGGTGCAGGCGGGCAAGGCGATAGCGGGGATCGGGCTGTCATCCACCGAGGTCAACGGGCAGCCGGACTCCGCGTTTATCGTGGTTGCAAACAAGTTCGCGCTGGTATCGCCGGATTACAGCAAGGGCCTGACAAACCTGCCCGATGCCGCGTCGATTCCGTTTGGCGTGGATGCCAATGGCATCTACATGAACAGCAACGTCTACTTGTCCGGGACGATGCGGATTCAGGGCGGCACGCAAACCCTCGCGCAAGGTCTGCGCGGTTCCGTTGCGCTGGCCGCTAACGCCAGCGCGTGGAGTGATTCGACGGCGAGCGCCACGGTGTGGTCGTATCTTGGCAATGCAGGTTCACCAGTCAACACCAGCCACATCGTGATTGGCGACATGGTGAGCATGGCCGGGGTAACACGTCAGTGGAACGGGTCAGCCTGGACGACGCCGGGCATGGTTCTTACCGGCGATCTGATGGTTGATGGCTCCATTGCTGCGGTAAAGGTGGATACCCGCGGCCTGGTTGTCCGTGACATCTACGGCAACCCAATTCTGGGCGCTGGCGTGTCGTTGTCCGCGAACTACATCTCGGGCCTGGGTGCGCTGGCGACCCAAAGCAGCGTCAGCGCCGGTCAAGTGTCGGGGCTGGGCGCGCTGGCTACGCAGAACAACGTCAGTTCTGGGCAGGTGACTGGGTTGGGGTCGCTGGCGCTGGCTTCGTCGGTGTCGCTGGGTTCGACCGTCAAGTTCCCCGACGGCAGTACGGTTCAAGTTAGCGATCTGGTGTCGCGGCTCTCGCAGATCAACTCCAACAACATCGGCGTGTTCATGCAGGCGGGGGCCATCGGCAATGCGTTCATCGGCAACGCTGCGGTGGGGACGCTGCAGGTGGCGGGGCAGTCGGTAACTGGCATGTCTTATGCGTCCAAAGACAGTATGGTCAATTTCCAGATTCAGAACGGCACGGGCGGGTCAGTTCCTGACGGCACGTCGGCGATGTGTGATGCGGCGTTCCTTCAGTTGCCATCTGGCAGCACAGGTGCGGTGTGCTTCATTAATTTCATGATCGGCGGAACAACAAATGGATCTGTGTGGATCTATTTTTACGTCAACGACAACCTGTTTCGTATCCAGGGCACCTACAAAAACAGTTCATATACCAACAGCATGACGTTCGTGTACTTCGTGCCGCCGACAGCGCTTTGGGACGGACAGAACAAGTTTCACTTCATCGTTGCGTCACAGGCGCAAAACCTCATATCCACGCCCGAGATCGTGGTCGTGGGCGGAAAACGTTAGGAGCAAATCATGCCGACACACTACGCAATAGTCGATGACCAGGGACTGGTGCTCTCTCGCGGGTATGGCGACATACTCGATAACGATGACTGCGCTGCCGGGCGGCGGTTGGTCCAGTGTGACAAACCAGTCCCACGCAACGTGTACTGGGACGGCTCGGCGCTTGTGCCGATGGGCGATGCGCCCTCGTTGGCGCACCGGTTCGACTACGCCACAAAATCCTGGGTGTTTGACCTGGGATCAGCTCTGACCCACGTGCGCCAGTGGCGCGACGGCATGCTGGCCGCGTCGGATTTCGTGACGCTGCGTGCCTATGAGCAGGGCCAGCTCACGCCGCCTGAGTGGCGCGCGTACCGGCAGGCGCTGCGCAACCTCCCGGCAATGTTCGACGACGAGGATTCGTTCATGGCGCTGGAGTGGCCGCAGCCGCCCGGTTAGCGGCTTGGTTCGCCAACCATGCAATAACCAAAACCATGGCCGGCCTAACTATCGACTTCGAGCGCATCGCGCAGTTTGCGTTGCCGCGCACGGGCGTCAAGCTGTGCGCCGGCATGCGTGGCCTTGGCTACGAACGCGACGGCAAGGTTGTCGCAGCGTTCCTGCTCGAAGGGTTCGACGGCCCCAACATCTGGGCGCACGCCGCGTTCGGCACGCATGGCGTGCCGCGCACGCTGCTAACGGCGCTGCTGCGGTACGTGTACATCGATCTTGGGTGCAAACGCATGTGGGCGCGTATCTGCGCGACCAACGCGGCCAGCCGCCACTTCGTTGAACGCCTTGGCGCGCACTGCGTGGCAGTACTGCCGCAAGCCGACGGCGAGCATGACGTGTGCATCTATCGCCTGCTACAGCAGGACGTGCGGGCAGTTTTCATTGAAGGCAGAGGAAACCATCATGGGTAAAGACACCGACACTCCCCCGCCAGACCCTCGCCTGGTAGATGCTCAAATCAAGTCGCTGGGTATCCAGGGCGACGCCATCAATCGCATGATGAGCATGTCGGAAGACCTGGCGCCGCTTCAAAAGCAGCAGTTGCAGCAGACCATCCAGCAGTCGGCTGATTTGTGGCAGCAAAATCTGGATGATCGAAAGTACATGCTGGACAAGCGCGGCCAGCTTTCGGGCGTGCAGGATCAGATCGTCAACGAGGCAAGCCAGTACAACGTCCAGCAGCAGGGCAACAAGCTGGCCGGTCAGGCCATGTCCGACGTGAACCAGCAGTTTGCCAACGCGCGGGAACAGTCTGCACGCGACATGCAGCGCATGGGCGTCAACCCCAACGATGGGCGCTACGCGGCGATCATGGCCGGGGGGGCGAATCAACAGGCGCTTGGCCTGGCCAGTGCGGCAAGTAACGCACGCAACCAGGCGCAGCAACAGAAATACGCGCTGGAAGACAGGGCCAGCAACACTTTGTCTGGCTTCCCAGCAATGAGCCTGCAAGCGCAGGGGCAAGGCGTGAATACGATGGGCGCGGGGATGCAGGCGATCAATTCCGGTGTGTCCGGGATGATGGCGCCGACACAGGCGGTGTCCAGCGCCGCCGGGCAGATGGGCAGCAACGCCACCGGCGCGTACGGAACGCAGGCCAATGCCTATGCGCAGAGTCAGCAGGCTGATGCGTCTAGCATGGCCGGGGCGGGGGCGGCCATCGGCACCATCGCGGTGGTGATCTAAGGGCGGCGGCGATGGACTTGCAGCAATACGTGGCCGCCGTCGATGCGTTCATGCCGCAGATCACAGCAGCGGGCGTGAAGGTGCTTTCGCCCTGGCTGCTGGGCGAGGACGATTCGGAGCACGCGCGGGCGCTGCTGGCGTCGTACATGAACCCGCCGCCGGGCGCGCGCATTCTGGACGCGGGCAGCGGCACGGGTGAGTTGGCGCGGCTGATGCACGCGCTGCGGCCCGATCTGATCTTTACGCTTCTAAACCCCAGCGCGCTGCAACTGCACATGGGACCCGCGCACATGGACAAGCTGTGCGCTCCGTTCGAGGCCATCCCCGCGCCGAACGAATCGTTCGAGGTGGTTCTGTTCAGCCAGTCCATCGAGCACGCGCTGGATGTGCCCGCCGTGCTGCGCGAAGCCGCCCGCGTGCTGGCACCCGGCGGGCAGGTGTTCATCTTCGGCCTGCGGCATGTGAGCGGGCCGCGCGAGCACATGACCAAGCTGGTGTGGAGCACACCGCTGACGCGCGAGGAAATGATGGCCGCAGCCTGGAGCGCGGGGCTGCGTTGCGATATGGCCTGCGAGCCTGCGGCGGTTCCTATGTGCGTGCCGGGCGTGCTGGACGCCGAGCAGCACGCGCACATCTTCGGCGGCGTGAGGCCGTATATCTGGAAATTCAGAAAAGATCATGGCGTTTGACCGGACAGCCTTCGAGCGGCACGAGCGCATCGCATTCCAGCTTTCGGGCGGGCGCGATTCGGTGGCCGCGCTGCATGTGCTGCGCGACTACTGGCCGCGCCTGCGCGTGTACCACACGGACACGGGCGAGCAGTTCCCGGAGACGCTGGCGGTGGTTGGCGAGGTGTCGCGCCGGTTCAATCTGGGCATCGAGTTCGTGCGCTCTGACGTGCGCTCGTACTGGGATGCCGTGGGCTGGCCGTCGGACGTGATACCAATAAGCTGCACGCCGATGGGCCGCATGGTGGACGCCGATCCGGTGCGCGTGGTGGGGCGCTATGAGTGCTGCTGGGCCAACCTGATGCGGCCGATGCACGAGCGGATGCTGGCCGACGGCATCACGCTGATCGTGCGCGGGCAGCGCAACGAGGATTACCAGACGCCGCCACTGCGATCGGGCGACGTGCAGGACGGGATCGAAGTGCTGTACCCGATTGAAGACTGGTCAACGGCGCAGGTTGATGCTTACACGCGCGAGCACGATTTGCCCGCAGCGCCGTGGTACGCCACGGGCCAGAAGCACGGATCGGACTGCCTGCGCTGCACCGCGTGGTGGGACGACGGGCGCTTGCCTCACCTGCAACAGCACCATCCGGCGGCGCATCGGGATGTGATGCAGCGCCTGGAACTCATCATGGGCGCGGTGGCGCGCCAGACCGATCCATTGTTTGGAGAAGACGATCATGGCTAATTGGCTCTCGTTTACCTCGGGCTTGCTGCAAGGCGGTGTCAAGGGCTACCAGATGCGCAGGGACTGGGACCGGCAAGATGAGATGGACGCGCTCACAAAACAAGAGCGCGGGCTGAACATTGACAAGATGAAGCGCGCGGCGGCTGACGAGGCTGAATTGCGCCGGGCCGGCAGCTTGGGAGACGAGGCCCCATTGGCCGAGGACGTCACACCAACGGTTGTTGCGCCGGAACAGGATGCAACGGTGGGGCAGCGGGTGGCCAGCGCCATTCAGAGCCAGCCGCCATCGCTGTGGAACGGGCCGGACACGCCCGCGTCGGGCGACGCGAGCCAGCCGCCCACCGCAACGGGGTCGCTCGTTCCCGGCCTGACCATGCCAGCGACGCCCAACCAGCCCAGCGAGCGCGAGCGCATCTTGCAGCGCTTCGATGGCGCGGCTCCCGCCGATGGTCAGGCGCAACAGGTCAATCCGCCGCCCAGCCCGGTGCTGGCCGGCATTCAGCAGGGGCAGCAAGCCGCGCAAGCCGGGGTTGAACAGGGTTTGAATACCGCGCGGTACGGCGATGACGAAAAGCGGATGCGTATTTACCGGAATCTTGAACAAGCGTATCTGAATCAAGGCAACCCCGAGGCGGCGAACCGCGTCAGGCAGACCTATAAAAATCTCAGGGATGAAAACCTGTCGCAGGGCGACATGGAATATGCCAACACGATCATGGCTAATCCCAATGGCGACAAGGCCAAGAAATTTCTTGGCCTGCTTGGGAAACACAATGTTTCTGGCTTGAACTTGCAAACAGACCCGAAAACAGGGCTGTCGTTCATCCAAATGAACACGCCCGGCGGAGAGCCGCGCACGATCGAATTGTCGGGGTCTGATCTGGGCAAGATGGCTATTGCCTACCGCAAGTTGATGCGCAACGATGTGTCCGGGCTGGACCTTATTGCGAGCGTAGACAAGGGGCTGGCAGGAACTCTTGCGGGCGACTGGAAAGCCAAGATGGAGATGGCTAAGTTCAACAACGCCACCGCTGTGCAGGGCGCGAACATCGCGCACCAAAACAAGTCGCTGGGCATACAGGCGGCGCATCTGGCCCTCAGCAAGAACAAAAACGCCGCTCTTGCAAATTACGGGAAGTCTGTCGGCGCGTCTGATGCGCAGATCGCCGCGTTGCAGGCGGGCGTGTCGCCGGGTGACGTTGGCTTGAAGATTGGCGGCGATCAACCCATGCAAGTCAAGCTGGCGCAATACATTCTTAAAACTGGTGCGGCAAAGAATGAGAAAGAGGCTATTCAAATTGCCTTACAACGCGCAAATGATTCTCCAGATCAGATGCGGCAGAAGATTTATTCAGACAACAAAAAACTCGGGCTGGAGCATGAAGAGAATGTTAAAAGCACGGATGCCGCCATGAAATATCTGTTCCCGTCAACAGACGCTTCGTCTGACGGGACGGCCACCGGCGGATCAAATGCTGCGCTGCCCTCGGTTGGGGAAGTGCGGTCAGGCTATCGTTTCAAGGGCGGCAACCCGGCTAAACAGATTAACTGGGAGAAGCTTTAATGGCCGACTCAAAACCGTGGGAGGCGTTTGCGGACGCGGATACGGAAGGGGACGCTGGCCCAAAACCTTGGGAAGCATTTGCGCAGAAACCAGAAGGGCCACCGCCCGGCGTGCAGTCGCAGCCGAAATCTCTGGGGTGGAATCTGCACGACCTGGGGCAAGGGGTTTCGGATTTGTCGCACGAGGTTGTTGGCGGCGCTTTGGGTGCGGTTCGCGGCGGACTGAACATACTGGGGATGATTGACTCGAAGTCGGCGCGCAACCCGAACCACGTATCCCCGCTGGAAGAGCACATGCGCCCTGGGGTGGGCGATTGGGATCAGGCCCTGTCGCAGATGATCGACACGCAGCAAGTATCCAAATCGCCCGCGCTGCAAAACCAGATCGCCCAGATGCAACAGTACCGCGCGGACGCTGCGACGCGCGGAGAATCGGAGGGCTTGGCTGCGCTTAAGTCTACCCTGCTCTACCCGGATGCGGCGGTCGATGCAGCGGTTGAAGGCTTGATGCCTATGGGAATGGCCGCTGCGGCGAATTTTGTCCCCGTGGTTGGGCCGGGTTTGAGCGCCGGGATGCTGGGTTTGGGTTATGGCGGCCCGGCGAGCCGGGATGCTTATCTGGCGCGCTATCAGTACGCACTCAGTCAGGGCGCCGACGAGTCCACGGCCCAAGCTCAGGCGCGCAACTGGGGGGTCGGTGCTGGCGCAGTTGGTGGCATTACAGCCGTTGCCGGTGGCAAGCTGGTGTCCGATGCCGGGTCTATGCTGGGTAAAGTATTCCCCAAGGTTACTGGCTTGCTTGGCAATCGGGCCGGGGCCGCTGCCGTCGGACTGGGTGAGAGCATCGCAGGTATCAATACCATGTCGCTGCCCAGCCACGCGCTTGTGAACATGGCCGCTGGGGAGTCGCCAACCAAGGGTCTGACTGGCGCGGCCACCGACGCGACGATCATGGCCCTACTGCCTGGTGCTGGCGGTGCGGCGCGGGGTATGCGCCGAGCGCCTGTGGTAAAGGCGGCGGGACAGATTGACAGCGCGGTTAAAGGCGGCACGATTACCCCCGAGCATGGCGAGGCGTTGTTGACCCTGCTGGCCAAGGGGGAGTTGCATCCCAAGGATGTACCCGACGCCATCAAGCCAGCCCAAAAGGAAACGCCAGAAACCTTAAATAAAGAAGCGCCCAAGTTAAACGAAGAGCCTGGCACTGAGCTTGCCGACCACACGGGTGTGGACAACGCCGCAGCGGATGGGGCCAATGAAGCGCCTGAGTGGGGTAACTTGGTTGAAGAAGCCAAGAAAGACCAGGCCGCCACGGATGTAAACCCGATTGGGCGGGCGCAAGAAAATAGCGAAGCGGTCAAGACAGACCTTGCAGAGCAGTCCGGCGAGGCCAGGAAGGCGCTGCTGGCGCCGCGCGAGTTGACGGGGCTGGACCGGGCCTCAGCGCTGAACCAGGATGCGGCGCGGGCGTCTGAGCGGCTGGCGGAACTTCAAAAACCGGAGTATGGACGGTCGTTCGACTCCGAGCGCGCCGATCTGCGCCAGCGCATCAGCGATGCCGAGGTGGAGCGCGACGCGATTGCCAGCCAGTGGCCGACGTTCCTCGGCGGCAAGCCGGCTTCGTTCACGACAGAGGCTGGCGTGCGCCTCGATGGGCGCTACGCGCTGGTGGACGCCGATGAACTGGTTACGTCGCACGATACCAACCTGCGCCAGAACCCGGACTATCCGCAAGCGTTGCAACCGCGCGCGCGAGATCGCGCGGCCAGTGAAATGCAGATCAGTTCCATTGTTGGCAAGCTCGACCCGGCCCGGCTGGGCCAGAGCGCGGATGCGGCCACGGGAGCGCCCATCGTGGGCGCGGACGGGCTGGTGGAGTCGGGCAACGCGCGCACGATTGCGCTCAAGCGCCTGTACGAGTATGGGTCTGAAAGCCAGAAGGCTGCTGAGTACAAGGCGTTTCTGGAAGCCAACGCCAGCGAGTTCGGCTTGAGCGCCGAGCAGGTGCGCTCGGTTCCCAATCCGGTGCTGGTGCGCGTGCGCCAGACGCCGGTGGATAGGGCGGAGTTCGCGCGCCAGGCCAATGCGTCCACGGTGGCGGCGATGTCGCCATCGGAGCAAGCCAGGGCCGACGCGACGCGCCTCGACTCGCTCGAAGACTTGATGCCGGACGATTCCGGTGATTTCAGCGGCCCGGCCAGCCGGGATTTCGTGCGGCGCTTCATGGCGCGGCTTCCCGCCACGGAACAAGCGGCGATGGTGGACAGCACGGGCGCGCTTTCGACCGCCGGTTACGCCCGCGTGCGCAATGCGGTGCTGGCCAAAGCCTACGGCGATTCGCCGGTGCTGGCGCGCATGACGGAAAGCCTGGACGACAACGTGCGCAACTTGTCGAAGGCGTTGATGAGCGCCGCGCCGGAGGTGGCGAAGATGCGCGCGGCCATCGATGCCGGTGAGCGCTTTGACGTGGACATCAGCGGCGATCTGGTGACGGCGGTGGAGGAAATGGGCCGCTTGAGAGAAGGCGGCGTGAGCGTGAAGAACGCGCTGGCGCAGGCGGATGTGTTCGGTGAGAAGTATTCGCCCGAGGTCAAGTCGCTGTTGCAGTTTTTGTCGGACAATGCGCGCAACCCGCGCCGCGTGGCCGAGTTCATCAAGGCGGTCTATCAGGCGCTGGACGAGGCGGGCAACCCTAATCAAGGCTCGCTGCTAGGCGCGACCGAAGCGCCCACCAAGGATGCGCTGATACAAACCGCCCTGCGCAAAACAAAAGGAGAAACCAATGATTCCCGCAGAAGCGCTCGAAGCGATAGACCGCAACCAGCAGCGCAGGGCCGCGACGGCGATCAAGGCGCTGGCCGACAAGGTGCAAGGCAGTCCGAAGCTGCGCCAGGCGGTGAGCCAGGCGCTCAAGGCGATGGGGCCAAGCGCGCCGGCGGCGGAAAAACCACCCAAGCCGCAAGGGCCGACGCCCTAGCAAAAGGCGCTGACCAAGGGCAACCCGGCAGCCAAGCAAGCGCCAGCGCAGTAGAGACTGGCGGGCCGGAGTGGCCCAAAGGCTGGCGTGGTAACTTCGTTGGCGCATCGGAGGTGGCGCGGTCTGTGGGCATTGACCCAGCCAAGTATCGTGCCACGATCGATCTGGTTCGAGCCATTGACGCGGCGCGATCTGGTCAGGATGCCGCCCCATCCACTCAACCCAAAAAGGCCAAGGCCGACGAGGGGATGAGGGTGGGCGCTACGCCGGGCAGCGCCGAGCCGGTGACAGTCAAGGATGGCGTAGTCTATGTGGGCCAGTACGAGGCGCTGAACTACGAGACGGGCGAGCCGGTGACGGTGCCCCAGGGCAGCACGCGCGCCGATGTTGCCAAGGCGCTCAAAGATGCGGGGGCGCTGACCGGTAACCAGAAGGTGTACGGGTTGGGGGATGCAGCCGACATCCGCTTTGGCAGCGAGGGCGGCAAGGGCCAGCCTTCCCCGCCCGCGGGCAAGTGGGTGGCTTTCCCAGCCGATACGGGCACGCTGGGCGTGCCGCGCACCGAGATGCCGCAGATCAAGGGCGGCGACCGCAGCGCGTTCCTGCAATTTCTCGAAGCGCGGGGGATGCCCTACGAGAAGGGCGAGGCGTCCGCCGATTCGCTCAAGCCGACGCAGGCGGAGTTTTCCACAGAGAAGGTGGAGGGCTTCGTGAAGTCGGGCACGGGGATGGACCGGTCGGTGATCGTTTCCAGCGACGGCTACGTGCTGGACGGGCATCACCAGTGGGTGGCGCATCGCGTGATGGGCGACAGCGTTCCCGTGATCCGGGTGGATGCGCCCATCCGCGATCTGCTGGCCGCCGCCAATGAGTTCCCCAGCGCGCGGCGCAGCGAGGGCGCGGGCAACGTGGTCGATCTGGCCGCGCGGCGGCGCGAGGCGGTGCAGGATTTCAAGGACGCGCTGGCCGATCTGGCCGACATTGCCACCTCATGGCAGCGCGCGGCCATTGCGCCGCAGAAGAATCCGCATCTGAGGCCGACGCTGGCCAAGCTGTGCGATGCGGCCGTCAGAATCGTTGGCACGGATACGCTCAAGGTGGCCAAGTGGGTGCAGGATCAGCTTCGCGCCAATCCGGCCACAAAGAAGCTCGCCAACAAAATCGACGCCTACACGCTGCGCAGGGCCGCCGAGCAGGCGATCAAGAGCATGGAGGAGTCACCTGCACAAGCCGGGCTGTTCGGTTCGCACGAAGCCGCCGCCGAGGCGGTGCAGGGTGACTTGTTCGGCCATGATTCGCGCCACGGCAATTTCAAGCCCGGCCCGGCGTCTGACTTCATCCCGGCGGACGTGCTGCGCCGCGCCGACAACCTGATTGCGGCGCACGGCAAGCGGGCCAAGCCGGTGCAGATTTCACCCGAAGATCGGGCCAAGGCCGAAACCGCGCTGCGGCCACTGATGGATGCGGCGAAAAAGGACAAAGCGGCGTTCGATCAGGCTATCGTGGACGTGGCGCGCGAACACGGCATTGGGCAGATGCTGGCGCCGGTCAAGGGAATGGGGCGGGCGGCTGAAAAGGTGGCCTCTGAATACGGCGGAGACTCCAGCCGGATGAAAGACTTGCTGCGCGCTACGGTGGTCGTGGACGGGTACGGCAAGGCCGCGACCGTCATCAATGCGTTGTCCAGTAAGTTCCAAGTGGTCGAGGTGAACGACAAGACCGGAACTGAGTTGTCAGGGTTGAATGCAGATGTTCGCTCCACGGCGAAGATCAGGATATTGAATCGCGCCGAATTTGGAGGGTACGCCGATGTGTCGGCTACGATAAAAACGCCATCCGGAACGCTGGCAGAAATTCAGATTAACGTGCCCGCGATGCTGGCGGCCAAGGAGGCGCAGGGGCACAAGCTGTTTGAGGTGTCGCGCGTACATCCCAAGGGATCAGATGCCAAGCGCGTGGTTGATGGGGCCATGAAGGCGATTTACGACACTGCTTTCGATTCGGAAGCCGCCCGCGATTTCAACCGTGCGTTCTCGCGCCGTGTCTCTGACACCCAAGAGAGAAATCCAGCTTCTGAGCAAGGGCGGTCATCCGATACGGGATGGCCGCGCAGCGGCATGAGTTCCTCCGAGTCGTCGTCAAAACGGAACCAGCGTCCGTCCGGGAAGCCGACGAACACATCGGCGGAGGAAGCGCAGAAGTCGCAGCCGGAAGGGAATTTGTCAGGCACTTTCATTTCGGACTCCAACACTGACATTGTATCGGGGAAACGACGCGAGCTATCACCGGACTCCGCAAAAGTCAAGCCGAAAGAAGAAAATACAACGGACACCGGACAAGATGGTGACGCTGGCGGCGACATCCGCTTTGCGCGCAGCGAGGGCGGCAAGAACGATGAACCTTTCACGCGCACGGGCATAGACCCCAAGCGCAAGGTTCCCGTTACCGAAATCGCCGGTGGCGCGTTTGGCAATACCAAGGCCAACGTTACCGGCGCACGCAAGCGGGCGCAGGTCTATCTGAAGAAACTGCGCGATTCTGGCTTGCTTATGCCCAATGACGACACGGGCTGGAAGATTGGCCTGTCGGGCAAGAGCATCCGCGAACTGACGGCCTTTGATTCGGAAAAGCTCAACATGCTGCTGGCGTTGCCGCGCATTACCAAGAATGCGGTGCTGGCAAAGTCGGAGCAGCCGCGCGCCGTATCAGGTAACGGGGGTGAGCGGATCAAGGCGTATCACACCTTCTATGCTCCAGTACGAATCGAAGGAGAGGCGCGCATCGCACGGCTGGTCGCGCATGAGGATGCCAATGGACATATTGCCTACGATTTGCAACAGTCCAAGATACTCGATGAAAAGCAACAACCCCAGCGTCACCGCGCGCTATCACATATCGAAGGTGTAGAAGCGCAGCAACAACCGGGGTCGTCAGTGATGACTGTAGCGGATTTGCGCACAGCCGTCAACAAGGAAGGGCGCGAAGGTTGGCAGTGGCCGCACCACGCGGAGCCCGGTTCAGACGAGGACATCCGCTTCCAGCGCGCCTGGCACGGCACGCCGCACCGTGGCATCGAGGAAGAAGGCTTCAAGCTCAACAAGATCGGCACGGGCGAGGGCAATCAGGTTTACGGGCACGGCATCTACTTTGCGGGTGATCGCGAAGTAGCCGAGAGTTATCGGACAATTCTTGGCGCATTTTCAAAATTTAATGAGCTTATTTTTGATGCTAAAGGAAGGCCGCTTAACGACGATGGGTCACCCAATCTGGCAGCGTTTGTTGCTCGTGAAAAAACGTTCGGATTTACAGACAGAAAAATAAAAAATGAATTAAAAAAAGAATATCCAACACTGACTAACGAACAGTTAAACGAGGCTGTTAAATATGGAAAAGAATTTATTTCAGAGTCTGGAGGTCAACTCTACAGCGCCGAAATCCCAGACGCGCACGAACTGCTGGACTGGGACAAGCCACTGGCAGAACAGCCGGAAAGCGTGCAGCGGGCACTTCAAACCGAGCGCGACCTATATCGTGGCAGCGATGGCATGCGGGGCGCGTTCATCAACGATAGGTCAACGGGGACGCAAATCTACAGGGAGTTCGTTCGTTCCTACGGGTCGCCAGAGGATGCGTCGCAGCGTTTGAACGAGCTTGGCATCCCCGGCCTACGCTACCTGGACGGCAACAGCCGGGGCAAGGGCAAAGGCACGCACAACTACGTGATCTGGGACGAATCGCGGTTGAACAATGACGTTCAAACGCACTACATGCGTGGCCCCGAGATGCCGGGCGAGCGGCCATCGGTGGACGCACTGAAGGTGCTGGCGGAGAAAGTCTCCGAGCGCCTGCCCAATCTGCCCAAGGTCAACATTCTGGCCGCCCAGGAAGAGGCGCCGCCCGGCCTGCGCGAAGGCGCGGCTGCCGCCGGCGGGGCCAAGGCCGCGGTATACAAGGGCGAGGTATACCTGTTTGCCGACAAGCTGGGCAGCATGGCCGAGGCCGAGCACGTGCTGGCCACGCACGAGGCCAACCACGTGGGCCTGGCCGGTGTGCTGGGCAGCGGGCGCGATGCCATGATGCAGTCCATCGCGCGCCGCAACCCGGCCATCGAACGCGAGGCGCTGGCCTTTCAGAAAAAACACCGCGTCGGCCTGGCCGAGGCGGTGGAAGAGGTGCTGGCGGACAAGACGCCGCAGCAGATGGCGGGCCTGAAGGGTTGGCGGGCGGTGACGGTGGCCACCAGCCGCTGGCTGGCGCCGCGCTTTCCCGATCTGGCGCGGCAGTTGCGCAAGTGGCTCAATGGCAAGTTGAGCGATCAGCAGCGGGCCGATCTGGCAGTGGCCGATCTGCTCCAAGCCGGGCGCGATTATTTGAGTGGCAAGGGAGAGCTGGCGCAGCGGGGCGCGCTGGATGCGCAGGCTGCGTTCAGCCGGGCCGAAGGCGGCAAGGGCCTGCCGGAGAGCGCGGAGCCGGTGTTCGACTACCGCAACGATATTCCGATCAAGCGCCACCCGGATTACAAGGCGGCGAAGGCAGGAGATACGGAAGCAGCGGCGCGCATGGTGCGCGACATGGTGAAGCCGGAAAGCCTGGAGGCCTCGCGCAAGCTGGGGCCGGATGTGATCTATGTTCCAGTCCATGCCGAGGAAGCCGGCGGACGCAACAGCATTCCACTGGCTTTGGCGGCAGCACATGCACGCGCAGCAGGCGCGCGGGTTGCGCTGGGCATCGTGCAAACCAACAAGGCATTCCACACCGGCGCTGGGGCGATGGAGCGAATCATGAACCGCGCCGAGTTCGCGGGCAAGGTGGAGCCGGGCCAGCGTTATGTGCTGGTGGATGACGTGAGCACGATGGGGAGCACGCTGGCCGACCTGGCCGCGTATATCCAGCGCAACGGCGGCAAGGTGGAAGGCTCGCGGCTCTTGGTCAATGCGGCGCGCGGCGGTAAAATCACGCCCGAACCCAAGGTCATCAAACAACTGGAGGCGCGACATGGACAAGCAATCCGCGAAACCGTCGGCATCAGCGCCGACCAGCTTACCGGCCCCGAAAGCCAATACCTCATCGGCTTCAAATCGGCTGACGAACTCCGAAATCGAAGCGCTAAGGCAGGACTTGAAAGAGAAAGGCGCCTTGCTGCAAAAAATCTATCCAGACCTTCGGCTGGCGTAGATAGCGCCGCCGCGCCCGACGCGCAGCGCGGCAACCCGGATGATGTGCGCTTCAAGCGCGGCGACGACGACGAACAGTCCCTGGAAGCACAAGAAAAGGCTGACACCAAGCCATCATCGCCCCGCGCTCCGGGCGAATCCCACGAAGCATGGCAACGCCGCCTGGCGCTTGAAGGCAGGCCCCACATGGAAGCGGCGCTTAGGGACGAAGCCTTGGCGCAGCGCGACATTGGCCGTGGCCTGCTGCGCGAAATGTTCGCCAAGCGCGATCGGACGCAGGAACAGGCGCAAGCTGCTTTCCACGACGCCACGCGCTACTTCGACAAGGCCGGGGAGAAGGCCAACCTGGAATCCATCGACCAGTATGAAACGGGCGGCGCGACCACGGTAAAGGACCCGGTGGCCCGGCCGTACTTTGTGGCGATGGAAAAAGGCTTCCAGTGGCGCGTCAAGCGCATTCAGGAGCTGGCTCCCGATGCGATGAAGAACCTGGTGGAGCATTACTTTCCGCACATTTGGGAAGACCCGACTAAAGCGGCGCAGTGGTATCAGGGCGTGATGGCAAAACGGCCCTTGCAGGGAAATCGCTCGTTCCTCAAACAGCGCGTCTACGGGTCGATCAAGGAAGGCATGGCAACCGGCCTGAAGCCGGTCAGCACCAACCCGGTCGATCACGTCATGGCAAAGATAGCCCAGATGGACAAGTTCATCACTTTTCTGGAGATGCGCAATGATCTCGAGAAACGCGGTTGGATCAAGCGTGTGAAGGCTGGCGAGCGCGTGCCCGATGGCTACGCGGTTGTGGATGACCCCGCTTTCAAGAGTCAGCATTCGTTCATCGTCAAGGGCGAGGACGGCCAGCCCGATAGCCCGGCAACGGCCCACTGGAATTGGGCGGTGCCGGAGCCGATTGCCAAGGACATCAACAACTACCTGTCGCCCAGCCTGTATCGCTTCCGCGGCTTCAAGTTGTTCCGCACGGTACAGAACTTCATCATGTCGACAAGGCTGGGCTTATCGGCGTTCCACATGGGGTTCACCACGCTGGACAATTTGGTAACGCACATCGATGTGGGGGCGCGCCGCCTGCTGCGCGGCGATATTTCCGGCCTGAGAACTCTGGCCGAATCGCCGTTTACGGTTTTCACGTCGCCCTACGAGGGCGGCAAGCTCAACCAAATCTGGATGGGTAAGGCCCAGGGCGATGCCAACACCACCGCAATTCTGAACGCGCTGGTGAAAGGCGGTGCGCGGATGCGCATGAGCGCGACCGAGTGGAACTCCGGGCTGCTGAAGCTGCGCCGGGCCTACGACCAGGGCAGCAAGATCGGCACGGCCAAGAGCATCTTTCAGGCGGCCGGCGAGGTATCGGGCTGGATCATCCACCAGAAGCTGGTGCCGGCTCAAAAAATGAGCGCCCGCGTGCTGCTGATGAAGTACGAGCTGGACAGGCTCGCATCGCAATTGGGTCATGAGCGCGGCGACTATGCGGGCATTCTGAGCGACATGCACCCGGACGCGATCCGCCAGATTGCCGGCAAGGTTGTGAATACGGTGGACAACCGGCTGGGGCAGATGACCTACGACAACCAGTTCTGGAACAAGACGGCGCGCGAAGCGGCGCAGGTTGGCATCGGCGCCGTGGGCTGGCAAGTTGGCACGGTGCGCACAGTGACGGGCGCGGTGGGCGATGTTGCCAGGCTGGTCGATTTCAAGAGGGCGCTGCGCCACCCGGAAGAACTGCTGTCGCCGCTGGACAAGGCTGGCAAGCTGACGGGCTACCAACTGTCGCGCACGGCCAATCTGAGCTACTTCGCAACGTTGGCGCTGACGATGGGCAGCATGGGCGCGGTGCTGCAATACCTGCTGACCGGCAGCGGGCCGTCGGAGATCAAGGATTACTTCTTCCCGAAGACGGGCAGGAAGAATGCCGACGGCACCGATGAGCGCGTGTCTTTTCCGTCCTACTGGATGGATCACTACAAGCTGGCGACTCACCCGATTCAGACGGCAAGCCACAAGCTGCACCCGGTTTTCAGCACGTTTATGGAAACCTTGACCAACCAAGACTACTACGGCAACAAGGTGCGCGACGATGATGCTCCATGGCTAAAACAGGCCGCGCAAGTTGGAGAGTATGTTGCCAAGGGGTTCCTGCCCTATTCCGTGAAGAACATCAAGGAAATGAACAAGACGGGGAACAACGCCGGAATGATGGCGGCTTCGTTCTTCGGCGTGGCCAAGGCTCCGGCATCCGTGTCACGGGATTCATTCCAGGCGTATGTCGCTGAGCATGGCCACAAGGGTAACGCCTTGACGCCGGATCAGGCCGAATACAGCCAAGCGCACCGGGACGCCATTGACGCCATGCGCCGGGGAGAGAAGCCTGACCTGTCGCCCTTCGCGCCAACGCAGCGGCAGAAAATGCGCACCGAGGCCCAGAAAGACCCGACCGTTGTCCGGTTCAACAGGCTGGGCCTGATGGACAAGCTGCGCGCTTGGGACAAAGCAACGGACGATGAGCGCCAGAGGTACAAGCTCAAAGCGCTGGTCTCTAAGTCGTACGCCAATTCGTTCGTCAACCTGGCGGCCGACCAGAAAGATGAGGTGAGGCAGAGAATGGCCGCGGTGAGAGCGTGGCAGCCGGCGGCGCTGATGGAAGCGCAACCGTAAAACCACGCGCCAGAAGGTGGTTGATGGACTGGCGGAAAAAGTGCGGTAGAGCGGTGATTTAAATCCGCGCCGCAATGTCCTCAGCGGTCTCTCGATAGTACGTGTTTTGCAAGATACGAAGATCGCGGTGGCGGCTGATGCGCGCCAGCGTCATTACGTCCATGCGGCGCGAAAGCCACGTCAACGCGCTGGCGCGGGAATCGCGGAACTCCAAGCCTTCTATCAGCAAGTCGCGCAGCAGCTCGCTGAACAGCGTGCTGCCTTCATTGGGGCCGACCGTGAACGGCTCGGAGCCGGCCAGCAGCCGCGCCGCCCTGCGCGTGCATGGCACTTTGACCGGAACGAGCGAGGTCTTGGTCTTGGGCAGGGTGATGATGCGCGTTCGTGCGTCAAATTTACCGGCCAACACCTCGCCCAGCCGCAGGCCGGTGTGTAGGGCGATGTGAAAGGCGCGCTGCATTTCAGCGGTCTTGCCGACGCGGGGAGCGCGCAGCACGCGCTTGATGAGCGGCCATGTCCAAATTGCCGTGCGCGGCGCGCTGTCTTTTGG
>Ga0123354_10003500_pt1 | contig 21708 bp, 13 predicted proteins | sample TergutLab28metaG_2_FD_97872 | JGI IMG/M metagenome (GOLD analysis project Ga0123354, IMG submission 97872) | Labiotermes labralis P4 segment gut microbial communities from Petit-Saut dam, French Guiana - Lab288 P4 | ecosystem: Host-associated > Arthropoda: Insects > Digestive system > Gut ... | reverse complement strand
CCCGTTGCGCTGACCACGTGACACCCCTCTATCCGCAAAAGTTGGCACTAACTTCGCCGACCGGCGGCGGTCGCTCTGTCGGTATAGTTCGCGTGCGGACTAAGGCCACGGAGTTTAGTTTAGGACTACACTTCGTTTCAGCAGTTACATAGCCATCATTAGTGGACGACCCGTGCGAATACTGCAGTATAAAATGGCCTTACATTGGTAATTAACCATTTGAAGGCTAAATTAACCTACATCTTACGTAAAATTTTATTTTGTACACGACACAGAACGCAACTTGCTGCCATTAGTTAAGAGCAATCGGTGAAAGCTGTTAAGGGAAATAATGGCTCTTGGTTTTAAGAATAGTGTAGCACAAATCAATAGAGTTTGCGGGGAAAATGCAGGGTTTGTAGTGTGAAATATGGCGATGCATATATTTGCCACTGGGCTTCAAGTGGCTATTGAAGAGATACATACGAGTAGGCCTACCTAAAGGAGAATGGTCCACATTTTTCGTAACTTGTTCAAGCAGTGCAGATTTCCATCCCATGTGGTTGTGAGTTTTATTATGTCTGTAACCCCAACTACTTTGTAACAAGCAGTCCGAACTTTCGTATGGTCCAACAGGGTTGGAACGGCGTTTTATATTCGCATTTGGGACGTACTCGGAAATCTGTTGACCTGGGTGACGCTAAAACATATGGAAAGAATAACGTAACCCGAAGTCAAAAGCTGCTCCTTCAAAACAAATGGCAAGGCTGAAGATGCCAATAAGAACATCCAAAATAGGAAGGATTAGTCCTACGGAACTGACCAATTAATATGTGAAAGACGACCATAACGATGTCAGTACCTTCTTTTCTTTTTCTCTCGCCAAAGAATACGTTGTACTGTATCAGGATTGCATACGATTTTCATTATTAATATGTTTAAGTAATATACGTGACTACCCGTTGCCAGTATTATGGACATTAAGAAGTACTCTGACAAAGAAACATGCACTCTTGTGTGTTTGAGTATACGTAGGAATAAAACCCCATGAGTTGAAATTCTGTTGTTATTTTGTCGCGACATTGCAAGTCCTAGTTTTATTTCTGTCTAAGTTTAGCTTTAATATTTGCCAATAAATAGTTACCTCTAGCTAACAGGATACCATACTCTACCCAGCTATGTTTCAAGAATTATTTGTGACGTCCATGCGAGTATTCAGTGGAACCCGCACTTCGAGTAACCCTATATAATAACTAACAGACTTTATGTTTGTTATTATATAAGCCTAGTATCGCAATACCAAGAAAAAAATATTTCTAGTAAGCACTTCCCATCTGTGCAAACAATCAACAGTTCAGGGGAATAAAATGGTAGATTTCAATCTAACTCAAATTTATCACGTAGAAAAATGTTTCATTTCCTCTGGAATATTTTTTTAAATCGTTTAGAATAGTATATTGTTTTCTATCCGTATAATTAACTCTATGGAAATAAGCAGTGTGGAGAAGCTAAAAGCTAATACGTGTCACTTACATTACTTTCCCACGCTTTGTGGTGCAATTCAATATCTGCTATAATTTAGGAAGCCAAAATATTCGTAGAATATCTATAAATATAGCTGACTAGTCACCATAGCAAGTTGATATATTTAGTTATGTAAAACAGTTCCCTATCTACCCAATCGAAATCAGAAGTCAATATTTGTTTTAAACGTTTGATTCTTTTAAGTTTCCTTAAAAACGCCTTAGCCACTGCGAAGAGAAGTTTCTAGACAATACGTAGTATGCATGTAACCGAACACCAGTCTAGCACGTTTGTATTGCTTCTACGATAAGTGTGATAATTATTTAATGACGTACTTTTACGAACTCTGTCAACTTGTACTTATCGCACTGATATTCGCAGCTGAACTGTGGATCGGATCAAGAGAAGACAGAGATTCGGCGATAAAAGTGAAGAGATTTTCTAAAATTATAAGCCAGATATTTCACTATTTGTGACCGAAATGTTATCTCGAACTAAAGTGTCGTACTTTTTGAGAGTGTTTATTGTAATCTGACCCAGAGAAGTAACTAGTGTAATGCATTTTATACGTCAGTGCCGTGGCTGATAAGAAGTAGGCAGATCGGTGTAAGGTGCTTTATTCGAAAATAATCAAGTGGATTTTTAACTAAATATACGTCTTTCCAAGGGGCCGGGATAGCGTAGTTCATATACTGACTACTCTGTAAGTTGGATAATCGTAGAATCGTTTTTCAAACCGTGTTTCCGTTCCTGGCAGGAACATGAGATTTGACTCTTTTCCGAAACATCCTTGATGACTTGAAGGCCACCAAACCTCCCATTAAATTCGTGTTGGGAGCTCTTTCTACAGGGGCAAAGCGGGCGGGGTGTGATATGGCAAATCACCTTCGTCTAGTACTGAGGTTAAGAGTGAGTCGAGTCATAACTGCACTCCCTTTTATGTCTTCATGGCATGCAGAGGAACAGCTGTACCTGTAGGTTGTTGTAGTCTGGATTACTGTCACTAACCTGATCGAGGCAGTTAACTCGGTGCAAGATGTTCTATTTTGGAGTGTGTGCGTAATCTGCCGAAATGAATTACTGTGAAAGCTGGTTTATTTGGCACATGATGATCTGGAAAGCTGTAATAACTGAAAATTTACAACGGCCCAGTATATTTCACTGTTCCACTTACCCGCAGCATCGAATACCGATTCCGCGAGTCCAAAAAGCGAAAGTTATTCAACAAAGACTATTTACAGGGTAAATTTTATATGAGCGGACAGTTAAGATAGTTTAAGCAGAATGTGGGGCTTACTGTATTTTTTTTAAGATTAAATACGTCATGTTCCGTAAGTAGTGATGAACTGGAATGGCAAGTGCAGTAGAAAATTAAGGACAGGATATCAAATGATAAATCAAATGGTTAAGTCTGTCCATGAAATAGCTGAGTATACAAAGTTACAAATGCCGGAAAAGTGCGATATCCGGCAACATTTTAGTCCCGGATATGCCGGATAAACCAGCTTACACTCTATCGCGAAATAACAGAAGGCTCTGGCTAATCTGAAGGGAAGGGTTTGTTGTGCATTAACGCTATTTGTTCGGATGTGACAAAGCTCACCCGACTGTGTAACAAAATCTAATGGCGTTATATTCGGGAATGTTGTCGTGAAGTACGGCGTGTTATTTCTAAATACTGTGGTTTAAACTTACGGAGGAAGTTAACTCGGGCTAAAATTTTCGAGGGCTTTAACTTGAAAAAAAGGCGTCTTGCCTCACAATATCCTGGCTAACTGGCCTATGAATTCAACTGGAGGGATATTGAATATTATTGAACAGCACATGTTCACAGACATGGCCAAGATATTAACACGAAGTAGGTCTGTGGGTGTTACTCCAGAAGTATCTAACCTGACCGAGGCCAATCGGCACTGTGAAGCGAAAGTTAAGCACGTATAACAAATTACAACAGGATTGCTTCCTTCGTCGTCCTCTCGGGCTGTCGTATCTCTCGTGTCGTGTCAGTCATCTATTTTCTACAAAGCCTTCGCAGCGTAAGGGTGATACACGATTGAAATAAAGAAGGAGCCCACGATGGGAGGCGGGTGTTCTGGGAAGGCAGCAGCTCCATGTCCCGTTTGTGTTGACAGTGGACAAGATGGAGTTGACGCACATGTACGGCGGTGAAACTGAGAGTTCCGATGTGAAGCCCCACCAGATGCTACTCCAAGACCCGGTGCACGGACCTCTTCTAGGCGACGAATTGGTTCCTCCAGCAGATCACTACAGCAGTCTGGGACCCGCGCCCTCCCAGTCCCCTCTACTGCCCTCCACCAGCCTGCTCAACAGGCATATCTCCAAGTGAGTATAGTGGACATTGGAGCTGTGTGCAATCACATTCGCTTTTGTGCGCTTCTTCTTTTCTGATGCATGTTTCTCTATACTAAGAGACCACTTCTGTTTCATACTGCATGATCAATTCCGAATATACTGTCCTATTACTTTACGATTTCCTCTAGCTTGCACGAAAAGCAAGTGAAGATGAATGCACTTCGGTTACCACGACGTCGAGCTGATATGTGGTGCCGAAATAAAGGTGCAGCTTTGATGCTGTGGAACATCAACTCAGTATAACTTTGACCTAAGTGTAACAGTCCTGACTGGCGCTGCTATGTTTTAACCTGATAAGTAATCTCTCCTCTTCGGTTCTGCACAATTCTTTTGTGTAAATTTCAGATTATAAGCAATCCGGAAACTTGTGTTTTTATGTTCGGCAGTATTTCGGTTACAAAATATCCACAGTTGAAGGCGCTCTGTCCCGCAGAAGTCAACAGACCGATCCAAATACCACCAGAGAGATAATTCTGTAGAAGTGGACATCGCCCAAGTTTCGTGCGATGGCAGCCTCTTCGGCCACTACATAATATTTGAACTGTAGGTTTTTACCCGATATATTCTATCATTTACAACAAGCTGTTACGGAAAAACGGCGACAAATCTTCGCTGTTGCATAAGCTTTTAAAGTCTCAATAATCAAACCCCTTGCAGCTTCTGGAGACCTCGTCATCCTGATACTGTCACCATAAACCAAAACAGAAAGTGAATTGTTGTGAAATATTCCTATTATTCATTTCATCGTTAATGTTTCCAGTAGATCGAAAACAAAATGAAAACCAGGCAATCTAGCCGCACATGTAAATTCTTTCTTGGATAATTGGTTGCTTCAGTACCTCATGTACGCTTTCTGTCGAGACCTGTGTAGAAGAAACAAATACGGATTTCCATATAGCCTACATTGGAACGAAACGGTATGAGCCCTACGGTCCAAAGTGCCGGAATTAGGGTTCAGGGAATAACGTAACAGAAAAATGATCATGAAAGGTACGGGAATAAAGTGGCAGTGGCAAACGTGAAGATAAATATTCCAACATTCTGAGGAGGGCCCCGGGAAATGTCAGCCGGAAGAGGTAAAAAGAAGGAGATTATTGCGGAATATCACCCTCCAACTTGCGTGAGTTGTTGCTGAGAAATGAATGGACGTCTTGCAGCCGAATTAGAAATTCGAATTACAGATTTTAGGCTTTGTGAAGTGAAGTTTGCCTTGTTTGAACTACAAAGTTTTGACGGAGATATAACATGTGAAAAAGGGTCGGGATAGCACAGTACCTATAGCGGCTCAATACGGGTCGGACGGACCGGGGATTTCATCTAGGTAGGGGCAAGATTTTATCTGTCCGTCCAGAACGACCCAGAGACCCACACAACCTCATACAAAATGGGTACCGGGTCTTTCCCCGGGGGTAAAGCGTCCGGGGCGTAGTGCTGACTACCCACCCATTTTTAGCACAAAGGTTGTGGATGGGTTTGAGCTGTACCTCTGCCTAAACTCTGTGCCTGCTTAGGCATGCCATAGGTTGACGTTCATCTTTATGACACGTGTAAACAGAACTGCTAGGATTCTAATGTGACTCAGTTGTAAAAGAAAAATTTAGCGATGCTAAAGTGCCAAAATTATATCTACTGTGTTATGCAAGGATTTCCAAAAATTATTCAACTTTCCTGCTAAATATGTGCGACGCTTGGTAGCTTATATCTGGCAATTATTTTCACCCACAAACAGAAAGAGGAGCTCCGAACAATTACAATGGGCAGCAATGAAAGAGACATCAACGACAAACTTTAACTGTGACACAGGATTTTAAGTGCATATTAAAAATGTTGAGGTTATGGAAAGCATTCTGATTGGAAGGAGGGTCTTGGAAGAGTTACGGCGAGAATATAATAAAGATTTATAAAATATAGATTTTGACTTAAGTAACGACTATTATATTTGTTGTATTTACGGCATCTTTGTATTTTACACTCTTATACATTTTATTTATTTTTAAAATTTTGTGACCCAAATTTCTTAGCTTAACGCTGCCCGCACGCACCAATGAATTTGACATGCCGGCTCTATATCGATATTTTATTTATCGAGGATGTTGATGATAATAATATATAGTGATAATAAGACAGCTGTTTAAAAAAGCTTATTCAGTTTTAGTTGTTCATTAACTCTTTTGTCACAATGAGGCGTGAATTCACTTCTCTTAATCACAAACCAAGCGCATTTTCTTAAGGAAGCTGACAGCACATCTGATCGAGTTATTACATATATTCTCCTCAGTTTGTAATATAATACGTCTGTTCTACTTTCAATTAAAATTTTTACATCATTCCTGTTGGGTAGGCCTAGCATCCCAAATCCAGACTTTTTTAAAATCTTATTATTCGCATTTCTCAAAATTGCGACACATATTTTTACGCATTTCTGAACTCTCCCGCACGTATAATATGCCCAGCCTATCTCATCCACCTCGATTTGCTCACACAATTCTATATGGTAAAGGAAAGAAGTTGCTTAGTTCATTACTATATTCGGGTGCAACTTTCTTAGTCTTAGGTTCAAATATTCTTCCCGGCGTCCTGTTCTCAAATATTCACAATACATGTATTTTTTATTAGGATAATAAAGCACGTTACGCACCCAAACCACTTGTCAGATAAAATTATGGTTGTGTATGACTATATTGTAATGTTTAGGTTTTTACATCATTGTATGGTACAGTGGGTAAGATGTTATGAAATGCTTGGTAGCATGAAACTTTATGAATTCACAATATCCCTATTGTCAATAACTTTTTAACTATAGTTTTGATTTATTGTTGTCGATCCCAGCTGCGTTGACTGTTTACATTCGTATTCTGTAAATATCAAGTCCCTCAATTATAGCCGACATCACTTCATTCCTGATCTTTCCACCAACACTGTTCTCTGATAGCAAATCATACACTTTTGCGCTCTGTGTGTTTCAGCGTACCGCCGTTAGAGCCACTTCCTCCGAGGCCACCAGTTGACGTCTTAACAAGTGTCATCACTTCCACAGCGATCGCAAACAGCGAACAGAGAAACGAATGATTCAGTGAGCACAGAAAGAATCGTCTGTTGGACCACAGATTCGAGGAATACACGCGTTGGTCGAAGAAAGTATTCCAGTGACAGTTCTCTATAAATGGACAAAGGAACATATGCAATTTGCTACGTTATTAGCCTGATGTTAGGCAGGCAAAGAGGCAATGGGTGTAATCAAATTTCGAGTGATTTTTTAAATAATTTATTTCATCTCTGAGGAAGGTTAGGTAATTTTTCCTGTCTCGTGGACTGGATTGGTCACTACGTGTTTTGTCTCTGAAAGGTAGCATATAAATTACAGAAAAAAAGAATTAACTCTTGTAGGAGAAATGGAGGAAGATTGCTTCCCTAATGAATACAGAACTTACGTTAAAAACAACGTAATCGAAGCAACTGAAGTAGTTATGTACACCAAAGTTAAATTGTTTTAGTGTATTAATTACTGAACATCGAAAACTAGTTTAAATGCAATCCACAAGCTCGTGGCTAGACAAAGCGCTTACAAATGCGAATAACCCCCAACAAATTTATGTCAAATGTGTTTCAAAACCTGGTAAACTTTCAAAGCTTTTTACCTGATCTGTGTTGTGGGAACTTGAAGAGGTCTGTTCGAGGACAAAAGAAATGTATCTTGGATTGGCTCGGACGTCGTGAGCCGTTATACAGGATGATACAAATGTTTAATTTATTAGAAAATTTCTTGGAAGTTTGAAGAAATCACTACCTCTAAGATAGAGAAATTAGACTTCATGGTACCCAAATCAAACTGCATTAACAAGAGAAGTATAACAAGAAGGCAATATGTGTCGCTGAAATTCACTTTCTGACGCTTAGCATTCAAAATTGTATGGTCAATTGCCAGGACAGTTTAGTCGGTATAACGACTAGCTAGGGCTGGACTGTGCGGGGGACGAGATTGTCCACAATTGTCTAGAACGGCCCTTTGGTCCACTCCGCCTCCTATTCAATGGGCATCGGGTCTTTGCCGGGGGTAAAGCTGCCGAGACGTGGCGTTAACCACCCACCCACAACCAGCGCCGAGGTTAAAGGAAGAGTAAAGATAAGCCTCTACTCTCCCTTTCGGCCTCTGTGGCCTGTTCTAGGGTTGAAAAATCTGATTTACCGTCTCGAGAGTCAGTTTAATCATAGGTTTACAAGGCATTCCTTTCTGATTGCAGTCTGGTTTCAGTAACTTATCTGATTGAAGCAAAAGACGTATTATCGACAGATCTTGTCGAGGCTACAGTTCGTAGCTACAAGTGACGGTTTTTTAATCACTTCACTGAATTTAATAGATAAACAGTGCTGATATTGACTTTAAACCATCTACGTTGAGGTATGAACAAAGTTTTCATACTACAAGTATTATCACCGTTTAGTTCTCGTTCATAATTTCGAAAAATCAGTTCGTTGCTTCTTAATTAATTTCTTTTCTATATTGGCAAACAGAAATCTGATATCTGAAAGAACAAGAAGGTGAAAGAAAGGTACGTCTCCCGTCTTTCAAATATGCTTTTATGCTCAGCACATGCGCCAAGCTCTCCTTTAAGAACGTAGAAACGTGACCACGTCGGGTGCAATGCTTTAATTCAATCTGAGGGAAAGAAGCCCGGGTAAGATCCATGGACTTGTCCGGCTACAGTGAAATACTAAGATACAGGCTACAACGCCAAGCCTGATTTTCAATTGATAGCAACAAATTGAACTACCTGCATTTTTCCAAGACTAAATATAGATAAATATAATTTATGACTAAATATATTTTACCGAAATTTGAGTAAATATTTACACGTCAGAAGAGTGAGTACAGTGGTGTTAGGACGGTTTATCATGACAAAACTATCAGCGTCGGTTAACTCTATTGACGTCCTTTAAGTGTGCATTTGTACAATTAGTATACCTATGCTGAAGTATCATGTAACTTGCAGTAGAATCACAGTAAGTTAAAACTATTATGTGTATACATAAAATTACATACTTATTAGTTGAATTAATTCTATATATGAGTAATCTAGTCAGCGTTGCCAAATTTAATGTGAAAACAACAACAAATTGCAAATAAAAAGCAGTGCGAATTAATTATTTTACAGGATCTACCAATAAAAAAAGAGATCATATGTCTGCGCAATAAAGTACATAGTTTGAGAATGATTATAATTTTACTTCACTACTTTAAGGTGGGTACATGTTTGAGTAAAGTCCTAAGAGTTTAATTTAGATGTCCAAATTTACACCCATTTACGAATACCATGAAAATAAATAAGGTTGAATTTGTGGATTGAATTTTTATTTCAATTATGCCTACAAAGCTTGCGTATCGTTTACATATTAAGACAGTAGTATCAGAGTAAGACAGTACACATGATAAATTTAAATTGATAACATCTAACGACATGTCAGTTACGCATATCTTAACGTGGTGAAGTTACTTTAGAATCAGTTTACAACTGTAACCTATGATCCCCTATGCCACAAACTACCCTTAATTGGAATAGGCTGAACTTCATGGTAAACCGAAAAAGGCTAGTATCAATTTTACACTGAGTTATTCACGAGTTGTACGAATTTAGAGAGGCGAATTTATACACTGTGCGTATGTACTTCCGTGGGCCGGGTGGCTCAGTCGGTATAACAACTGACTACGGACTGGACGGTTCGGGATCGAATCCCGGTGGGGACGAGATTTTCCGCACGTCCAGACCGGTCCTGGGACCCACCTAGCCTCCTGTACAATGGGTACCGGGGCTTTCCCGGGGGTAAAGTGCGGCCGAGGCGTGCTGCTGACCACTCACCCCTTCTAGTGCCGCGGTCATGGAAGAATAGAGCTATACCTGTACCCACCCTCTGGGCCACACCGGGCCTGTAACGGGATCACTTTACCTTTTTTTTTTACGTATGTACTCATTAGCATTTTAGAGGCACAGACTCATAGGATATAAAATGAATTCTTGTCACTGTTTCATACTAGCTTAATTACTCCATGGGGAAAATCTCTTTTTGTAAATACGGGGGTACATCACTTGGTCGAGAATTCAGTCAATTGTGTGTGGAAAAGAAAATTTCGTGAGTGTCTTCAGACGCTGGCGCTTCTCAGAACCCAGGCGGAATCAGTCTAATATACTCACTCAGTACTTCTCCATTATCTTCCCACTTTAGTTAGCTACATCTAGGTCTCCCAACTGATGACTTCCTGTTTGGGTTTTCCGACCAAACTTTTGTATGCACTGCTTATCTCCCCCGTTCGCGTCACGTGTCCGTCTCACCTCATCCTCCTTTCCTGATCAACCTCCAAATTAAGCTCACCTTTTTAATGCTCTTCCTTTCCCACTGTTATTTCATCTTCCTTTGTCAAATCTTTGAAATACCTTCAAAAATATAAGAACACTCTCATCCCTCTCTTTGCGCGGGGTTTATGTTACAAGATACCCGCAAAAAGAAGGACTTTGCGAATAATTCAAGGGCCCTTCCCGAGAACAACATTCTAGTATTCTTGTTCTTATTCTATTTGCAGAAACATTGTGAAAGGGTTGCTCCCCCCCTCCTCTTCTCCTTAAAAATCATGTGGTAAGGCTTGAAAACCTATTCGAGATAGCGAATAAATTTGAACCTCCTATTCATTTTAGGGTCGGAGTGAAGTATTTTTGTTCTTGGGACGACTCTGCTAGTTACAAGCCTGCGAAAAGCGAAGGGTGAGTGTACAATGAGCCAAATAATGAGAGAACTGGCTTGACCGTGGAGATCACTGCACGTCAGAAGTTAATGGCTTAAGATTTGGATTGTCTGTGAAGTTAATGGAATTTATAAACCTGTAAGTTTATTTGCAGCCATCTAGCCTCACATACTAAGAAAACAGCCCTTATGAAAATTCTTACCAACAGACAACAATTGTAAAATACCCTAATCCTTGTGTAGGACTGATTTACCTATTATTCTCCATTCAATTATTTACTAATCACACTCACATTCGACAATATAAACTACAATGTGAACTACCAACAGTATCCTGAAGTGAACAGACGAATAAATAAATAAATACCGTGAGCTCAAATCGTCTGTTTCATATTAGGCCTTTCCCAAAAATGATTCGTGGCAAAGTCTAGGGTCTAAAATATTTAATCGAATTTGGCAAACCTGTGTGGGGAACTAAAACGTTGCCGTACTTAACAATACATGCCTTTCCTAAGCCAAAGGATGACTTAAGCTTTATGCTAGTGTGACTATTTAAAATGGTTCTGAAGCAAAAAGAGGCTTCAGCGCAGTTCATGAAGGACAGAAAACTGCGTGTGTATTCAAGATACTTTTAGCTACGATATAGGCCCACAACAATTCAGTATTTGTTACGGCTTTCGACGTAAGTAAACAAAAGAGACGCCATGTATTCATTTCCAAGGTTCTGCACTCAACAGTCCAATAATACTCCAAACATAAGCTTACCCATCCCTCAATTCGAGAAAACAATAAAAATTTTGATTGGATGTGGTTTGTGGTTTTTATTGTAGTGCTGTATTACACAACGATTTTGAAACATACATGTACATGCCGTACTAAATACAGTATACGAATTACATGTGCACATGTTGTCTATTGGAAGCAACGGAGGAGTTCATCGTCGTTTTCATCATTTATTCAACGTATAGTTCAAATGAATTCAGTCCTGATGTATTTATGTGTACGAAGTGGAAGTACCCATATATTTAAAACAGACGTATCGCTTTTATGTCTCGTCATTATTCAAATCATAAATTTTTTCGCCACTTGCATCAGAACGTCAGAAGTCAGCAACTGGTATGGACTATGTGTTCCAACCTGTTTAACACAAACAAAACTCTTGTTATTTATAAGACTGTCATAGACGTGCTTAAATTGGTCGTTACAGAACTGAGCAAATTACAGGCCTACCGTACTTTCAGAGCAGGCTTCAAGGTCAGTTAGTCCTGCTAGACCTTAACCTTTTGACGCCTAATGTCAACTATAGTGGTCGTACAGCACCGCTAACCTCTAAAGTTGCATTTTATATATTTATTCAACAAATATAGGTACTGAATATTATAAACATTGTATATACTCTCCGTTTTTTCTTCAAAATGCAGTTTGTTTCATAATTCTAACGTATTTGGTACCTGTATTATTCACATTTTATGTACAGGGTGTGCTAAAATTTAAAAAACAATTCCGGCGCCAAAAGGTTAAAGGATGCACGCTCATCCGATATGACGGCGACACGGCGTAACGTCTCAAATACATGGGTCTGCAACGCATACAGCGACTCCCTGTTCGAGCACTGTCCCAGCGCTTGAGGCTCGACTGAACCCCGGCAGTCAACGACACACGACCCGCTGAACACCCACGTACATTATGTGTTATAGTGTCTTCCAGAAAAGTGTTGCTGTAAGAAACTGAGTAGGAGTAGGACTTCATGTCGCTTCATGTAGGAACACGTAGTGGTAACCTTCCTTTCGGACATACTTCCATAAACAGTCTACTCTGCAACCTTCCTTTCGGACATACTTCCATAAACAGTCTACTCTGCAACCTTCCTTTTGGACATACTTCCATAAACAGTCTACTCTGCAACCTTCCTTTAGGACATATTTCCAGAAACCTTTCTTTCGGACATACTTTCATAAAGTCTACTCTGCAACCTTTCTTTCGGACATACTTCCATAAACAGTCTACTTTGCAACCTTCCTTTCGGACATACTTCCAAAAAGTCTACTCTGCAACCTTCCTTCCGGACATACTTCCATAAAGTCTACTCTGCAACCTTCCTTTCTGACATACTACGTACTTCCATAAAGTCTACTCTTCAACCTTCTTTTGGACGTACTACGTACTTCCATAAAGTCTACTCTGCAACCTTCCTTTCGGACATACTTCCATAAACAGTCTACTCTGCAACCTTTCTTTCGGACATACTACGTACTTCCATGAAGTCTACTCTGCAACCTTCCTTTCTGACATACTACGTACTTCCATAAAGTCTACTCTGCAACCTTCTTTTGGACGTACTACGTACTTCCATAAAGTCTACTCTGCAACCTTCTTTTGGACGTACTACGTACTTCCATAAAGTCTACTCTGCAACCTTCCTTTCGGACACACTTCCATAAACAATGCATTCTTCAACGGAAACCCTGGATTGGTCTCGGTGCACAAACGTATCTATTTCCACTAATCTGCACTGAAAATTTGATTCAATGCTACACGTAAGCTGCACGGATCCGTAATAAGAGACTCCCTCTTGCAGCAGGGTTGTTTAAGGGGTGGAGCTGACGTCTGATGGGGTGGAGTCTTGATAACCTGGTCCATTGTTCGCCACCGGTTATCCTTCAGATAAATCCCGCCTCCTTTCCTATCTCACTATCCGACTCTTCCCATCTTCAAATATGCCACGGCCTACAGCAACCGGTTTAGAACACGAAAGCACTGGTTTTCTTTGTCCTGGCTATTCAGAGCAGCAATGACAAGTCGGATGGCACGCGGCAGATATCCCTTCCAATCCCGATAATGGACCTACTATTGAGTATTTGTGTACGTGGGACAGCGATATGGTTTTCTTCAGTTTCTGTAAAGGAGAGCGAATTCTCAGCATGGGAAACAAGTAAGTTAACCCATCTCACTGCACAAATTTTGTGGCCAGTCTCTCAAAGAAATGCGACACATGACAAGCAGCATTCATTTATATGCTGCATCAAAACACGAACCGAAATTGTGTAGGTCGTGGTTACGACAATGGAGGCTTGAAGGAAATTAAATCTGAGAGTGTACAGGTAAAACTGTCCCTGGCTTAATTTACCGTTTTGCGACGAAGACACATGAAGACGGGAGAAGTTCGACTGTGGACAAACGCGAATGGTCAGCTTCACGAACCTGGTACCTTAGCTCCGGGGGAAAAGCTCCTGGTGCCCATAGGTTAGGGTGCTGCGTGGACCCCAGAGACGAATAGAACAACTTCTGCCCTTTAAGCAAATCGAACCGCGATTCCTTGCTAGTCCAGCCCGTAGACAATTCACTGTATTTCACTAAACTGTAATTCTGAAATCATTTAACATATATAATTTTTAAAAAATAGGCCTTATTTGTGTTAATAAAACTTATTAGACCATATCACTGCTTTGGGTAAACCTTGAATTCGCGAAGTCAGAATAGGTAACAGGCCTTAGTGTTTAACTCGAACGGATACACAATTGTTAAGCCTGCAACAAAAAAGACAAATTTTGGTATGCGGGGTACCCTGTCATCTTTCGCCTTACAAGTCTGAAAGGAGACGCTGGCTGACACAGTAGGCTGAGTACCCTAAATTTGAACTATACGTCCCCGCGCAAAGGACCAATTCACTACATCGACGCGCGTCACGAGCTGCGTGCGTATACCCGACTGCTCCTCGACCAGCTCCGTAGCTCGCGCATACTCCTGCCATCTGCTGACATAAAAGAGTACCTCGGCCCCACCTCGGTGACTCAGAAGGAAGTATGTCGCTTTCGTCTTCAAGACTCAAACGTCGTGTAGATGCTTTAAAATTAACACGTGCGGTAAATGTGTTTGTATGCACGTGTGTTTTCATGGCAGTTGGAAGTTTCCGTTGTTAATAAACCAAAGTGGGTGCAATAAAAGCTGTTGTTGACGATATCTTGAATTATTTTACTGCAGCTCCAACAAATGCATAGTGACAAATTACATACAATTATTTTATAGTTTGTAAGGATGAAGGTGCTTTTTCTCTTAATACTGCCACTGCGAAACAATAACTGACTTCCGGAGCCCGGTTACTGTAAGTTAATGTCTCCGAAAGTTCTAGCATCCAAACGATCATACAATGATGCTAGGTGTTACGAATGATGAACTGATGACATTTAATGGTAAAGTAGTGGCATGTTTATTCTGTTGGATGGAATAAGGAAGGTCACACGGAATTTAAAGCAGGAGGTCTCGGGTTTGAGTTGTGGAACTAGCCAATTCATTGCAGATTTTTCTATTTGTTTTTCCTTATCCTCATTCCCAACAAAGGAAAAACTTTGTATATGTCTCTGTGGAGACTACTAGATCTCTGCTGTCACTCGGATTCTCTACAGCCCCTCTCAAAAGACCATCACCTTCTGCATTGTTGTCTGTCACAAGGGATAAAATGGAGTGGCCGTCAGATTGCTAACTTCCCTCTCTAGTCAGATGGACGAAGAAAAATACTGTTGAAGACCACAAGCACAAACACAGGATAACGGCCCTTGGGGTTGAAGTCCGTAAGTCCAGCATACGTGACAAGAGTTTTAATATTTACAGCGACTGTGCAATCCATCGCACAAAACTGAGAATGGGAAGGACCAACTGTGTAGCAAGCTGCCAGCCCAGTAAGCTGTGCAGGGTTACATTGCGACAGAGGAACTTTCGTACAATGACTACAGTTACAGAAAAATAACCTCCTTGACAGCTGTTATTACAGTCATAATTTACATGGTCATCTCGCTGCAGACTATGCATGCTTAAGCAAATTTATTTAAATAAAATGATTAAAAAATTTTCTTTTATCTGCAATAATAGAGAATACAAATTTTCGGGGCACTCACAGCGGAACTCACGACGTAGCCTTTGAGAACCTCAAAGTTCCTGGGTGCGAAAAGTAAGAAAACGACAAGGGACTAGTTTTTTACAAAACAAACGAAAATCTCCTGTTTATTTTTTTCGATCTCTCTAATTTGGTCTAACGTTACTTCTTTTTCTAACCGTGTACAGCTCCATGGTAGATGTATGTACCAACTACTGTCATATTAAGAAATTACATTTCTTTGAATGTTATGTTTCTGTGTTGCACATGATTTAAAGAATAAGCAGTGAATAATATCCTAAAGAACCTTATAAGAATTGTCTCTGCTCTTGATCACGAAAATATATTGTCTTTTCTGTAAGGCAGGTACTACAGTTTTATACATGACTTAAATGAAAACCGGTCTTGAAGAGATGAATTACGCTTCCTTATGTTAGTCCAGAATAAAACGTCTAATATCCGACCGTAAAATAATGCCTCAACTTCCACATAGGCAATACTAAAGAGTGGAATATTAGAATATATTTATATGTGATCATAAACGCGTACCCGCGATAATGAGGAGGCATTGGCCTACTAGGGCCGTTGCGCCATGATAAAAAAAAATATACGAGTACCATGGGGACAAACAGGGGCTAGAAGAAAGTGTGACTCGCGATGAAGTGTGGATTTGAAAGTGCGGTTTCTTTACTGAAGGGTAGGGAACTTCAATTGTTATGTAGTAAGACATAGCGTGGATTCCGTGCTGATCCTCGCATTCGTGCCCTAAACACTCCCCCTCAGAACTCACCTCGCTTCTACGCAGTACATCGTAAAACTTACGTTTTTATAGCCTGTGGGCAATCTTCTACTGAGTCTGAACTTTTATCTCTTTTAGCTACTGATTTTCCTGTGTAAGCAAATGACTTCATTCACATCGCCCCAAGACAGCAGAGAGATTAGTGGAAACTGTTGTCATAAGGGTTTTGATAAGAGTAAATTTCATTGCTTTTTATTTTAAACTTCTCGTAATAGGCTTAATGCCAGTGTCTATTATTTTCATTTTAGTCTATTACCACTAGACGTAGGAACTAATCAAATAACCACGATGGTGGAATAGTCCTATTCAAAGAACCGATAGTAGCTTAGCTAGTGAAAAAGTTCCTGCCTTTGTTAGAATCCTGTGGTTTTTCCCATATTCACAACGACCTGTCATAAGTCTAATTCTGAGCCAGATTGGATCCACTCCACGCCTTTACATCCTACTTTACTAAGAACCTCTCCAGTATTACCCTCCAACCTAGGCATCATTTTCCCTCAGAATTTCTGACTGACAGTTTAGATGTAATTGGATAAATGTCTCTTCATATTCTCCTTGACTTGATCATCCGTTGATATTTGGCAAAAAGCACAAACAATGAAGTTCCTCATTATGCAGTTCTTCATCTTCCTCTTACTTCGTATCTACTAAGTAGGCCCGCAAATATTCTCTTCACACGGCCTTCAAACACCCTCAATAGAAAATAAAAATAGTAGATATGCGGAAGTATAATTATAACAAACCGCCTAAAATCTGTTACCAGAGCCAAATTTCGAAACATCTTGTAGGTAAAACATACCTCTACCCAATTGACGACATAATTATGGTTCACATCTAAATTTCCAACAGAACATTGTGACTTCTTCTATAACAAGATACTGAATTATTCGAACAGTGTAGCTTTCCCCGTAAAACTATTCGTATTATGTAGCATACACATATCAACGTGTTCTCTCCACTCCTGCAAACCCTGACACTTGCTATTGTTTTATTAATAACTGTCACTCCATTAGGTATGTAACGATAGGTTTACTGCCTGCCATCTGTCCAATTACAGCTAGAAGAATCTGGAAGACTGCAGCAAGAATTCGAACCCTCTCTCACAGCGTCATATTACACATTAGTCACATTTCCTACGCACGTACTAAGCCTAATAAATTCTACAGAAACAAATACGCTTTCTGTAGGATGCGTTTTCAAACATGTACACTTAAAAATAATGACCCTTCAGGCACAGGCAAAGATTTCCGAACACTCAGCAATGCTTTTCCGAAAAACATGCAAAGAGTATCGAACTCTCTTGTTCGCGACAATTTTTAGAGTAAACTTCCTCCAACTTGAATTCATCAGTGAACGCGTAAACCTGTACATGAATAGGCCTATGTGTTTAACTAAAATGAACTTTCACACTACAGCGCTAGTGCTTCTACTTTCTGTGATTCTCTGTATAAACATAAGAAATATTACAACTTACCACGATAAATACCAGAACATGGAAATTAACATGTCGTCCTGCCGAAAGCGCCCATTAAGCGAGTAAATGGCGCTTTTAAAATCACACACACACACACACACACACACACATATATATATATATATATATATCGCATGATTTTATCCACGATGTGTTTGTTATGCCAGAAGACTCATAACGTATCTAAAATGCACTGATATCAGTGCGTTTTTTTTTTGCAGTAACCAGTTTCACGCTGTTTATTAAAGTATCAAAACTAATCCACTAACCGAAAAACAAGATGCAATAAACAGCGGACCCACTAGATGGGTAGCCAAACCTATATTTCGTATATTATTCGCATCCAAGCAGATCCACTCCTGAGCAAGGAAAATACCACTACAGCTTATGCAATAAACGAGAAGTTTCGCCGAAGTTTCAATGGACTTTAAACCAGTTTAAGTCATGTTTCCACTTGTGGGGTGAAACACAGTTCACGGTAATTTACTATCTCATATCTTACCTCAGAAATTTAGTATCACAGTGAATGAAACAAAACCTTATTAATATTACCGCTAGCTACACAGAACTACGGAGACCCTTCACTCCTTTCAACAGTTCGTAACAACGACAGAAGTAGAGATTCGCCATTCATAATTCCAGCTTGCTTTAATACTTTATAACCTGTCTAGGGCATACCGTACTGAAAGTATGCAAGCATGTTATCATAAAATGACATGACTGCCAAGAACAGGTTCATTGCATGTTTGCCTGAAACATATCTCTCGGAACGGAGTAATGAAAGTTAATAGCATTTTCTGTGCCCCTGTGTTAAAGTGACAGTATTAGAAGTTTGATTTATACTTTTTTTTCATGTCACATGCATTTTGAAATAAAGAAAGACGAATGTTTCTAATTTTCTCACATTATTTGTAGTTTGAAAGCCGAATGTAAGCAGAGGTCCATGCGACTGGCACATTGCTTAACGTCCTAAGTTCAATATCGGCATGCGATATTAAAAGTACCATTTTACGGGTGTAAAACCTGGTCTCCCATAATTAGGGAAGAACACAGGCTGGGGATGTCGGTCAATAAGGTGACGAGGAGAATATTTATACCTAAAACCGAAGTGACCGTAGGACGAGGAGTAGTATACTTTTGGGTGTTTCAGAATTTCTATTCATGAAATAAAGAAGCAGGACAAGGGGGGGGGGGGGGGGGGGGTGGATTTACGTAACTTTGGAGCTAGTACGCATGAGCCCAATTACGTCCTTTGTATTTCGTTCCGACAGTTTTGGGCTTCACCTTCATATGCTGCAAAAACAGATTTATCGTAAAGACAGATGGCTGACCGCTAATATACGCCTGTGTTTAAGTTAGTTTATACAGCGCCCTCCAGCACGTGTTACTGAGTAAAGGTATTTCTGATTGATGTGAATATGCTAGGTATTTACGAACTAATAAAATGAACACCACTAGTCTAGCGGTAATGCATAAACGGAAGGCATAAGAGTAAATTTCTGTACAAAAAACAATGGTTAAGTACGGTATTGCATTAAGGACATGTGCAAACAAAAACTTCTTCCTGCGTCCCAGTAATTTATAATAGCACAGCTTTGTAAAGTAACATGCAAAACAAAAGAGAATGTGAAGTTAAATGTTTTGAAAATTGTATAAATTCTTTACGCTTACGCCGTTTTACAACTGACGAGTTTGGAATTAAAAAATCTGGATAGAAAATCCTGCGCTACTAATTTTCAAACATCAGAGGCTTCATTTACTTCAGTTATTGCTGATGAGAATTCTGTAACTGTTTAGCAGATACATCGCCTGATTCCGCCTCCTAACAATTACTTTCAAGAGACCGTACGTGTTTCGCATTTTTCCTGTTTAAATTTACTACTTGGAACTTCCTTATTGTGATTGACATAACTGTAAAGAACCCTATGACCAATACGTCAATTGAAAATTTTTTGGTGTATCAGTGACAAAAATGAACATTTTTTTCTCTAATCCTTCCTGTCACGATTTAGAGCATAATCCCTAATGAAACTTTTGGAACCTTGACGGCCATTAGGACCCCAAAATTTCCTTATGGTTAATGACAAATAAGATTAAAATAAAAACAATTCTCATTCTAGTTTATCATTTACATACGATTAGAGGAGAAGATCTCTGACAGAAACATTTAGTGTCTTACGCCTACCTCAAAATTCATGAATACTTTTGAAAACATGAGTCAAATCATCTTTTACTATTTTTTTCTCTCATGAATTAAATAATCTTCCCTAGACGAGAAATAATGAAACTTTTATAAATTTTTGATTCCGAAAGCTTCACCTCTGGAAAATCCTTCGTAAGTCTGCACAATGTATAGGAGATTGGGAGGTCTCGCGAAGCTGTGTGAGATTCTGGTAAAGATGAAAATTCTGCATCTGCCAATAATTTAACCCCGATTATCAATCCGTAACCAATTACATCACTTAGTAATAAGCCAAAGATCTTTAAAATTTAAAACGCGGGGCCTCTAGTGTAATTACAAGTAGAGAAAATATTAGTATATCCATAATATTATAGTTCGCAAAGTTAGTAGATTGGCGAAGTGTTATTTTTTCTCAATTTCAATTAAAATAATAAGACATACGTTGAATGCAGACATGACAATATAAAAAATACAGCAAAAATCGAAGAGTATGGGACAGAAGAGGGAGGCATGTTTCGCCGTTATTGGCGAGGAGCAGGTCCTTGTGTTCCTTCCTACCTGCAATGCGCTATGTGTATGTGTATTAATATTAGTCTCCTATGAGATTTCTAGAAGGGATAATTACCCGCACGACTCATTCAGTACCGCCCCCGTTCCATTACATTCAACATTATATACGAGATGGGGGGGGGGGGGGGGGAGGGTTGATGGATAGAATCGCGCCCGAGTTGGCAGCCTCCACACTGCCTGGGGGAAGTAGCATGTAAATGTTCACATTGTGACAAGTAATTAGATATGAAAGCCTTTGCAGCAGGCAACAAGCTAACTCCATTTTGGTGTTGAGATCTGGAAGTTGAGAATGGGCTTGTCCTCTTTTACTATGCAATTTTTGTAGTATTAAATATACCGAAGGGTTGTCTGCACGAACTGTCCAGAATACAGGCGTGTTCAGAAGAAGAAAAGACGGTTGTAGGTGCCGCCATTATCACTATTCGAACCCGAGGTAGTTAAAAACAATTTTAAAATCGCTCAAGCATACACCAGTACAAGGAATACGTTCAAAATCAGTTAAACGTAAATAATGTTGACCCAGCTACCTTATACAACAACATAAAATTAGTCCAGAAGTAATAGACAAAGTATTATTGACAGAAAGAAGTAGCATTCTTACATTGCTCTTAGCTGGCAGAAGCCGAACTTAACGTGTGCCGCTGACGTCACGCTCTGGGCTGCTGCTCCAAGCGCGAGCATTTAAATCCCCAATACATTGCAACAGTACGATGCGCCCTTCGACGTAATCGCTTACCCGTGCCGTTTCTATACGCAGTAGGCATAATCTGAAAGATTTCTTTGTGAGCGGTCTGCATGCAGCAGGAAACGTTAAATATACGCGCAACTGTAAAGAATTGTTTAAAAAAAAACTTCCGTATTTAATTTAAGGCTGTAAGCGGAGTTCACACCCGGTATATGGACACCTCGTCCCAGGTACTCACTCATTACTGTGTCGTCTAGGTAAAGTTAATTAATGGATTTAAAGCCGATTCATTTTCACCAGTAATACTTCAAGGTCAACGTAATTAGCCTTGTGCTTGTACCCAACCAATAGGTTAAATAAGATACAGGCCTATAGACAGAGTGGACTTTAGGCTAAATATGTCTTTAAATTTCGCACTAGACTGAAGGAAGTAGTCGGTTTTAACACCCCCCCCCCCCAAAAAAAAACTTAAAAGTATTTTATGGATAAAATACAAAAAATCAAAAAAGTTATAATAAAT